>OLPF01001574.1_pt1 | contig 18092 bp, 13 predicted proteins | sample 1673121 | NCBI WGS metagenome assembly OLPF01 (sample SAMEA3136756, study PRJEB25190) | human gut metagenome
AAGTCAGAGGGGCTGCGGCCCCTCCGACACCTCCTGAAGGTTTTTTGACAGTCTGTGGCGCCCCCGTTGGAAAGCGGGGGCGCCGGTTTGTTGATAAGGTGATTTTTACATCTGCGGATGCAGAGGGAAAATATAGTTGTTCTTTGCTTTCCACGGGGAATCTGTTTAGGGGGATACATCTCACAGCAGCAAGGCCCCGAAGGGGTCCAGGGGGCGAGCGGAAAGCCCCCTGGCCGGCGGGGCCGCGCTCCCAAAGGAAAGTCACGCTGCAACCCCCAAAAGTTGTTTTTTTTCACCGGTGAATCCTCCCCGGCAACGGCTTCCGCAAAACAATACCTCTCTCGCCGCCGCTGGTTGCGAACACCGGGGCGCACTTGCGCTTTCCGCGGCTTTCATTTATAATTGGGGCGAATGCCGTAAAGCTGAAAGGAGCCGCCTATGCAAGGGAAAGGCAAATCCATTTATATGAATCGGGCGCAGCATGACCTGAAGCGCCGCCGCCAGTTGCGAAACTGGGCCATCCTGATTGCGGTGGTGGTGGCGGTATTCGTGGCCCTGCGCCTGTTGCAAAGCGTGGGCACCACACGGGAAATCACCGTGACCCAGCTGCCCTGCTATGCCACCCAGTCCATTACGCCCTTTGGGCAGGATGTGCTGTATTACGATGGGGCTTCCATCCATTGCCTGTCCGGTTCGGGCGGCATTCGCTGGAGCTATCCGGTGGGGGGCAGCGCGTCGTTCACCGTGTCGGATACGCATTTGGTCATCTGGCAGGGATCGCAGCTGTACATCGTGGACAAAAACGGCAATCCCACCTACAATGAGAGCCTGGCTGCGGAAATCCAGTTTGCCCGGGTGGGCAGCCGCTATGTGGCCGTGATTATCGGGGAGGATACCGCCCCCGAGCTCCTGGTGAAGGATCTGACCGGCGCCCAGGTGGATGAGGAATCCGACGCCTTCCAAACCCTGCTCATGCTGGACTGCGGCTTTTATGGGGACGATGGCCAGTATCTGTGGACGCTGGCCATGGACGTTTTCGGCACCAAGGCCAATACCCTCCTCAACACCTTCCAGGTGGGCAAAATGAATACCGGCGAAGTTTCCCTGGGAGACTCCATTACCTATAAGGTGCTCTTTGAAAACAACAAGCTGCGGGTGTTCAATACCCGCCAGCTCTATACCTACGACTATAAGCTGGTGCAGGATACCAACGCCACCATGCTGGTGTACGGCTGGAAGCTCATTGACGATTATATTCCCGCCAAGGGCGACGCCCGGCTGCTCATGGCGCCCACGGCCCAGACCAACACCGGCAGCGCCATTAGCGAGCTGCGCCTGCTCAGCGGCAGCCTGGACCGCCGCTATACCCTGCCCTCGGATTGCGTGGGCGCGGCGGTGTATGAAAACGCCATCTATGCGTTCTCCGACACCTACCTGTACAAGACCGACATCAATACCCAGCAGTTCTACGCCTATGAAATCCCTGTGGCCAAGGAATCCCCGGTGACGCAATTCCTGGGCCTGCTGGGCGGTGAACAGGCCGTGATTGCCTGCGGCGAATCCGTGTACTCGGTGACGCTGCCCAACTGAGCTCATGTTTTTTTCTTCGCCTGGCAGGATATGCCGTCCGGCGTTCGTTTTCCTAATAGGGTGACTGTGTCCCGGATGCGGAAGGAGGTTTCTGGTCGCAGATGAATGTGGTGGACTATGTAATCATCGGCCTGATTGGCTTGAGCGTGCTCTTTGGTATTTACCGGGGGTTTGTTTCCTCTGTGCTCAATACGGGCGGGTGCTTGATTTCCTTTGCGTTGTCGTTCTGGCTTTATCCCAAGGTGGCGGCGGTAATCCAGAACAATCAGGAGCTGGTGCGCACGCTGATGCACTACACCGACGCGTCCTCGCGCATTGGGGACCTGGAACTGGCCATTTCCAACGTGGCGCAGCTGACCCAGGAGAAAATTGCCGAGGTGCTGGGCAAGGTGCAGCTCCCCGCGCCGCTGGATACCCTGCTGGAAGTGAATCTCACCAACCATGTGTTCAGCCAGGCGGGCATATCCACCGTATCCGACTATGTGAGCCAGACCATCATCGGCGCGTGCATCAACATTATTTGCTTCCTGCTGTGCTTTATCGTGCTGTTCCTGGTGGTCTCCATCCTGCTGAACGTGATCCGGGCGGTGTTCCGCTTCCCGCTGCTCAAGCAGCTGGACTGGCTGGCGGGGGGCGCCTTTGGGTTTGCACGGGGGCTGGTGTTTTGCTACGCGCTGTTTGCCCTGGTGCCCCTGGTGCTCACGGTGGTGCCCTTCGACGGCATTTCCCAGATGATTGACGAAAGCCAGCTGGCCGCCTTTTTCAACAACGGGAACCTGATTCTTTCCATTATGAATCAGAAACTGCTGTAGCGCGCCCCGGGAGCCCTTCGCCCCCCTGCCGGCGCTTGCGGTGTGGATGATTCTATGTGGCCCGTCGTGAAGAAATTTTTTTGACAGCGGAGCCACATTTTGCATATTGTGTGGGAATGTTTCCAGCATTTTCACCGTTTATTCATCAGAAAGGAGATTGTGATGCCAATGTTGCGTCGTTTGCTTGCGTGCGTTTTATCGCTTGCCTTATGCTGTGCGCCCCTGGCGTCCTGGGCGGAATTATCCACGCCTTCGGATTTGCCCACGGAGCAGCCCTCCCAGGAGCCAACCGCTGTTCCCTCGGTAGAGCCTTCGGTGGTTCCTTCGGTGGAACCCTCGGCGGTTCCCGGGGCGGAGCAGTCCCCAGCCCCCGGGGAGCAGACGCCTACCCAGGAGCCCACGGTTACGCCTGTGCCCACGGAGGAACCCTGGGATGAGAGCCAGTGCGACCATGCCAACATCCATTGCGAGCAGGCGCCCGCCTGCCAGGTGGACGGATGCCAGCACATCGCCCAGGACGTTTTCGGCCTGGACTACCCGCTGTGCACCCTGGGGCAATGGCTGCTGGACCAGCAGGACAAATACCTGCGGGAGGGTCGTCCCGCGGTGTACAGCCTGGGCCGTAACAGCCTGACCATCAACCTGAACCTGGCGGATGTAACGCTGTGGCGTTCGGGCACCTATACCATCACCGGCGGCGAGAACCGCCCCGATGCAAAGATTACCCTGGCCAAGGACCGGGTGATTGTGCTCAGCCTGCGCGGAGCCACCGCCCAGCGCCTCACCCTGCAAAGCAACGTGAACCTCACGCTGGATACCCGGGACCTGGTCAAGCTGGAAACCCTGGAAATGCGGCAGGGGTCCAAGCTGACCCTGAATGCCGGCGGCGCCATGGCGGTGGCGGAGGTCATCCGCCCCGCGGACACGGGCACTGCCGAGGACACCAAGGTATACATTACCGGCGGCAGCCTGGATGCCAACCTTACGGAAAACAAGGGCCGCACCCTGTACCGCTTTAATGGCCAGGGCGCGACCAGCGTAACCGTTTCGGGGCATGCTTATCCCGCCGATACGCCCCAGGAGGACGGCAGCTATTGCCTGTGGCTGTCCGCACCCGCCGAGGGCATGCGCTGGGCCTCCTCCCTGGAGGGTGAAACCCTGCGCGTTTACCAGACGGCCAAGGGTGGCGGCCAGAGCGGCGCCATCGTTGCCGGAGCGGAGAACGTGCTGACCCAGGCGGGTACCTATACCCTTTCCGGCCAGGTGGCCGACGGCACGCGCCTGGTGGTCAATGGGGAACAGATTCAGATTGTGCTGAAAACCGCTACGCTCCCCGCGGGCGTAACCATTACCGGTAACGTGAACTACAACCTGGTGCTGGATGGAACCAGCACCGCCGCCGCCGATGCCTTCCTGCAAGGGGGCGCAACGGCAACCATTTCCGGGGACGGCGCGCTGAACCTGACCGGGGCGGCGCCCACCGCGCCCCTGAATCCCGTTAGCGGCGTGATCACCCTGGCCACGGCCCCCGCGGGCTGGACGGCCTATCCTGTGGCGGGCATTACCGCCGCCGATCAGCTGACGGTGGACGGGCAGAGCCGCGGCCTGTGCTGGAACGGCGCGGACAGCCTGTACCTGCCCACGCCCCAGGAGGGCTACCGCCTGGTGGCTGCCCGGGAGAACGGCGTGATCCGCGCGGTTACCACGCCCAACGGTACGCCCCTGTTCCTGCTTTCCTCCACCAGCGCCCAGGCGGATGTGGGGGACGCGGCTTCCTTTGAAATTCAGGGCCCCGGCGCCACCCTGGACGGGGGAATCCGGGTTGCCGGCGCCACAGCGGCGCAGGGCGTGCTTTCCAATGTGCAGCTGGCGTCCTCCGCGGCTTCCGCGCTGACGGTAACCGGCGGCAAAAACCTGCGGATCACCCTGCGGGGGGATAATGCCCTGTCCGCGGCTTCCGCGCCCATTGCCCTGGAGGCCGGTTCTTCCCTGACCCTGCACTGCGCCGAAGGCCGGCTGCTGCTGCGCGGCCAGAGCGACCTGACCGGCATTACCCTGGAGGGCAATGTGAAGGTGGAGCCCGAGGTGCCGGGCAACTATACCAAGCTGCTGCTGAAGGATAAGAGCGGCAACCCCGTGGTGAATCAGCAGCTGATCCTGCGGGTAAACGGCCAGGACTACGCCTTCCAGACCCATTATGACGGGTCCATCTACCTGTGGGGCGTTACGAACCTGACGGGCGGGGATGTGGTGGCCACCAACGGCACGGAGGTCTACACCGCCGTGGTAGCCCCGGGCGTAACGCCTGTGGACCCCGGCGTGGAGATCAGCAATGTGACCGCCCAGGGCCAGGCCGACGGCTCCCTGACCATCACCTTCAGCGCGCCTGAAGCGGGCAGCGCCGGGGTGCAGTACCTGGTAAGCAGCGCGGGGCAGCCCATGGCGGACTGCTACGTGGCGGAGGCCTTCCGGGTGGCGGGCCTGAATCAGATTACCCTTACGGGACTGACCCGCGGCCAGGTCGTTTCCTTCCGCGTGTATGCCACCCGCACCGCGGGCGTGGAGCTTACCGCGGATAACGACGACGGCTTCCAGTTCAGCGACGTGTATACCCAGCGGGTCCGCGGCACTTATACCGCGCCCGAGTCGGCGGACGCCGCCTATACCGGCAAAGCCTATGTTTGCCCCTTTGACTTGCCCTCGGATGCCACCGTCACCTATTCCGGCGATGAGCTGAACCGCGACGGCAAGCCCTGGAAGGTGGGCGAGTACGTCATGCACGTGACCATCCCGGAGACCTCCGCGGATTACATCCCCGGGACCTACGACATTGACTTCAAGATCACCAAGGCCGTGGTTTACATCATCCCCGACCCCAACCAGGAAAAGTTCATGGGTGAAATGGACCCGGAATTCACCTTCACCACCCGGGGCCTGCTGGGGGATGACCAGGTGTGGGGCTACCTGACCCGCGAGGAAGGCGAGGACATCGGCAACTATGCCTTCACCCTGGATATGCTGGAGACGGAGGACTACTACACCCTGCGGCTTCCCAGCGACGCGTATACCTTCACCATCCTGCCCGGCGGGGCGTCCTTCCCGGTGTTCTTCTATGAGATGCTTCACCCGGTACGCCAGGAGATTGTCCGCAAGGACGGACGGACCGTGGCCGTGGTGCTCAACACCCAAGATGAGCTGACCGTGACCCACTCGGTGATCGGCAATGTGGTATTTGCCACCTCCGATGAGAAATTCCGCCCCTTCAGCCCCATCCTGCGCCATAACGAAACCACCGACGAGGTGCTGCTGCAGCTGCGCTGCGAGGCGGAGCTCAGCGAGGATGGCGGCTATGTTACCGATTCCGACGGCAACCCCAGCTATCAGGGCCGGTTCTTCCGCCTGAGCTGGCTGGGCCTGCGCAACCTCAACCGCCTGGGCGTGGACAGCATCAGCCTGAGCCAGGACGGCGTGCAAATGCTCGTGCGCCTGGAGGACTTCCTGAATGAGGACATGCAAAAGACCATCGAGCAGCTGGGCGGCGATTTGAAGGAAGCGCGCTTCAAGATGACCCTGCAGCCGGCTGCCGACCTGCCGGAAACCGAGCAGGCGGCCGTGGCCGCGCAGCAGCCCATGACCGACGCCTGGCAGGCCAGCGTGGTCATGCTGCTGGATAAGCAGGAGATTCCCTTCGAAAGCTATCTGCCCAGCCTGCAGGTAACCGTGGATGCCGAGCCTGCCGCGCAGATTCTCACCGGCCTGCAGCTCTACGAGGAGGGGACCTTCCCCGACTTCTGCGCGCTGACCCAGGTAACCACCGACGGCACGGTGTCCCCCATGGAGAGCCTCTTCGTGACGCCCTTCCGGGAGGATGAACTGGAGCTGGTGGAATATCCGCAGATCATGTTCACGGACCGCTATTACATTGCGCCCATGACCCAGCGGATTACGGTGTTCCTGAAACGGAAATAAAAGTACCTGCTGGCCGCTGCGGCACCCATTCCGGGATGCTGCGGCGGCCTTTTTTTCATGCCCGCGCAATGGCGGGTGCCCCTGTATGCGTTGGGTCGGAAAAACGCATCCGCCCTTGCACCGGGGGCAAAAACGTGCTATACTGTCCCTACACCGATGAGAGGCGGAAGTAACGCGGTGCAGGCGGGGAGCGAGCCGGGAGGGGTGCAAGCCCGGCGGCGCGGCGCGGCGCGAAATGGGGCCTTGAGGGTCCGGGGGAACGCATGGGCCAGTATCCCGGAACGGGCGCCTTCCGTGATCGGGGTAAAGAGTGGAGCGCCGCGCATGGGCGCTCAATCGGGGTGGCACCGCAGGCAACCTGTCCCCAGGGAGGGACGAGGCTGCTTTTTTATTTCCCCGAACGCTGCAAACCGCGGACCGGCGCACGGCCCGCAAAGTATGGAAAGGGGATTGTATCCATGAGTGAAACCGTTGCCGCAGCTAAAAAACCAATCATCTTTTCGGGCATCCAGCCTTCTGGTACGCTGACCCTGGGAAACTATATCGGCGCGCTAAGGAATTTCTCCCTTTTGCAGGATGATTACGATTGCATCTACTGCGTGGTGGACATGCATGCCATTACCGTCCGGCAGGACCCCGCCGCCCTGCGCCGCCGCTGCCAGGAGCTGGTGGCCATTTACCTGGCCAGCGGCCTGGACCCGGAGAAGAGCCTGATTTATTGCCAGAGCCATGTGAGCGCCCACGCGGAGCTGGGATGGATCCTGGACTGCTTTACCTATATGGGCGAGCTGAACCGCATGACCCAGTTCAAGGACAAGTGCGCCAAGCATGCCGACAACATCAACGCCGGCCTGTATACCTATCCCGTGCTCATGGCCGCGGATATCCTGCTGTATCAGACCAACCTGGTGCCCGTGGGCGTGGACCAGAAGCAGCACCTGGAGATCTGCCGGGACATCGCCCAGCGCTTTAACGGCATTTATGGGGATGTGTTTACCATTCCCGAGCCTTACATTTCGAAGGTGGGCGCGAAGATCATGAGCCTCCAGGAGCCCACCAAGAAAATGTCCAAGTCCGACCCCGAGGAAAACTATGTGGCCCTGCTGGATGAGCCTGACGTGATCCGCCGCAAGATCAAGCGTGCCGTCACCGATTCCGACGGGGAAATCCGCTATGATCCCGAAAACAAGCCCGGCGTTTCCAACCTGCTGAGCATCCTGTCCGCCCTGGGCGCGGGTAGCATGGAATCCCTCTGCCAGGAGATGGCAGGCAAGGGCTATGGCGAGCTGAAGAACCGCACCGCCGATTGCATCATCGCCGCCCTGGAGCCCCTGCAAAGGGAATACAAGCGCATCATTGCCGATAAGGCGTATTTGCAGAATTTGATCAATACCAACGCGGAGAAGGCCGCCTATCGCGCCAATAAGACGTTGCGCAAGGTGCAGAAGAAGATCGGCTTTGCCAGCCGCGGGTGAGAAACCTGCTCCGTGGCGAGAGGCGGCTTTTCTGAGAAAAGCCCCTCTCGCGCTCTCCCGAAAAGCAGCGTGGGGTTCCGGTAGAGGTGGGGGGCCTTGGCTGCGGTGCGGGGGAAGCGGCGGAGGAAGAAAGCGTGCTTTTTCGTACCGGCATGGTGAAGGTGAATCCTTTCGCTGCTCAACTTGCAAGGATTCCCACAAGGAACGGGGCCGAAGGTTTCCAAAGGGCGAGTGGAAAGCCCTTTGGTCGCGCCCACAGGCGCGAAATCTTTTGCGCTTGCAAGTATGTATTACGCAACTTGCGAAAATGATGGGGTAAAGTAGAAGAAGAGGTTGCAGAACTGGACTGTTCTGCAACCTCTTTTTTTGGGGTTAGTCGTTTGGAAGAAGGGGACTTTCCAGGGCGCACACGTCCTCCAGGGGGATGCTGTGGCCGTCGGTGAGCTGGAGTACGCCCAGGGATGCATCCAGGCGCTTGAGATGACCGGTGATGGTGATATAGGCGCCACCGGCCTTGCGGGGGTCATGGCGGAAATAGGTGACGGTTACCTGGGGGCGCTGATCCAGACAAGTGGCAAGGAGCTGCTGCTTCCGGTCCAGCAGCGCCAGGGCGTCCTCGCTGAGAAGGCGCTTGGCTTCGGTGAGCCTGCCGGTTTCCGATACCACGGCGTCATAGCCCACCAGGGCCGCAAAGGGCGCAAACTGCGCGGCCCGGTCTCCCCGGGGCATACGCGGCCGGGTGCGGGGCCCGGGGCAGGGCAGATGCAGTATGTCGGCATAGCGGTCTTGCGCGCGCATGGAATCACTCCTTTTCCCGGGGCGAAGGGGATAGCTCCTTTACGAAGCAAATGATTCGCCCTGCCTCCCCGAAGCCCGTGGCCAGGTGAAAGCGGTAGCTTTCCTGGTTGGTAAGTTCGCAGTCGCTGGCAAATTCCCGGCAGCCCTGAGCGGCGGCCCAGGCCTGGCAGGCGGCCAGCAGCTCCCGGGCATACCCCTGCCGCCGGCAGTCTTCCCGGACAAAAATGCCCTCCAGATAGCCCACGGGGCTGCTGCGGGTGCCCTGCACGTAGTCGTGGCGCAGCTGGCACTGGGCAAAGCCTGCCGGTTCCCCCTGGTGGTACAGCAGGAAAAAGCATGCGTCCGGCCGGGCCAGCAGGGGAGCAAACTCCTCCTGAAGCTCCTGGACGCTGTGCCGGGGCCATAATTCAGCCGCCAGGCATGCAAGGGTTTCCAGGTCGGTGGAAACGGCTTTTCGGATCATCACGGTACCTCCCTGTGTTAGGCCTTGTGACCGCCGATCTGCTGGTTGCGCTCCCGGGCGGTGGCGCCCTCCTCCAGGCTCATGCCCAGCACAATGGCGTTGTTACCGTACTTTTTCTTGATGGACAGCAGGGTCTCCTGCACGCGCTTTTCCCGGGCCAGGGCTTCGTCCTGCGCCTGGCGGGCCGCCTCGTCGGTGAACAGGTCCAGCTGCTGGCAGCATGCGGCGGGCTGTGCCCCCTGGGGCAGGACCTGGCAGGCGGTGAGGTTCAGCCGGCGCACCAGCAGCTTTTCCGACGCGATGCGCTCAAAGAGCGCCGTGGCCGCCGCCATGATCTGCCGGGCCGAGGAGGTGGGACGCTCCAGGCAGGCGGTGCCGTGGGCGTGCTGGGGAATGGTCCGGCCGTAGTGATCCGTGACCGTGGCGCCCCGGTAGTGTGCCCGGGCCTCCGGGGAGGCCAGGTTCTCCACGTCATAGCCCACGGTGAGGGTCAGCTGGGTGGTGGTCAGTCCCTTGTCCACCAGGGAAAGGGCCAGGGCGTCCGCCATCTCCCGGACGATGAGCCGCGCCTTGCCAAAGGGATAGGGGCAGGGCAGCACCTGCCCGGAGCCCAGACTGTTGGCGCTGGGACGGTAGGCCTTGATGTCCGCCATGGTGCAGGATTCCCAGCCCCAGGCGTGGTCTATGAGCAACTCCGCGTTCACCCCAAAGAGCTTGTAGAGCAGGGCTTCGTTGTGGTAGTCCCCGGGGCGGCCCAGGGAGCAGCGGGCCACGTCGCCCATGGTGTACATGCCGTGAGCCTCCAGCTTCCGGGCGTAGCCATGGCCCACCCGCCAGAAGTCCGTCAGGGGGCGGTGGCTCCACAGGGCGCGGCGGTAGCCCTCCTCGTCCAGCTCCGCGATGCGCACGCCGTTGGCGTCCGGGGGCAGATGCTTGGCCTCGATGTCCATGGCCACCTTGCACAGGTACAGGTTGGTGCCGATGCCCGCCGTGGCGGTGATCCCCGTGGTGTGCAGCACGTCCAGGATCATGCGCATGGCCAGCTCCCGGGCCGTGAGCCCGTAGGTGTCCAGGTAGGGAGTGGCGTCCACGAATACCTCGTCAATGGAATAAACGTGGATGTCCTCCGGGGCGATATACTTCAGGTATACTTCGTAGATCTGGGCGCTTACGGTCATGTAGCGGGCCATCTGCGGCGGGGCCACCAGGTAATCCACCGCCAGGGCGGGGGAGGCGCGCAGGGCCTGATCGTCCCAGGAGGCGCCGGTGAACCGCCCTCCGGGCGCCTGGCGGAGGCGGCGGGCGTTGACTTCCCGGATCTTTTCCACCACCTCGAACAGCCGGGGCCGCCCAGGCAGGCCATAGGCCTTCAGGGAGGGGGACACCGCCAGGCAGATGGTCTTTTCCGTCCGGGCGGCGTCCGCCACCACCAGGTTGGTGGTCATGGGGTCCAGCCCCCGGTCCCTGCAGGCCACGGAGGCGTAAAAGGATTTCAGGTCAATGGCGATGTACTGGGGCTGCCGCATGGGCGCGTCACTTCCTTACCGCACAGGGCAATCTGCCAGAATATGAGAAACTATGTTCTCTTGCTGCCCTATTGTAGCACGGCGCAAAAGAACCTGTCAAGGAATATGGGAAAATATGTTCGTAAATTATTTGCAACAAAGGCGGGCCGCGCTTTTCCTTCCGGGGCGGATATGATATAATGGACACAATTTCCCGCCTTTCCGCCCAGGGATAAGGCGGAGGGACGTACAAAAGGAGGCTTCGCCGTGCGCCGCGTGATGATCCTGCTGCTGTGCCTGCTGCTGCCCTGGGTTGCCCTGGGGGAGGACAACGCGCAGATCGTATCCTTTTCCACCTTTACCGAGCGGGTGAAGCTCCGGGAGCAGCCCAACGACACCGCCCGGGTGCTGGGCCAGTATTACGGCGGCCAGCCCGTGGAGATCCTGGAGGACGGGAAGGCCTGGAAGATGGTGTCCATCGGCGGGCGCACCGGCTATATGATGCAGAAATACCTTACCGACCTCACCGGGGAGGCCGCCGCTCCCGAGGGCGTGATCCGCTACCCCGAGGCGGACGGTACCCTGCCCCTGTACGACCAGGCGGGCGGCACGGGGCGGGTGATTGCCCGGATGCAGGGAGGCGTTTTGCAGGTGCTGGGCACGGTTTCCCAGGAATGGCTGCACGTGCGCTACACCAGTCCGGAGGGAAGCGCCACCTGCGGCTTTGCCTCCGCCCTGGGGATTACCTGGCCCGAGGAGATAAGCCGCCTGCAGGTGGACACCGGCGGCACCAACGAGAAGCTGCACCTGCGCGCCGAACCCTCCAAGTCCGCCGAGAGCCTGGGTCTGTATTACTCCGGGGCGGTGGTCTATGCCCTGATTGAGGACAGCCCCACCCGCGGCTGGACCCATGTGCGCGTGGGGGAGAACGTGGGGTATATGCTTTCCAGCCAGCTGCGCGCCCCGGACGAAACCACCCCCCTGCCCACGGGAAGGCTGCGGCGGGAGAGCTGCCCCTTCTACCTTACCGCCACGGATGAGGAACCGGCGGGCACGCTGTTTGCCGCGGCGGAGTTTGCGGTGACGGCGGAGCAGGGGGGACGGTGCCAGCTGATGCTGGGCAGCGAAGCCAACGGGGATGCGGAATGGGTCTGGGTGGATAGCCAGTACATCCAGTACGGCTACATGACCGTGGGCACCGTTGCGCCCACCGGCACACCGGAAAGCTCGCCCACCCCGCAGGCCACCCCGGCGCCCTGACGCTGGGACGAAAAAACGATCTGTGTATTTTTTTGTCTGGCATTTTTTGCTACAATATTTATATTGCGCGGCGCCCTTCGGGCGTTGCCCGCGCGGATGTGGCAGGGCCTGCCTGCCGCCGCAAGCAAAAGGGAGGAGACGAAGGCATGGACCAAATCCTAAGCGAGCTGTTCTCCGGCGTGCTCTATCTGTTCACCGCGGAGGGGCTCAAAACACTGCTGATGTTCGTCATCTCGGGCATCCTGATCTATCTGGCCATCAAGAAGGAATACGAACCTTCCCTGCTGTTGCCCATCGGCTTTGGCTGCATTCTGGCCAACCTGCCGCCGGTGCTGGAAAACGGCATTCTGACTAATCCTTCCGCCCTGGGGGAAAACGGCTTCCTGACCGTGCTGTTCAACGCGGGCATCGCCAATGAGCTGTTCCCCATCCTGATCTTCATTGCCGTGGGCGCGATGATCGACTTCTCTCCGCTGCTCAAGGACCCCAGCATGATCTTCTTTGGCGCGGCGGCGCAGTTCGGCATTTTTGCCACGTTCCTGCTGTCCCTGGTGCTCATTCCCGTGCTCCTGCCCCAGACGGCGGGGGACCAGAACCTGGTGCTCAAGCTGGCCAGCGCCATCGGCATCATCGGCGCGGCGGACGGCCCCACCACGCTGTATGTGGCCAATCACTTTGACCTGAAGGACTACATGGGCCCCATCTCCGTGGCGGCGTACAGCTACATGTCCCTGGTGCCGGTGATCCAGCCCCCGGTGATCAAGGCCCTGACCACCCGGGAAGAGCGGATGATCCGCATGGACTACCATGAGGACCGCTGCTCCAAGACCGTGCTGATCCTCTTCCCCATTGTGGTGACGGTGGTGGCGGGCATCCTGGTGCCCATGAGCGCGCCGCTGGTGGGCAGCCTGATGTTTGGCAACCTGATCCGGGAGTGCGGCGTGCTGGAGCGTCTTTCCAAGACCGCCCAGAACGAGCTGGCCAACCTGGTGACCATTCTCCTGGGCCTGACCATCGGCTCCACCATGGTGGCGGATAAGTTCCTGCAGCTGGAAACCCTGCTGATCCTGGCCCTGGGCCTGGTGGCCTTTATCTTCGACACCGCGGGCGGCGTGCTTTTCGCCAAGTTCCTCAACCTGTTCCGCAAGAACAAGGTGAACCCCATGATCGGCGCGGCGGGCATTTCCGCCTTCCCCATGTCCTCCCGGGTGATTGCCAAAATGGCCCTGAAGGATGATCCCAGCAACTTCATCCTCATGCAGGCCACCTCCGCCAACGTGGCCGGCCAGCTGGGCTCCATTGTGGCCGGCGGTATGGTGATTACCCTGGTGAGCATGCTGCTGGGCTAAGGAGGTAAGAGTGATGATGAAACTGCTTTCCCTGTTGATGGCTTCCGCCAGCGCGGAAACCGTGGCCACTGCCGAAACAGGCATGACCTCCCTGCCCCTGCTGACCAAAGGACTGATTGTGACCGCGGGCGGCCTGTGCGGGGTATTCCTGGTGCTGCTGCTGTTCTTCATTACCATCAAGCTGATGCAGAAAATCAAATAAGGCCAATTCCCGATATGCGCAAGAGGCTGCCCGTGAAAATGGGCAGTCTTTTTCATATGTCCCCAAAGTGCCGAAAACCGCTTTTCGTGGAAGGCAAATCCAGTCAACCCGGGGCGAGCCAAACGGATGGGGAAATTGCTTTTGCGTGCAAAGGCAGTGCCCCGCTCCACTGGCAAGGCCGCCGGAAACGGGGGAAAACCGAGGTGCGCTTCACACCCTGGCGGCAGCGTGCTCCCAATGGTCAGTTTTACTGTTTTTGTCCTATAAGGTTAACAAATATCCAGAAAATACAATTTTTTCTAATTTTATCCCTTTTCATATCTTGCATTTTTCTTGTTCTCTGTTATAATGGAACTATAAACAAGCGAAAAATTTTACATAAATGCGTGATACGACTCATAAGATTTTTAGCACCGGCGGGCTGTACCGGCGCTGAAATAAAAAATTTTTTATAGGAGGACCCATTCATGAAGAAACGGTCTCTGGTTCTCGTCCTGGCCCTGGTGATGTTGTGCACCCTGTTCCCCGTTTCCTCCATGGCGGCCAATGAGGAGATTACCGGCAAGGTAGTCATCTATACCTCCATGTATCAGGACATCATCGACATGATGGATGAAGCCCTGGCCCAGCAGTTCCCCAACTGCGATGTGGAGTTCTTCTATGGCGGTACCGGCACCCTGCAAACCAAGCTGGCCGGTGAAATGGAAGTGGGCACCCTGGGCTGCGACATGCTCATGGTGGCCGAGCCCGCATACTCCCTGGAACTGAAGGAAGGCGGCTGGCTGCATCCCTACGTGACCGCCGCACGGGAAAACATGCGCTTTGACTACGACGAGGAAGGCTACTGGTACTGCGTGCGCGTGTGCTCCATGGGCCTGGCCTACAACCCCGAAATGTACACCAAGGAAGAAATCCCCACCTCCTTCGAGGCCTTTGCCTATGACACCTCCGCCGCGGGCATGATCTCCATGTCCAACCCCTTGACCTCCGGTACCGCCATGGCGACCATCGTGGGCCTGGTGGATAAATACGGCGAGGAATACTTCGACGCCCTGGGCAAGCAGGACGTGATGATCGAGTCCGGCTCCTCCGCCCTGGCGAAGCTGGAAACCGGCGAGTGCAAGGTCATTATGATTCTGGAAGAGTCCGTGCTGAAGAAGCGCGAAGAGGAAGGCTCCACCCTGGAATGGTTCATCCCCGACGACGGCAACGTGCTGGTGCCCTCCACCGTGATGACCGTGGCTGAGGAAAAGAGCGCCAACAAGAATACCGCCGCTTGCGAAGCCATCACCGACTGGCTGCTCAGCGAAGAAGGCCAGAGCTACATCGTCAAGGGCTGGATGCACTCCGTGCTCAAGGACTTCCCCACCGAGCCCTATGACGGCGCGGACACCAAGACCCTGATGGAGACCAACATCCCCGTGGATTGGGAGCGGTGCTACAAGAATCGCGAAGAGATCCGCACCATGTTCCAGGAGAAGGTAACCATCGAGTAAACCGCACACAGGATACGGCGCTGTGGTAAGCAGCGCGCCGTCCGGACGCCTTGCCCGGACGCATAAGTCCGGCGGCCTGCCTCCTCCCGAGAGGGGGGAGGCGGGCCGCCTTCCATTTTGGGAGTGAAGATATGAGCAACACGGTTCCTGCCACTACCCGGCCAACCCGGCGCCGGATTTATTTCGACCCCAAGTGGATACTCATCCTTGGCATTGTGCTGTTCATGGTGATTTTCCAGATATTCCCCATTCTGTATCTGGTGGTAAAGGCTTTCTTCCCTGAGGGAACTTTTTCCCTGAACACCTTTGAACGGCTGTACACCTACGAAATGAACTGGGGCGCGCTGACCAATACGCTCATCGCGGCCTTTGCAACCATGGTGCTGGGCACGCTGCTGGCCTTCCCCCTGGCCTGGCTGGTGGGGCGCACCAATATGTATGGGAAAAAATTCTTCCGCAGCCTGTTTGTGCTCACCTACATGGTGCCGCCCTATGTGGGCGCCATGGCATGGCTCCGGTTGCTGAACCGGAACGTGGGCACCATCAATATTGTCATCCGCGCCATTTTTAACATGGATACCAACGTGGGCCCCCTGAACATCTACACCCTGGCGGGCATGGTCTGGGTGCTGACCACCTTCTACTATCCCTACGCGTTCATCACCCTGTCCCGGGCCATGGAGAAAATGGACCCCTCCCTGGAGGAGGCCGCCCGGGTATCCGGAGCGTCCCCGCTGCGGACGGTGTTCACCATTACGCTGCCCATGATGACCCCCAGCCTGATTGCCGGAGCGCTGCTGGTGTTTGTGTGCGCCATGAGCTGCTACGGTATTCCCTCTATCATCGGTGCGCCGGGCAAGGTGCACACGGTAACCACCCGTATTGTGGAATACATGGGCCTGGGCGCCGAGGGTATCAATGACGCCACGGGCCTGGCGGTGTTCCTGATGGTGCTGGCCATCATCATTCTGTACCTGTCCGACGTGGTAATTGCCCGGAAGCAGTACATCACCGTGTCGGGCAAGTCCACCCGGCCCAACATTGTGGATCTTGGCAAGTGGCGCACGCCCATGACCGTGCTGGTAAGCCTGTTTGCCTGCATCGTGATCCTGGTGCCCTTCGCCACGATTATCGCCACCTCCTTCAAAAAGAACCTGGGCAAGGGCCTGCTGGAGGCGGGGAACTTCACCACCAACCACTGGACCCGCATCTTCTCCCGCTCGGACATCCTGGAGAGCCTGAAGAACAGTATCGTCTTTGGCATCCTGACGGCCACCATCGGCATCCTGATTGCCTGTGCCATGGCCTATCTGCTCCAGCGCACCCGGGTAAAGGGACGCAAGATCCCGGACTTCCTGATTACCCTGGGTTCCGGAACGCCCTCGGTGGTTATCGCCCTGGGACTGATTATGACCATGACGGGCAAGTTTGGCATCAACCTGGGCAACACCGTGGCCATCATGGTCATCGCTTACCTGATCAAGTACCTGATGATGGGCATGCGCACGGTGGTATCCGCCATGAGCCAGATCCATGTGTCCCTGGAGGAATCCTCCCAGATTTCCGGGGCCAGCTGGCTGGGCACCATGCGGCGCATTACGGTGCCGCTGATCTTCCCCTCCATTGCGGCAGGCTGGTTCCTGATTTTCATCCCCAGCTTCTACGAGCTTTCCATGACCGCCCTGCTGTACTCCAAGGATACCAAGACCATTGGCTTCCAGCTGTATGAATACTGGACCTATACCAGCCAGCAACAGGCTTCGGCCCTGGCGGTGGGCATCCTGCTGGTGATCATCGTGCTAAACCTGTTGCTGAACAAGCTCACCAAGGGGAACTTCTCCATCTGATTTTGCACATAAAGGAAGGATAGCTGCGTTATGGCAAGCGTAACCATTCAAAACGTATCCAAAGCCTTTGGGGATGTGGTGGTACTCAAGGAGTTCAATGAGGTTTTCAACGACAAGGAATTCGTCACCCTCCTGGGCCCCTCGGGCTGCGGCAAAACCACCATGCTGCGCATCATTGCGGGCTTTGAAAAGCCCACCAGCGGCCAGGTGTTCATCGGCAATCAGCTGGTGAGCGGGGAAAATACTTTTGTGCCCCCGGAGCGCCGGGACATCGGCATGGTGTTCCAGTCCTACGCCGTGTGGCCGCACATGACCGTGTTTGAAAATGTGGCTTACCCCCTGAAAATCAAAAAAGTGAACCGGAACGTCATTAAGGATAAGGTGGACCGCATCCTGGATGTGGTGCACCTGAGCCAGTACGCGGACCGGATTCCCTCCCAGCTTTCGGGCGGACAGCAACAGCGGGTGGCCCTGGGCCGCGCCCTGGTGGCCGAGCCGGAGCTGCTGCTGCTGGACGAACCGCTTTCCAACCTGGACGCCAAGCTGCGCGAATCCATGCGCTTTGAGATCAAGGAGATCCAGACCAAGCTGGGCATCACCGTGGTCTACGTAACCCACGACCAGACCGAGGCCATGGCCATGTCCGACCGGATCATCGTCATCAACCGGGGCATTATCCAGCAGGTGGGTACCCCGGAGGACATCTACAAGCGCCCGGTGAATCAATTCGTGGCAGACTTCGTGGGCAAGGTGGACTTCCTGCATGCCAGCGCGCAAAGCGGGCGCATCCGCCTCACGGATATCGATCAGTCCATCGGCTATGCGGGACCGAAAACCGGATCGCTGGTCATGGCGCTGCGGCCGGAGAACATCAAAATTGGCAAGCTGGATACCTACACCACCGCGGCGCCTTGCCTCAAGGGCCGGCTGACGACCTGCTTCTACCTGGGCGACGTATACGACTGCCGGGTAGATCTGGGCGGCGGTGTGCTGCTGCGGGTAATTACCGACGCGGCTACCTTTGAGCAGGTGCACGTGGGGGACGAAGTAGCCCTGCATATCCGGGAATACATCCTCTTTGACCAGTCCGGCACCGAGGATCAATTGAAGATTGTCACCTGAGTACAAGCATATCTGCAAGGCGCTTTCCTTTCGAGGGAAGCGCCTTCAGCGTGGTGGGAAAGTTTTTTTCACCATCTTTGCAAAGAAGCAAATTCGGACAACCAGAGGTCGTCCGCACACGAGTGAATGTCAGAGGGGCGGCCATGAGACATGCACCCTTTGGCCGCCCCCGGCGCCCTTTGGGTACTTTCCCGCGCGGGGAAA
>OLPF01001579.1_pt1 | contig 18030 bp, 11 predicted proteins | sample 1673121 | NCBI WGS metagenome assembly OLPF01 (sample SAMEA3136756, study PRJEB25190) | human gut metagenome
AAGAACAATATATAAAGCTGAAATAATAACTGAAGGAGAGAACATTGGCATAGAATTAACAGGGAATGGATTTTTATATAATATGGTTAGAATTATATCAGGAACATTAGTTGATGTTGGGCTCGGTAAGATAAAAGCTACAGACATACCAGATATAATAAAATCAAAGGACAGAACAAAGGCTGGAAAAACATTACCACCACATGGATTAATGCTAATCAATGTAGAGTATTAAATAGTAACAAATAATAATGTATGAACATAAAATATATTAAACTAATATATTTAAGGGAAAATAGGGTTAAAAATGTAATTTTTTAACCAGATTTATTCCTAAGAAAGGAATGAAAATATGTGAATACATTATTATTATTTTTTGCACTACCAATTGCTACAATAATATTTTCTATTGTCTTACTTAAATTGTTAAAATGTCCTATATTAGTTGCAGCAACATTTTTTGCTATATATTTAATTCTAGCATTTACTGCATTTGATACCGATTTCTTAATATTTGTAATAGCATATACTATACTTTCATATATTACAGCAGTTATCACTAGATTAATATGTAATATAATTGAAAGAGTAAATAGATGTTTAAATAATTCAAGAGAAGGTAATAATCAAAATTGTTACTGTTGCCTCAATAATAATAATAATAATGATAATAATAACAATATTAGTAATAACAACAATAACAATAATAATTGTAGTAATAATAATAGTAATCAGGCTAGATTTACATTAACTACAAACCAGGCCAATCCAGTATTATTTTTAACAAATAGAAATAATAATACTTCAAGGAGAAACGGCTGTTGCTGTGGAAGAAGATAGAAATATTACAGAAATATTACAATAATATTAAGTTTTTGTTACAAGAAGCTTAATATTATTGTTTTTTTTTGTGTATTGTTGTAAAATAAAATGTGAAGTAGTATTTTGTCAAAAATAAGGAGGAATATATTATGGCAATGAATCCAATGCAAAGAAAAGCCAACAATTCGTTTTTACTAGGAGTAGTAATAACAATTTTAATAACAGGTGCGATAATTGCTTTTTTAATATTTCAATTGGCAAACTTAAATAAAGAAATGGAAGAGTCACAAGCCAATAAAGTTTATGGATATGTAGTAATTGGAACTATAAAATCTGGAACAGAAATAACTGCTGCCAATTTAAGAGCAGTAGAAATGAATATAGATGGAAGTACGTCTACTATATATAGTTCACAAAATGGTATGCCATTTCCAACAGGATTAAAAGCAAAAGTAGACTTGAACCCTGGAACTATTGTAACATCTGACCTTACATATGAAGATGAAGCTTTAGGAAATGATGTTAGAAGTCAGGAGTATAATGTAATACAATTAACTAGTCAATTACAAACAGGGGATTATATAGATGTAAGATTAAGAACACCGGATGGTAGGGATTTAATTGTAATATCACATAAAGAAGTTACAATACCTACTATATTAGGCGTGGATTCAACTAATTGTATATGGATGGATCTAACAGAAGAAGAAACATTATTAATGAGTTGCGCTATAGTTGAATCATACCAAATGAACGGTGCTAAATTATATACAGCAAAATATGTTGAACCAGGAATTCAAAACGCAGCAACACCAACATATGAACCAAATGATGAAACAATAACACTTATTAACAATGATCCAAATATTGTACAAGAAGCTAAGAATGAATTAATAACAAGATACAATGCAAATAGAGATACAATAAGACCAGGAATTGATTCTGCAACAGGTCATGAAGATGCACAAGATAACGTAGTAGAGAAAACAGAAGAAGAGATTACAAGTTTACAAGAAGAAAGAGAATTATATATAGAGTCATTAGGTGGCTAGAAATATAGGAGGAAGTAATGAGAAAAATAAGCTTTATAGGTTGTTATGACAAAATAGATTTAATATTATATGTGGCAAAGATTTTAGTGGCTATGGATAAAAAAGTATTAGTAGTAGATTCTACAATTAACCAAAAAGCAAAATATATTGTACCTGTTATAAAGCCTACTAAAGCTTATGTTACTGAATTTGAACAAATAGATGTAGCAGTAGGATTTGATGATTTTAATGAAATAAAAGAATTCATGGGAATTCCAGAATTGCAAGAATTACCTTATGACATAGTATTATTAGATATAGACTCATATAAAGGAATTGTGAACTTCGGAGTAAATAATGATGATAGAAACTATTTTGTAACAGGATTTGATTTATATACTTTAAAAAGAGGACTAGAAATACTTAGCGGACTTACAGAAATTTTAAACCTTACAAAAATAATTTTTTCAAAGACAGCTAGTAGAGAAGATAATGATTACTTAAATTACTTATCATTGGGCTACAAAATTGTTTGGAGTGATGAACTCATCTATTTTCCTTTTGAGGTTGGAGATGCAAGTGTAATAGCAGAAAATCAGAGAGTTGCTAAAATCAAATTTAAAAAATTAAGTGCTCAATATAAAGAAGCTTTGATATATATAGTAGAACAAATACTAAATCAAGATGAGTATGCAAAGATGAAAAGAATTTTTAAGCAATTAGAAAAAGGAGTTTAAATCTGAAGGCAAGGAAGGAATGAAAGAATAATGGCAATAATAACTTTTAAAAGTAATGAATTAAAAGAAACAGGTCTGCGTGAGTACGCTCTTGGTCAGAAAAAGATAGATCCTGGAAAATATCTTTACCTGTGGAAGACATACCCGGTACTGGAACAGATTGTAAAAGCGGGGCTTTTCCAGTTAGTTGATGATGTACTGGACCACAGGGCAGCAGATGCAATAAAAAGGAAAGGCAGAAAACCAACAGAATTCCTGTCCGTAGATAAGAAAGAGTTTCGAAGACTCCGAGATATGAATGGCGGGGTAAAAGAACTTAAATGGCTGCAACTTGAAAAGAGTACAGGAAAAACAATCGGGGATGAAGAAATATGCTGGATGGTAAAAGAAGGATTTGAACCAAACGACCTGAAGTTTGTTCTGGATCAGATGAGCATCTGCCAGATTCGACATTATCTTGTGAAACAATCAGAAAAATCCGGGGATGATATCAGCCATGTGCTGCAGGTGTGGAACGATTATCTTTCTATGGCAAAAAGACTGGGAATGGATATACATGATTCCATTATTTACCGTACCAAAGATCTTCAACTGCGCCATAAAGAGGCGGTTTTGAAGATAGAAGAAATGAAACGCGGAATCCGACGCAGGGAGCTGGAAGAAAAGTATGTCGGATTTCAGAAACATCTCATTGATTTGAAAGAAAAATATGAGTTCAGTGACGGTGAATATCAGGTTATTGCGCCAAAGAGTATCGATGACATCCTATATGAAGGTGATACGCTTCATCACTGTGTAAATAAGACGGATACTTATTTTGACCGGATCGTTTCAAAGGAAAGCTATATCCTGTTTTTGCGGGAAAAAGAGAATCCGAAAGTACCGTTTTATACACTGGAAGTTGAACCAGATGGAACCATCCGGCAAAAACGTGCGGAATTTAACCGTCAAAATAAGGACATTGATAAGGTGACTTCTTTTTTAACATTGTGGCAGAAGGAAATTCAGAAGCGATTAACCAAAAAAGATCGTAAGAGCACAGAAGAAAGCAGGAAGCTCAGGCAGCAGAACTATCAGGAGATACGTGATAAGCATGTAGTTGTCCATGGCGGAGCATTTGCTGGGGAACTTCTGGCTGATCTTTTAGAGAAAGACTTAATGGACCTACCAGTGGAATCGGCAGAAAACGGAGAAAGCCCTACTGAAATAGCGGCGTAAATAAAAGGATAAAGTGGATGCGGCAGGGAGTTCCCCTGCTGCATTTGAGCAGAAAAGATAAAATGACATTATATGCAGCAGAAAATGAAGGAGAGGACGGAAATGAATAAAAAAGAATTGCGTAACATGAAATTGCTGGAAGCTACGGATGAACTGATAAAACTTGCAAAAGAAGATGTGCCGGTAAGAGATGAAGGATACTATACGGAGCAGCTGATTTATCAGAGGGGGCTATATTTACGTGCAGAAGTAGAAAACAATATTTTAAAAGTAGCATTTTATCTGGCAGAATATCTTTCCACGGACTGTCGGAAACCTGTATATACATTATACGTTGATAAAAAGAACGATGTTTTTAAAGGGTATGATTACCAGACAAAAAAATGGTCAGAAAGTATGCTGGATAAGACCATTTTTTCAAAATGGTTATATCAGGAAAATTCTTATATGAAAGAGGCGGATACAGCGTTGATCCAAAAGTATCTTGAAAGTGAATATGACGATGCTTTTTATGCACTGTATGTATATCAATGTGACCAGAGACACCGGAGGCTGGGAATGAAATATGAAAAAATTCTGACAAACTGGGATCAGTGTATGGATAGACTCCCAGAAGTTCCGAAAGACTGGCTGAGATGGCAGAAAAAAGTTGGAATTACCCAGAATTTTATCTTTTATCATTACAGCCGCAGGAAAGATCAGACAGGATATTGTAGTTGGTGTGAAAGCGAAGTTCCAATCAGCCATCCTCACCATAATGCAGTGGGGAATTGCCCAAAATGCAGACATCAGATTCAATATAAAGCATTAGGCCGGGCCAAAAATATAGAAACCCAAAAAGAGACTGCATACCTGCTTCAGACCTGTGGAAATAATGAGTTTGTTTTGAGAGAATTCCAGCTTCAGATGCTCATAGTAAGCAGCTCATATAAAAAACCAGTATATTCTTTCTTTGAGCGCCGGAGAATCCTGTATGATGAAGAATTAAATACGAAAGAATATTATTTCGGCCGTCATCATTGGACAAAAGAAAGCCGATGGATCCAGGGTAAATTACAGGTTCCACTGTATCCAGGTTACGGTGGCTATATGACATATGAAAAATATAATATGGGAAATATTTATGGAAAATCACTGTATGGCATTAAAAACAGGACATTCCGTAGGACAGGATTCTACGAATATGCAAAAGCCAAAAGGTTTTTAGATCCGGTAAGTTTTTTTGAAATGGTTAAAGAAAGACCTTATCTGGAACGGCTCATTAAAGCAGGACTTTATCATCTCGCAGAAGACATTATGGATAATAAAGCACAGATCTATTGTGAAGATTCCGGAGACCTTGGAAAAGCACTGGGAATTGATAGATTCCGCTTAAAAAGGCTGCGTACAAACAATGGGGGAGAGATTTTTCTTCAATGGCTATTACTTGAAAAAGCCCAAAACAAATTGATCCGTGACGATGTGATTTCGTGGATGTGCCGGGAAAAGCTTAAACCAGCGGATCTTATGTTCATTATGGATCGTATGGCCCCTTTACAGATCAAAAATTATCTGGAAAAGCAGGCAGCAGAAAGTGGGGAATCCGTGAAAGACCTGATCAAAACATGGAAGGATTATCTCAATATGGCAATTCGGGTCGGAGTGAATGTGCAGGATTCTGTTATCTACCGTGCACGAAAACTCATGCAGAGACATAATGAAATGATAAAAGAGATAGAAGCAAAAGATTTGATTTTAAGAGCCGGAGAGCTGGAAAAGAAGTATCCGGGTCTGAATCGTATATGCAGGGATTTGAAAAAATATGAATATGCGGACAAAGAGTATCAGATCGTTGTGCCGGAAAAAGTGGATGACATTTTGTATGAAGCAAAACTGATGCATCACTGCGTAAATAATACAGAAACCTATTATGAACGAATGAGCCAGCAGGAATCCTATATCCTGTTTTTGAGAAAGGCAGAACAACCAACGGAGGCGTACTATACGCTTGAAGTGGAACCGGATGGGACCATAAGGCAGACACGTACTTTTTATAACCAGCAGAATGAAGATATTGAGCTTGCAAGGGGGTTTCTTATAAAATGGCAGAAACAATTAAAAAAGAAACTGGCAAAAGAAGATTATAAACTGGCTGTAAAAAGTCAGAGTCTTAGGAAAAAAGAGATTGACGAGCTCCGCAGCAAAGGCGTTCGTGTAAACGGTGTTGGGTATTGCAACAAATTGCTTGCTGAAATTCTGGAGGAAGATTTAATGGAGGCTGGGAATCGAGAACTGGAAGAACAGGCCGCATAATAGCAGATTGATATATCACAAAAGTAACTTTAACAGTAAAATGAAATTCCTGTGAAAATTTGGGGATATTTACAGAAACAGCTCTGAAATTCTCTTTTATTTAAGTATAAGGGATTTTATGGAATTCCTTAAATATACTCGAAACGGAGGATGAGCTTTGGAGGAAAAATTAAAGTTGCTTTGGCTGATATTGATCTTTGTTGATTTTGGGCTTATGTTTGTTTCATTTCCAATCTTGATTTATGTGATTTTTTGTATGACATGAATACAAAAAGCCTTCTGTAAGTGCCCTTTTCCGGTGAAAAGGCCGGAGGGGCATTTGCATGTATGCAACAGTTTATGCATGTATTCGCAGGAATACGAGTAAAATACTACCCAGCTGCTACTGTTTAAAGCCTGTAGTGAAATTGACATTAAATATCTGGAATGATACGATAAAATTGAACATTTTGCAAGGCAGATTGCATAAAATTTTATTCTGATACGAGGTCAGAATTTTATACTTTATACCGCGTCTGCGGATCAACCGATAAAGACACAAAAAGAGTAAAATGGACTCTTGGAGTGTCTTTTTTTGTTTGGCAAAATGTTTTGACATGTATCAGATCCAATCACGCCAAAAGGAGGAAAGAAGTTTTTATGCCACGTAAAATCAGATCAAATTACATGGAGAAATTCAAATTTGTGTACAATGGCAGAACTTTTGAAAGTAAGCATAAATGCTGTAATTTTTATGGAATATGTTACCGTAGTGTAATGTCGTACCAGAATCAATATAAATGCAATACTGAAGAAGCAATTACACATTTTATTGAATTGAAAAAAAATAAAGAGATCATATTCCGAAATCGAAAATGGGCCAGCATTAAGACCTGCTGCGAATTTTATGATTTAAACGAAGATTCTGTCAAGACCGATATGTGGAATCGAAAATGCACACCACAGGAAGCGATTGAACGGGCAATAGAATGGAAAAAAGCACATGAAATCACATATCATGGTGTGAAATACCCATCACTGCCTCAATGTTGTGAAGACCTGGGAATAAATCCTATATCCGTACGTTTGTATATGGAAAAGAATGGGGTTTCTTCTACACGTGCGATTACACATTATATCAAATCTAAAGAGAAAAGAGCCTTTGAATTCCGTGGAAAAGAATACAAAAATTTTACGGAATGTTGTCTTGCGTATGGATTAAAGCCAAAGTCAGTAAGTTCAGCAGTATTTAAAGCGAAACGTCCTCACGCGGATGTTATGGAAGAAATTATCTCTCATATGGAAGGTTGTATGCCAAAAGAAGTAACGAAAAAAGAAGAAATTCCTGAAAATCAGGTGATGTCTAAAGAAAGGCATCGTGCGAAAGAGGCTTTTTTTTATGAGGGAAATAAATATATCTCACTTGGACAATGTTGTGAATTCTATGGAATTAATGAATCTAGTGTACGCAGTAGAGCTTGGCGAAAAAAGTGTACATGGGAAGAAGCTGTGAAATATTATATTCAAAAAAAGGAAACAGAAACACCGAAAATGCAATTCTTTTATAAAGGGAAAAAGTATAAAAGTGTTTCAGCATGTTGTGCTGAATACGGCGTTAATGCTTCCAGTGTGCGTAACCGTGCCAAAACAACAGAATGCAGCATTGAAGAATCTTTGGATCATTTCATAAAGAAAGCCAGAATGGAAATACAGCCGTCGGTATTTATTTTTAGAGACAAAACCTATAGGTCTTTGGAAGAATGCTGTCTGGAATATGGAGTCAACGCTGACAGTGTATCTTCAAGAAAATATAGATTGAATTGTACTATGGAAGAATCATTGGAGCATTTTATTGAAAATAAAGATATGATTGCCGAAAGAATACAAAAATTTACATTTAAAGGAATAGAATATCGAAGTCTCCGGGCATGTTGTCAAAAATATGGTATTGATGATATATGTGTGAGACAAAGAGCACGAGATAAGAATTGTTCTCTTGAAGAATCGTTTACACATTTTATGACGAGAAAAAGGAAAAAAAAGTTAAGTAACCCGGAATTTGAATATCATGGAACTGTTTATCCATCGCTTAAAGTATGCTGTGAGGAATTAGGAATAAATAAAAGCAGTGTAATAAGTCGAATCCATAGGGCAGGATGCAGTTTACAGGAAGCAGTGGAGTATTATGTCAGCCAACAGGAACATAGAACATTGGATTAACCTATAAGGCCAGCAGGCAGCCTTTTTTAGAATTTATATAATAGAGAGGAGGAACGGTCAATATCATCTGCCTGCAGATATTGACCGGTTATATATGTTGCGAAAAAAAACACAGCCGGAAGCAAACAACGATAAAATTCTTATATCCGTTAAAGAAGCCTGTGAGCTTACAGGACTTTCTGAGAAAACAATGAGATCATTGATGAATGAAAACTGTTTCATGGTACGGATTGGGCGCAGAACACTGATTGATAAGAAAAAATTTCAAAAATGGATAGATCGGCAGTCTTGAAAGCTTTTTTTTGTTGTGCTAAAATATATATCCAGTGCCATGCATTATCATCAGAAAGGATGGTGGTGTTATGGGCAAAAACTTAAAGGGTAAAGAATTAGGAAAAGGATTATATCAAAGAAAAGATGGACGATATGAGGCCAGAATTTTCGTTCGCGGTACAGGAAAAACGTTTTCAATTTATGGTACAAATTTACAACATCTAAAAAAAGAAAGAAATGCCTACCTTGCTAATGTTTCCCCCGGAATTGCAGGATATGATCCTAGAATTTCTGTTTCAAAGTGGTATGAAAAATGGATGCTTATTTATGTGGTGCATTCTGTTAAAGCAACCACTTTAAGTAACTATGTAAATGGTTTTGAGCGAGTAAGAGAATATATTGGTTACATGAGGTTAATAGAGGTCCGTCCGACACATATTCTTGACATGATAAAGGGACTCGAAGAAGAAGGATATGCACGTACAACGGTAATACAATCATTAAGTGTAGTCCGTCAGCTTTTCAAAAAGGCATATAGTGGAAAAATGATACCCATAGATCCCGTAGCCGATATTAAACTGCCTAAAGAAGAACCGGGTGAAATACCTGATGAGAAGATAATGCAGGAACAAGAAGATGAAAAATGTCTTAGTATATATGACACTCATCGTTTCCTTGAGAGCTGCAAGAATACCCGGTATTATGAACTCTTTTTTATTCTTCTTCATACAGGATTACGTATAGGGGAAGCACTTGCCCTAGAATGGTGTGATCTTGACTTTAAGCATGAAAAGCTTCGTGTATATAAAACCTTAAACAGAGTTACAAAATATTATGATTCGAAAGGAAATGAACTTCCTGAAAGGTATTCTACTATTCAGATTACAACACCAAAGAAAAGTGCCAGCAATAGAAAGGTTCCATTAACGGATGCAGTGATTGCTGCTTTTATGAGCTGGAAGGAAAAACAGGATCGTGATAAAGAAAAACTGGGGAAAAACTGGGGAAAACCAAATATACTTTTAAAAAAATATCCCGGTCTGATTTTTACAACATCTTCAGGAAGAAGTTATCTTCCATCATCAGCTCAAACAGAATGCAGGCGGATTGTTGGGATTGTTAATAAACATGAAATTGCTCTGGCAGAAAAAGAGAACAGAGATCCGAATTTAATGGATGTTCATCCTCATATTTTCCGTCATACTTTTGTAACAAGATGCATTCAATCGGGAATGGATGCCGCTACAGTAAAGAAAATAGCTGGACACTCTGATGAAAAAATGACTAATTATTATACACACATTGAAGAAGAACATATAGATGACGAATACGAACTGTATATTCAAAAATACGGAACAGAAACCTGATTTTGCAAATGGAGATAAAATTTTAAAGAGAGGTTTAAATACTTGAGTATAGACAAAAACACTAACGAGGGAAAAAACTATCGTAATAATGTGGTCAAATCAACATTTGGGACTTCTAAAAGCCGCATAAACACTGGGTTTCCGGAGAATATTAGTGTATTATCACCGATGATGCAGGAATACTGCAAAACAAAGGAAAAATATAAGGATTGTGTGCTTTTTTACAGGCTGGGTGACTTTTATGAGATGTTCTTTGATGATGCGCTTCTTGTATCTAAAGAACTGGAACTGACACTGACCGGAAAGGACTGCGGACTGGAAGAACGTGCGCCGATGTGCGGTATTCCGTTCCATGCATCCGAAGTGTATATCAAACGCCTGATCGAAAAAGGGCATAAGGTTGCAATCTGTGAGCAGGTAGAAGACCCGAAGAAAGCAAAGGGACTTGTAAAGCGTGAAGTTATCCGAGTGGTGACACCGGGAACAACGCTGGATGCCACATCACTGGATGAATCCAAAAACAACTATCTGATGTCGATCGTTTCACTTGAAGATCATTTTGGCTGTGCCATTGCAGATATTACGACTGGTGACTGTTTCCTCACTGAGGTAGACAGACCACAGAAACTGCTTGACGAGATCAACAAATTCGTTCCGGCAGAAATTATCTGTAATGACGCCTTTTTTATGAGTGGAGTTGATACAGAAGATTTAAAAGAACGTCTGAGAATCTGCATCTTTCCTCTGGATAACTGGTATTTTGATGACAGCCTCTGCCAGCGTACTCTGAAAGAACATTTCCATGTAAATACACTGGAAGGGCTGGGGGTGCAGGATTATGACAGCGGTGTGATCGCAGCAGGTGCTTTGTTCCAGTATCTTAACGAGACGCAAAAAACAGCGCTGTCACATATGGCAACGATCCACCCGTATACCGCAGATAAATTTATGCTGATTGACAGTTCTACAAGACGAAATCTTGAACTTGTAGAAACACTTCGTGAAAAACAGAAACGTGGATCCCTTCTGTGGGTTCTGGACAAGACAAAGACAGCAATGGGTGCCCGTACACTGCGTGGATATGTAGAGCAGCCGCTGATCGATGCCCAGGAGATCAATCGGAGACTGGCAGCAGTTGAGGAACTGACACAGAAACCGATGCTCCGCGAAGAAATCAGAGAATACTTAAACCCGATCTATGATCTTGAGCGACTGGTCAGCCGTATCAGCTATCAATCTGCAAATCCGAGAGATATGGTTTCTTTTGCATCTTCATTGGAAATGCTTCCGTTTATTCGTCAGATCCTGAAAGATTTCGAAGCGCCTGTCCTGAAGCAGATCTATGAAGATATGGATCCGCTGGAAGATGTGACGGATCTGATCAAACGTGCGATCGTAGAAGATCCGCCGCTTGCACAAAAAGACGGAGGTATCATCCGGGAGGGCTTTAATGCGGATGTTGATAAATACCGTCGTTCCCGTACAGACGGCAAGAAATGGCTTGCGGAACTTGAAGCAAGAGAAAAAGAACGTACCGGTATCAAGAACCTCAAGATCAAATATAACCGTGTATTCGGCTATTCTCTGGAAGTAACCAATTCGTTCAAAGACCAGGTTCCGGACAACTATGTCCGTAAACAGACCCTGGCAAATGCAGAACGTTACATCACGCAGGAACTGAAAGATCTGGAAGACCTGATCCTTGGCGCGGAAGACCGCCTCTATGCCCTGGAATATGAACTGTTTGCCGATGTAAGAGAAAAAGTCGGACAGGAAGTTGTACGTATCCAGAAGACCGCAAAAGCAGTTGCGGCACTCGACGTATTTGCTTCACTTGCACTTGTGGCAGAACGCAACAATTTCGTGAAACCAAAGATCAACGAGAATGGTGTCCTTGACATCAAAGGCGGACGCCATCCGGTTGTTGAGCAGATGATCGAGAACGACATGTTCATTGCGAACGATACATATCTGGACAATCAGAAAAAGCGTGTTTCTGTCATTACGGGACCGAATATGGCAGGTAAATCTACATATATGCGTCAGACTGCACTGATCGTTCTGATGGCACAGATCGGAAGTTTTGTTCCGGCGGAAAAAGCAAATATCGGAATCGTAGACCGGATTTTTACCCGTGTCGGGGCTTCTGATGATCTTGCAAGCGGTCAGAGTACTTTTATGGTAGAGATGACAGAGGTTGCAAATATTCTCCGTAATGCTACCGCAAAGAGTCTTCTGATCCTCGATGAGATCGGACGTGGTACAAGTACATTTGACGGACTTGCCATTGCCTGGGCAGTGATCGAACACATCAGCAATACAAAGCTTTGCGGTGCGAAGACTCTTTTTGCGACACACTATCACGAACTGACCGAGCTGGAAGGCAAGATTCCGGGAGTGAACAACTACTGTATTGCAGTCAAAGAAAAGGGCGACGATATTGTTTTCCTTCGAAAGATTGTCAAAGGCGGCGCTGACAAGAGTTATGGTATTCAGGTTGCCAAGCTGGCAGGCGTTCCGGATTCTGTTATCAGCCGCGCAAAGGAGCTGGTAGAGGAATTGAGCGACGCAGACATTACAGCTGCCGTTAAGGATCTGACCGCTCCGAAGAAAAAGCAGAAAATCATGTATGATCAGGTGGACATGGCACAGATGTCGCTTTTTGACACCGTGCAGGACAATGATATCGTAGATGAAATCCGTGATCTTGATATGACACATCTGACACCAATGGAAGCTATGAATATTTTATATAATTTACAGAACAAGATCAAAAATCGCTGGTAAAAGGGCAGGGTGATCGTTACTGTTCACTCTGTTCACAGTAACGGACAATCTGCCATATGGAGGGTGCTTTGAGAAAAATCGCAGTTTTAGATCAGAATACAATTGACAAGATTGCTGCCGGGGAGGTGGTGGAGCGTCCGTCTTCGGTTGTAAAAGAACTGGTAGAGAATGCCATAGATGCCGGAGCAACGGCTGTGACTGTGGAGATCACAGATGGCGGAAAAAAGCTGATCCGCATCACAGATAATGGATCCGGAATGGAATCTGAGCAGATTCCGCTTGCATTTTTGCGTCATGCGACAAGTAAAATTGAAAAGGTCGAAGATTTGGAGCACATTGCATCGCTGGGGTTCCGTGGTGAGGCACTTTCCAGTATTGCAGCTGTTTCACAGGTAGAACTGATCACAAAAACTCCTTCAGATATCAGCGGTTCCCGTTATGTGATTGAAGGTGGGAAGGAAATTGCGCTGGAAGAGCTCGGAGCGCCGGAAGGAACGACGTTTCTTGTGCGAAATCTTTTTTATAATACACCGGCGAGAAGTAAATTTCTGAAATCAGATATGACAGAAGCAAATTATATCCATACGCTGATGGAACAGCTTGCCCTGTCGCATCCGGAGATTTCGTTTAAATATATTCAGAACAAACAGGTCAAACTGCATACATCCGGAAATTACAGTGTGAAAGATGTAATATACAGCGTGTATGGCAGGGAAATTGCAAAAGCTCTTTTGGATGTAAACTATGAAAATTCTTTTATGAAAGTAGAAGGATTTGTAGGAAAGCCGGAGATTGCCAGAGGAAACCGCAGTTTTGAGAATTATTATATCAATGGCCGTTATGTAAAAAACAATATCATCACAAAGGCTATTGAAAATGCTTACAGAGGCTTTCTGATGCAGCATAAATTTCCATTTGTTTCGCTGCGCATGGAGATGGAGGGAAATGATCTCGATGTCAACGTACACCCGGCGAAAAGAGAGGTACGCTTTGCCAGAGAACAGGAAGTTTATGATGCAGTGTATGATATGGTACGCAGTGCACTGACCAGAAGGGAAATGATACCGAAAGTATCTGTAGACAGTACTCCTGCAAGAACAGAAACAAAAGAAGAAAAAATCACCCGTGCTGCGGTACCGGAACCGTTTGAAACGAAACGCCGTGAAGAAATGTACCCGAACACGGTGAGAAAGCCAGAAGTACAGGCAGGTTTAAATCCAAAGCCAGAAGTACAGGCGAACTTAAATCCAAAGCCTGAAGCAAGGGATGGCTTAAATGAAAGAACGGAAATACGAAAGCCTCTTTCACAGAGTACCCCATCCGGAACACTTGTCCGTGAACCGGCAGCAGAATACAGCCCTGCATTCTCTAGGGCAGAAGAAGAAATGTTCAGTGGTACACTTCGTGAAAACCGGAAACTGGATGAAGAGAAGAAGCTGACAGAGTTAAAGCCGACAGAGTTAAAACAGACAGAAGAGCCGGAGAAGAAACAGGCGCCTCCGCAGCAGCTTGAGCTTTTTGAAGAGAAACTTCTTGCACCGGAATCCAGAAGCCGTATCCGCGTGGTCGGACAGATTTTTGATACTTACTGGCTGGTGCAGTTTGAAGATAATTTTTATATCATCGATCAGCACGCGGCACACGAAAAAGTATATTATGAGCGCATGGTGAAACAGTTCCGTGAACATTCCATCGATTCGCAGTATCTGAGTCCGCCGATGATCGTTACTTTAAGTATGCAGGAAGAAGAAGTACTGAATTCAAATAAAGACTATTTTGAACAATTCGGTTTTGAAATTGAGAATTTCGGTGGTCGAGAGTATCGCATCAGCGCCGTTCCGTCGAACCTTTATGGGCTGACGGAGGAAGATCTGTTTCTGGAGATGCTGGACAATCTTTCTGGTAACAACAGCACAGACGCGTTGGATATTTTTGCATCAAAACTTGCTACTATGGCATGCAAAGCAGCAGTAAAAGGCAATCATGCGATGTCTTTTGAAGAAGCGGAAAAGCTGATCGACGAGCTTCTGACACTGGATAATCCGTATCATTGTCCGCACGGACGTCCGACAATCATTGCGATGACGCGCACAGAACTGGAAAAGAAATTTAAAAGAATTGTATAAAAATACAGGAGCAGTTATGAAAAGACCTTTAATTGTCCTTACCGGACCGACGGCAGTGGGAAAAACAAGCCTGTCTATTTCACTTGCAAAGGCGGTGAACGGGGAAATTATTTCTGCGGATTCCATGCAGGTATATAAAAGAATGGATATCGGCTCGGCAAAGATCCGTAAGGAAGAAATGCAGGGCGTGGAGCATTATTTGGTGGATGTACTTGAACCGGAAGAGGAATTTCATATTGTGAAATTTCAGGAGATGGCAAAAGCTGCCATGGAAGAAATCTATGCAAAAGGAAAAGTACCGATTCTTGTCGGCGGAACCGGCTTTTATATTCAGGCAGTAACAAGAGATATTGATTTTACAGAGGCGCAGCAGGAAAATACCTACCGTGCCGAACTGGAAAAGCTGGCAGAAGAAAAAGGTGCCGAGTATCTTCATGAGCATCTTCGCGAGGTCGATCCGGCGAGTGCCGAGTCGATTCATGCCAATAATGTCAAACGTGTGATCAGGGCACTGGAATTTTATCATCAGAACGGAACACCGATTTCTGAACATAATGAAGAACAGAAAAAACAGGTAAGCCCATATAATCTTGCCTATTTTGTGCTGAATGCTCCACGTGAAATTTTATATGAGAGAATTGACAGGCGTGTGGATCAGATGCTGGAAGAAGGTCTGGTAAAAGAAGTCGAAGAGCTTAAGCGAGAAGGCTGCCATCGTGGAATGGTTTCCATGCAGGGACTTGGTTATAAGGAAATCCTTGCGTATCTGGAAGGAGAATATTCGCTGGAAGAAGCAGTGCGCATTCTGAAACGCGACACCAGACATTTTGCGAAGCGGCAGCTTACCTGGTTCCGAAGAGAGTCTGATGTGATATGGGTAGATAAAGAGAAATTTGACTGGGATGAAAAAGAAATCCTGAAATATATGAAACACATTTGTGAGGAAAGGAAGATCGTTTAGCATGAAAGAACTTTATGAACAGCTTGGGATTTCTTCTCAGGTATATGATTTTGGGGCAGAGATCGAAGAATCTCTGAAGGAACGTTTTGAGCAGTTTGATAAAACAGCAGAATACAATCAGCTTAAAGTGCTGATGGCAATGCAGAAAAATAAAGTAAGCGCAGAGTGTTTTCAGTCTTCTTCCGGTTATGGATATGATGATTTTGGAAGAGATACCCTGGAGAAAGTCTATGCGGACACCTTCCATACAGAAGCCTGTCTGATCCGTTCACAGATTACCTGTGGTACACATGCACTTGCAATTGCACTTTTTGGAAATCTCCGTCCAGGTGATGAACTTCTTGCACCGGCAGGAAAACCATATGATACTCTGGAAGAGGTAATTGGAATCCGCCCATCCAGAGGTTCTCTTGCAGAATATGGTGTAACCTACAGACAGGTTGATCTGAAAGAAGACGGAACATTCGATTATGATGCGATTCGTGCAGCTATCAATGAAAAAACAAAACTTGTCGAAATTCAGCGTTCAAAAGGTTATCAGACAAGACCGTCATATTCTGTAAAACAGATTGGAGAACTGATCTCTTTTGTCAAGAGTATCAAGCCGGATGTGATCTGTATGGTTGACAACTGCTACGGAGAATTTGTAGATACAGTAGAACCGAGTGATGTAGGTGCAGACATGATTGTTGGTTCACTGATCAAAAATCCGGGTGGCGGACTTGCACCGATCGGTGGTTATATTGCAGGAACAAAAGAATGCGTGGAAAATGCAGCAACACGTATGACCTGTCCTGGACTTGGCATGGAAGTCGGAGCATCTCTTGGTGTAAATCGCTCTTTCTATCAGGGATTTTTCCTTGCACCAATGGTGACGAAGGGTGCGTTAAAGGGTGCTGTGTTTGCAGCAAATATTTATGAAAAACTTGGTTTCCCGGTTGTTCCGAACGGAAGTGAACCACGTCAGGATATCATTCAGGCAGTGACTTTGGGTACGCCGGAAGGGCTGATTGCATTCTGCAAAGGTATTCAGGCAGCAGCACCGGTAGACAGTTATGTAGATCCGGAGCCGTGGGATATGCCGGGATATGACAGTCAGGTAATCATGGCAGCAGGTGCTTTTGTACAGGGATCTTCTATTGAACTTTCAGCAGACGGTCCGGTCAAACCGCCATATGCAGTTTATTTTCAGGGTGGACTGACATGGGAGCATGCAAAACTCGGTGTACTGATGTCTTTACAGAAGCTTGTTGATGCAAAGATTGTAACACTTCCCTGACAGGGAAAAGGAGAAAGTATGAACGAAAATCCGCAGGTGATCGTTGTTGGCGGCGGCGCATCAGGACTGACCGCGGCAATTGTGGCGGCACAGAACGGTGCAATCGTAACTGTTCTTGAACAGAATGAAAATCCGGGCCGTAAAATCTGTGTGACCGGAAACGGCCGCTGTAATCTGACCAATAAAGATATGCGTCCGGAAATTTTTCGTGGAGAACACCCGGAAGTTGTACAAAACGTTTTAAAACAGTTTTCCATGGAAGATACACTGGAGTTTTTTGGACAGATGGGTGTGGCTTTTACTGACCGTAATGGATGGATTTATCCCAGAAGTAATCAGGCAAAATGCATTCTGGAACTGATGCTTTTGAAAGCGCGCTCTCTGAAAGTAAAAATTAAAACAAGAGAAAAAGTGAAGGATGTTTATCAGCAAAACGGCAGATGGAAAGTGCAGACCGAAGGATGGACCTATGAAGGTGACAGGGTAATACTGGCGAATGGTTCCAGTGCTTCACAGGTCCCTGGTTCTGACGGAAGCGGATATGCGATTGCAGAGAAGCTCGGACACCGTATCATCAAGCCGCTGCCGGCCCTTACAGGACTGCGCTGCAGGGGAAATGCTTTTTCTGCCTGGGCAGGTGTGCGTACAGAGGGCGAAGTGACCCTGCTTCTGGATGGAAAGCCGTTTGATAAAGAACGGGGTGAAATTCAGCTTACGGACTACGGCATTTCGGGAATCCCGGTCTTTCAGCTCAGCAGATATGCGGTTCGTGCACTGGAGGAAGGCAAAATAGCAGAACTTTCTGTTAATTTTTTCCCGGAGTATACGACGGAAGAACTGACAAAACTGCTGGATAAACGACGAGAACTTTGTCCGTATCAGTCGGCAGCGGAACTCCTTGTAGGACTCTTGCCGGATAAACTGATTCGTGCTTTTCG
>OLPF01001582.1_pt1 | contig 17981 bp, 17 predicted proteins | sample 1673121 | NCBI WGS metagenome assembly OLPF01 (sample SAMEA3136756, study PRJEB25190) | human gut metagenome
CTTTTCCGCGTTCGAGGTGATGATGACGATGGGACGGTGCTTGGCCTTGATGGTCTCCTTCGTCTCGGGAATGTAGAATTCCATCTTGTCGAGCTCCCAAAGAAGGTCGTTCGGGAACTCGAGGTCTGCTTTGTCGACCTCGTCGATCAGCAGCACGACCTGCTCGTCGGCGGAAAACGCCTCGCCGAGCTTGCCGAGCTTGAGGAAAAGCTTGCCGACGCAAGACGTCTTAAGCGCTGTACCAAATGCGGAAGCAGAAACCGCATCGACGCCTCCTTCTGCAATTTTTGCGGTGCCCGTCTCGACGACGATATGTTCTGCAGCGGCGACGAGCAGGCGGAAGAAAAGGAAAAGCCCGAGGAATAAGCCTTAAAAACCGAAAGACAGGTTGGAAATTACCGACCTGTCTTTTTTTGCGGAAAATTAAATTTGAAAGGGGAACCCTCGGTGCTTAAAGAACAGCTTTGAGCGCCGCTTTGTCAACCTTGCCCAAATCCGTTTTCGGAAGGGCGGCAAGGGGAATTATGATTTTAGGCATTTCAAGGCCGGTGAGACGGGAGGAAAGCCTTGCTTTAAAGCTCTCGATGTCGAAATCCGAGAGGCTTTTCGGAACCGCAAAAAGGGCGATGTTTTCTCCGTATTCGCTGTCGGGAACCGAAACGGCGGCGGCCTCGCTTGCTCCGCAAAGCAGCGCGGCGGCGGAAATTTTCTCGGCCGAAATGCTTTCGCCGCCCTTGATGATAATGTCCTTTATGCGCCCGTCGACAAATAAAAATCCATTTTCAAAATGCCCGAGATCTCCCGTCTTAACCTTTGCGTATTTGAGAGGAATTTCCTCGCCCTTTTCGTTTAAATATCCGTTCATGACGCAGCTGCCGCCCACCTCGATTTCGCCGCTTTGGGAAATCTCGGCAAAAACTCCGTTAATGGGCTTTCCGACCGAACCCTTTGGGCCTTTTCCCACCGTCAGACAGCTGACAACGGGGGAATTTTCGGTAAGGCCATAGCCCACGAGAACCCGAGCGTTTTTCAACCGTTCGGACAGCTCGTCTGTGAGCTTTGCCTCGACCCGCGCGCCGCCGACAATGCAAAAGCCGATTTCCTTTGAAAAACCTCGGCAGTCCCCCGAAAGCAGACGGCCGAAAACGGCGGGGACGGTGGTAATGTCGGTTATACGGCGCAGGCGGCAAAGGGCGTTTATTCCCTCAAAGTCCGATGTCTCGGGAATACAGACCGTCTCGCCCATGTAAAGATAGCTCAAAGCCACCTGAAGCCCGAAGGAATGAAAAAGCGGCAGGGCAAGGCACAGCCCCTCGCCGTGAAATTCCCCGAAGGTCTCGGTGAGAGCCTTTGCGTTTGAAAGCATGGCTTTTTGGGAAAGGCAGACGCCCTTTGGAGCGGCCGTCGAGCCGGAGGTGAAAAGAATTACGGCGGTGTCTTTCTCCGAAAGGGGAGAGACACCGTCGGATTTTTGCGGTTTTGCAAGACGGATCGGTATAAATTCTGCACCCGTGCCGCCGTCTTGTTCTCCGATGACAAATCGGCAGTTTGCCGAGTCGATTATCTGACGCTTTGAGCCTTCTTTCAAAAAGCCGTTTACGGGAACGCAGACGCAGCCGCATCTCACCGCCCCGAAAAAAGCGGGCATAAAGCGGAGAGGATTTTTAATACATAAAGCAACCCTGTCCCCGAGCCTTGCGCCGCTTTTTCTGAGAAGCTCCGCAAAGCCGGACGAAAGCCGGTCAAGCTCGGCATAGCTTAAGCTGCCGCGGGGGGTGAAAAGCGCGGTTCTTTCGGGGTGGTTTTTGACCCCGTTTTTTAAAATGTCGTCAAAAATTTTCATTTCTCTTTAAAAAGGCCTGCCGAGGGAGTGCTCCCAAAGACAGGCCGTTAAATCAATGTTATTTGCTTTGGATGAGCTTTTCCGCCGAGGCAAGCTTGCAACACAGCGTGAACAGCTGCATGGCAAGGTCGAGCTCCTCAACGGGCGGGAAGGAGGGGGAAAGACGGATGTTTTTGTTTTCCGGGTCCTTTCCGTAGGGGAAGGTTGCGCCTGCGCCGGTGAGCTTTACGCCCGCCTGCTCGCACAGCTCCACGACCTCCTTGGCGCAGCCGTAGGTCAAATCGACGCTGACGAAATATCCGCCCACAGGCTCGGTCCAGGTGATGATTCCGTCCTCTCCGAGGTCGTTTTTAAGGCGGGAAAGCACCGTTTCAAATCTCGGGCGGAGCTTTGACGCATGCAGCTTCATGTGGTCGAGAATACCCTGAGTGTTTTTGAAAAAGCAGAGATGACCCAGCTGATTCATCTTGTCGGGGCCGATGGTCTGATATTTAAGACGGCTGAGCAAGATTTTCTTGTTACCCTCGGAACAGGCCACGGCCGAAACGCCGCTTCCGGGATATGCGATTTTGGAGGTGGAAGCGAACATGAAGTAAATGTCCTCGTTGCCGGCCTTTTTGCATTCGTCGGCAAGGTTCAAAAGGGTGTCTTTTTTGTCCTCGTAAAGGTCGTGAACGGCATAGGCGTTGTCCCAGAAAATTCTGAAGTCCTTTGCGGCGGGACGAAGGGCGGCAAAGCGGCGCACCGTCTCGTCGGAATAGGTTATTCCGGTGGGATTGGAATATTTGGGAACGCACCAAATTCCCTTGACGGCGGGGTCCTTTACAAGCTCCTCGACGGCGTCCATGTCGGGTCCGTTTTCGGTCATTTTAACGGTTATAAGCTCGAAACCGAAATATTCGGTGACGCAGAAGTGACGGTCATATCCGGGGACCGGACAGAGGAATTTTACTTTATCCAGTTTGCACCATGGAGTATTTCCCATAACACCATGCGTCATAGAACGTGATACAGTATCAAACATAACATTCAGGCTGGAGTTTCCGTAAATGATAATGTGTTCCGGATCTACTTCGGAAATCTCTCCGAGAAGACGTTTGGCTTCCGGAATACCATCCATAACACCATAGTTACGGCAGTCAACACCAGTCTCACATCTCAGGTCTGTACTGCTTGACAGAACATCCATCATATCCATGGAAATATTCAGCTGATCAACTGACGGCTTACCACGTGACATATCAAGGGCCAGTCCCTGTGCCTTAATTTCTGCATACTGCTGATCCAGCTCTTTCTTGAGAGCCTGAAGCTGTTCTTTACTCATCTCACTGTATTTCTGCATATTCATCCTCCTCGTGCCGCTTCCAGAATCCTGTCCCGGCAAAAATTCTTTCATCTTAAATAGCTTTTTAATCTTAACTTATTATCCCGTATATTTTAGTATTGTAAAGTACTGCTTGTCAAGCCCCGCCCCTCTCTATTTATAAAAAGTTTTCTCAAATCAAAGTGATAAAGTGCGAATTTGAACGAATTTCCGCAAAATGTATCGTCCGTATACCCGAAACTACATAGTTTTACTTGCGGAATCGTCACGATTCACCTATACTGATGAGATAGAGATATTTTACTATATAAATAAGACTATAAGAAAGGTTATCATATATATGTGGATTGCAAATGACTGGAAAGAATACGAAGTAATTGACACTTCCTGCGGCGAGAAACTGGAGCGCTGGGGCAAATATACGCTGGTGCGCCCGGACCCGCAGGTTATCTGGGATACTCCGAAGGTAAGCCGTGGCTGGAAAAACATGAACGCCCACTATCACAGAAGCAAAAAAGGCGGCGGAGAATGGGAATTCTTTGATCTTCCGCAGCAGTGGGATCTTCATTACAAAGATCTGACTTTCCATCTGAAGCCATTCAGTTTCAAACACACCGGACTTTTCCCGGAGCAGGCAGTCAACTGGGACTGGTTCGGAGATAAGATCCGTAAAGCAAGACGCCCGATCAAAGTTCTGAATCTTTTTGCCTATACAGGCGGTGCGACTCTGGCTGCTGCCGCCGCCGGTGCACATGTTACACATGTTGATGCCTCCAAGGGTATGGTCAACTGGGCAAAAGAAAATGCGGCCGCATCCGGACTCACCGAAGCACCGATCCGCTGGCTGGTGGATGACTGTGTAAAGTTTGTAGAGCGTGAGATCCGTCGTGGAAATCACTACGACGCGATCATCATGGACCCACCATCCTATGGACGTGGACCAAAGGGCGAGATCTGGAAAATCGAAGAAGCCATCCATCCTCTCATTAAACTGTGTGTGCAGCTTTTAAGCCCGAATCCACTGTTTTTCCTGATCAACTCCTATACGACAGGACTTGCACCGGCTGTGCTGACCTATATGCTTTCAACAGAACTTAAGGATTTCGACGGACATGTTGATTCTCAGGAAATCGGACTTCCTGTTACTTCAAACGGACTGGTGCTGCCATGCGGTGCATCCGGAAGATGGGAAGCAAAATAGAATATTTTAATTCTTCTGAAAATTAATAATTTTTCTCATTATTTTCTTGAATCTGTTGATATACAGAGATATAATACAGTTATCAAAAACGTATCAGGAGAGGTGAAAATAATGACGGAAGAACGCCCAAACGATACTCTTCCCTACACCTGTACTCCGGCCTATGACCGCAGCAACTGTGGGAATTGTGTCTGCGCCACCTGTTATGAACAGGAATTCTGCAACCGCTGCAGCTCCTGTGAAAATCTTTCCCGTAAGAAAGAATCCTGCAACAGTTATGAAGGCGCATATTGCTACTAACCAAAAAAGATACTGAACGCTTTTTAAATTGCGTCAGTATCTTTTTTATGTTCTTAAATTGTTTTCCGTTTTTTCGGGAAGGTCATGGTAATCTCGGTTCCTCTGCCGATCTCGCTGACCAGATCCAGGGTTCCTCCCAGGAAACCTACACCATGTTTTACAATAGAAAGACCGAGGCCGGTACCTCCGATTTCTTTGGAGTGGCTCTTGTCCACGCGATAGAATCTTTCAAATACGCGCTTCTGATCTTCTGCCGGGATTCCTATACCGTTATCTTTGACTCGAATCTCTACCTGTTTGCCCAGATCACGCAGATGAATGCTTACTGTACCGTCCTCTTTATTATATTTGATTCCATTATCGCAGAGATTATAAATGATTTCATCCAGAATCGGACGCACGCTGTACAGCATCGTTTTATCCCCGTCAATATAAAAATGAACGTTTTTCTTATCAGCAATCTCTTTCAGTCTGCCGCACACATCTCTGACAACCTGACACACATCCAACTCTTCCCAGTCATACGGAGTTTCTCCCTCATCAAGCTGAGATACCCGAATCGTATCTTCGATCAACGCGATCAGGCGCTGGGCTTCATCATAAATTCTGCCTGCAAATTTCTGTACATCTTCCTGTCTGACCATACCATTTCGGATGATCTCTGCAAAGCCGGATACTGCAGTCAGAGGCGTCATCAGCTCATGTGAAACATTTGCTGAAAATTCTCTGCGCAGCTGTTCGCGTTCCACCTTTTCTGTTTCGTTGATCAGCAGAAGTACTGCACCTACCACCCGTTGTTCTCTGGTAACAGGGTTCGCGATCATCTGAACGACTTCGCCGCCCAGACGCAGACGTACACTTCCGTGTTCTCCACGCAACACCTGTTCGATCATAAGACGGAATTCTTCACCACGGTTCAGCAAATAAACGCATTCCCCAATCTTTGGTTTCTGCATTTGAAACATTTTCCATGCACTGGAATTTCCCGACAGGATCATTGTATAACTGTCGATCACAAGGAGCCCTTCCTGCATATTTTCTGTAATGATCGTAAACTCTTCCTGATTTCGTCTGGCTACTTCCAGCTGACTTCTGATCTGTCCGTTCTGCTTATATATCTTACTTAAAAGAGGCCCTACTTCTTCATAGATCTGATTTTCCTCCGGATGCTCAAGATCTACATTATTGATCGGCTCCACAATTTTATTTGCCATATGCATAGATACAAGACCGGCCAGTATCAGCATCACGACTGCAATACCGATCATCGGCGGTACCATCTCCATAAGAAGCACCCATACCGAGTACTGCGTACTGGAAACACGGAGTACTGTATTGTCTGAGAGGCGCAGTGCATAGTATATCGTCTTCTGTGACAGTGTTTTTGAATCACGTTCTGCACGTCCGCTTCCTGATTTCAGCGCTTCCTGAACTTCTTTACGGTCACTGTGATTTTCCATAGAAGAAGCATCTGCCTGATTATCATAAAGAACCGTTCCGTCCTCTGCAATATACGTAATACGGTCATCTTTTTCTTTAATCTGATTCAGATAATCCTCGCCGTTCTGTTCTACTCCATATGCCAGATAAGTTGCCTCTTTTTTTAACTCTGTATCTATCTGTTTTCCGAAATGCTGATAAAGGATTGCCATCACACATGCAATCCCAAATATCAGCACAACCACTGCCACCAGTATATTTGATTTAAAGATTTTCTTTGTCACGTTATCAGCCTCCCATTTGGTGTTCATTGTTTCTGTGTTCGCCTGTAATCGCATACTCGACCCACTCAGCAATATTCACCGCATGATCTCCGATTCGTTCCATATATTTTGCGGTCATTAAAAGATCCAGTCCTGCTTTTGCATCCAGATTCTGGTACATCAGCTCTGCCAGTTCCTCTTTGATCTGATTAAATGCATCATCAACCAGATCATCATCATCGATTACTTTTCGGCAGAGTTCCAGATCACGTTTTACAAAGGCATCAACGCTTTCTGTGACCATGTTGACCGTCATTTCTGCCATCTTTCCGATAAGCGATGGAATTTCAACATGTTTCTCATCAATATACTTTGAAAGATCTGCAATATCTGCTGCCTGATCTCCGATTCGTTCCATATCAGAGATCATTTTCAGTGCTGCGGAAACCTCTCGTAAATCTCTTGCTACCGGCTGCTGGTGAAGCAGGATCCGCATACAGAGATTCTCGATCTCACGTTCTTTTGTATCAATTTCTCTGTCTGTCTCAAAAATTGCTTTGATACAATCCTCACCCCGAATTGCTTTATTAGAAAGAGAAATTGCCTTTTCACAGAAGCTTCCCATCGTAATGATCTGTACATGAAGTGCTTCAAGCTGCCGTTCGAAATGCGTTGCCATAATCAACCAAACCTCCCTGTAATATAGTCCTCTGTTCTCTTGTCTTTCGGCATGGAAAACAGAGTATCTGTATCGCTGAATTCTACAACTTCTCCCAGAAGGAAGAAGGCTGTTTTATCAGAAATTCGGGTCGCCTGCTGCATATTATGCGTAACGATCACGATCGTATATTTTCCTTTTAGTTCCATTGCAAGCTCTTCAATCTTTGATGTAGAGATCGGGTCAAGTGCAGATGTCGGCTCATCCATCAGAAGCACTTCCGGCTCAACTGCCAGTGCTCTTGCAATGCAAAGTCTCTGCTGCTGTCCACCGGACATACCCAGCGCACTTTTCTTTAATCTGTCTTTTACTTCGTCCCAGATTGCTGCATCGCGAAGAGATTTTTCTACGATTTCATCCAGTTTTGCTTTGGAATGGATTCCATGTGTTCTCGGTCCGTAAGCAACATTATCATAAATACTCATCGGGAACGGATTCGGTTTCTGGAATACCATTCCGACTCTTTTTCGGAGAATATTTACATCCATGTCACTATAAATATCTTCTCCGTCAAGTTCTACTTTTCCGGTAATCTTACATCCCTCAACAAGGTCATTCATTCGGTTCAGAGACTTCAGAAGAGTTGATTTTCCACATCCACTCGGTCCGATAAAAGCAGTTATTTCTTTTTCCGGAATATGCATATTGATATCATGTAATGCATGAAAATTCCCGTAAAAAAGGTTCATATCTTCAATAGAAAGTTTAATATTATCACTCATGTTTCGTTATCCTTTCGCGATACGTTTTGCCACCATACCGGACAAACTGTTAATCAGTAATACAAATAACAGGATCACAACCGCAGTTGCAGATGCCTGATTCATGTGAAGGCCTTCACTGGAAAGTACATACATATGAAGTGCCAGTGTACGGCCGGACCCCATCAGATTCGGTACCTGTGCAACCGTTCCTGAAGTGTAAAGAAGAGCTGCTGTTTCACCGATGATACGTCCGATTGCAAGGATGATTCCTGCAAGGATTCCAGGTACTGCAGACGGCAGCACGATCGTAAAAATCGTACGAAGCTTGCCTGCTCCCAGACCGAAGCTTGCCTCTCTGTAAGAATCCGGAACTGCTTTCAATGCTTCTTCTGCGGTTCTCATAATCAATGGAAGGACCATGATAACCAGTGTACACGCACCTGCCAGAAGTGACATTCCCCAGTGAAGTGCTGTTACGAAAAACAGCATACCAAACAGACCATATACGATAGACGGAATACCTGAGAGTGTCTCTGCCGTAATACGGATGATCTGTACAAAACGATTACCTTTTTTTGCATATTCTACAAGATAAATTGCCGCGAAAATTCCGAGCGGTGCAGCAATCACAAGCGATAAAACTGTCATGATAAAGGTATTGATCAGTGATGGCATCAGCGATACATTTTCGGATGTATATTCCAGACTGAAAAGATCCGGTGTCAGATACGGGATACCTTTTACGAGAATATATGCTACCAGAAAAAGCAATACTGCAAAGGTAACTATTGCCGCCCCGATCGTAAAAAGGGCAAGTACTCCGGAGCCAGGATGACGCAGATATGACCGGATGCGGTCTGCTGCGGATGTCTGATTTCTTTTTTTCATATTTTCCACCGTCGGTTCAACTACTGCTGTATTAGTTTGCATTCTCTGACCTCCTGTTCAGTAAAGAAAGACTCAGGTTGATGATCAGGATAAATACAAAAAGTACAACTCCTGTTGCAATCAGTGCTTCTCTGTGAAGTCCGGTTGCATAACCCATTTCAGTTACGATATTTGCTGTCATTGTACGAAGACCTTTGAGTAAACCTGCAGGCATTCTTGCCTGGTTTCCGGCTACCATGATCACCGCCATTGTCTCACCGATCGCACGACCGATTCCGAGAACTACAGCTGCCAGAATACCGGATTTTGCTGCCGGAAGCATAACCACAAAAATACTTCTTTCTTTTGTTGCCCCCAGTGCAAGTGAACCTTCATAATAGCTTTCCGGTACACTTCGAAGAGCGGATTCTGTCGGTCCGATAATTGTCGGCAGAATCATGATTCCCAGAAGAAGTGATGCTGCCAGCCAGCTTGTACCGGTTCCTCCGAAGGTGTTTCGAATAAGCGGTACCATCAGTACAAGACCAAAGAAACCATAAACTATGGAAGGAACTCCTGCCATCAGCTCAATTCCGGATTTCAGCGGACGATAAATTTTCTGCGGACAGTAGCGTGCCATAAATACAGATGTAAGTAAGGCAATCGGTACACCCACCAGAATTGCGCCGCCTGTTACATAAATACTGGCAATGATCATCGGAAAAATTCCAAATTTGTCATTGGATGGTTTCCAGACTGTTCCGAGTAAAAATTTCAGCGGGCCGATCTTGGCAATCGCCGGAATTCCATTGGCAAACAGGAACAAGCAAATCAGAAATACTGCCAGGACTGAAGCACAGGCAGCCACCATAAAAACAATTTTCATGGCCTGTTCTTTAAATCTATTCATACAGGACTCTTCCTCTCTCATAATTATCATCGGATGCGCACCGCCGGCACGTCCCTGATATGTAATGCAGGACATACACGAAGCCCGGTGACCCGGGCTTCATCTTCTGTCGTTTTGTATCGGTCTTACTTATTTAGCCAGGTCTTCCCAGTCTGTTGTCTCACCTGTGAAGATTGCTTTTACCTGATCACTGGTCAGCTCATCAATATCATTGTCATTGTTTACCACAACTGCGATGCCGTCTCTTGCAATTTCAGTTGCTGTAAGACTTTCAGTTGTTTCTTCGTCTTTCAGTTCACGGGATGCCATACCGATGTCGCAGATGCCTTCTGCTGCGGATGTGATACCTGTTGTGGAATCGCTCTGCTGTACTTCTACTGTTATCTTGCCGCCGTTTGCTTTTTCATATGCTTCTTTCAGTTTTTCCATAACCGGCGTTACGGAAGAAGAACCTGCAATTACGACTTTACCTTCTGCATCACTCTGCTCGTATGCTTTAGCATCATCAGCTACTTTGATGTATCCGTTGTCTTCTACGATCTGCTGTCCGTCAGAGCTGAGAATGTAGTTTTCAAAATCTTTTGCTGCATCGCTGAGTTTGTCAGTTGTTATGATGTTGAATGGACGGGATACTTTGTATGTATCATTTGCTACGTTTTCTGCGGATGCTTCTGCACCGTCAATCTTTACTGCTTTTACTGTATCATTCAGAGAACCAAGGGAAATGTAACCGATTGCATTCTCATCACCTGCAACTGTTGTCATCATAACGGAGGTGCTGTTTGTGATACTTGCATCTTCTGTTGTCATGTCAACTTTTTCATCACCCTGTTTTTCTTCGATTCCGAACAGTTCGATGAATGCTCCTCTTGTTCCGGATCCGTCTTCTCGTGAAATTACATCAATGGCTCCGCTTGCTGCGCTTGCAGTTGCTGCACATGCGGTTGTTCCGATAAGTGCTGCTGTAACGATTGCTAAAAATTTTTTCTTCATGATAAATCTCCTCTTTATTGTTTTGCTATATTCAATTGTTTTCCTCATTGACAAGTGCAAGTATAAGAGGGAAAAGTAAAATGCATAATCATAACACTGTAAAATGTTTGTAAAAATGAATTTTTATTTTTGACAGCATAACGTAAAAAAGCTCCTCAGACAGCCTTGTTAATTGCCGTCCGGGAGCATTTATATGCTTTTTATTATTATATTCTGTTGTTGTATTTTATACCATACCGTTTACAGTTTTGTACTTGTAAAGCATCTCTGCATGATTCTGCTCTTCTACCTGAATGTCTGCAAGCAGTTTGCGCACACTACTGTCACCGAAAGCAAACACTTCTGAATTATATTCTCCGGAAACAAGCTTTTCTGTCGCAATACAGTCAGTTGCCAGAAAAGAATCCTGTTGTTTGTCCTCCGGCGAACTCATTGCAGTATAAGCAGCTTTCGGCTGATAGTCCCTGCCGTCACTGTCGTTACAGTTACACTGCGGAACTTCTCCGCGAAGTACACGATCCAGAGATTCGTAATGTTCTCTTTCTTTCTGCTGCAAAGTCTGGAAAAGATTTTTCAGTTCCGGATCTTTTGCCTGCTGTGCATATCTTCCGTATTTTTCAATACAGCTTTTTTCCTGTGTCTGTAAGTCCTGAATCGTTGTGCGTTCTTTTTCTTTTAATATCATCGTATCCGCTTCCTCTCTTTTTATTTGCAATACGGTGATAGTATCTGGAAAAAAACGGATTTTATGCATGATTCCAGAAATCTTTTTATAAGATATTTTTCAGTTCGGCAAGCTCGTAGATGATATGATCAGCTACTTTTCCACCATTATTTTGCTGAATGGCACTTTTATCCCCGGAGTGCACAAACCAGCATGTGGACATCCCGTAAGCCTGTCCGCCTTTAATATCTGCGGTCAGGGAATAACCAATCATCATACATTCCGATGGGAGAACATCCGTAAATTCTTTCATGCAGCCGTCAAAAAACTGCCGGCTGGGTTTGTCCGCCCCAACCATCTCAGAAACAAAACAGTGTTTAAAATATTTCAGCATATCCGCACTTTTCAGACGGTTGATCTGCTGGTTATAAGGGCCGTTGCTTGCAGCACAAAGGCAATATTCCTTCTTATGTAAATACTCGAGAATATCTTTTGCCCCCTCTACCGGGACTGCACTTAAATGGAGAAGCCTGCGGAATTCTTTCTCCATCTCTACACCGTCCGCGGTAAGTCCGAGATGTCGAAGCACCGTCTGCCAGCGCACATAAAAGAGATCGTCCATCGTCAGTTCCCCGAGTTCAATCCGACGCCAGATTTTATTATTTTCTTCTTTAAATACCACAAACATTTCCGGACGGTACTTAAGTCCTGCTTTTTCAAAGCACAGATTCATCGCCCATGCAGCACCTGCATCAAAATCCAGAAGTGTATTGTCAATATCCAGAAAGAGGACTTTTATCTTATGATCCATGTAAATTCTCCTTTAGTTTTTGTAATCCCTCATCATTTTCCTGTTTAAATGCAGTAAAAATCACTGATGACGGTAAAGCAGAAGCTATTGATGGGTTGCACTTCTGTTCTTTTCTGCTAAAATAGACTTAACGGGTCAGGTTTTCCTGGCCCTTAATTCAATTTGCAGGGGGAAGTAAAAATGAAAGAAAAAGGAAGTAGTTTTTCCGGCTCGATCGGTTTCGTTCTTGCCGCAGCCGGAAGCGCCGTGGGTGTGGGGAATATATGGCGCTTCCCATATCTCTGTGCGAAAGACGGCGGCGGTCTGTTCCTGCTGGTTTATCTGATCCTGGTGCTTACCTTCGGATTCGTTCTGCTCACAACAGATGTTGCGATTGGCCGAAAAACCAAGAAAAATGCACTCCGTGCGTTTGAAGCGCTCAATCCGAAATGGAAGTTTCTCGGTAAACTGACATTTCTTGTGCCAACATTGATCATGACATATTACTCTGTCATCGGCGGCTGGATCACGAAATATTTTGTTACCTATATTATCTCCGATGGAAAAGATGCCGCAGCTGACGGGTATTTTACATCTTTTATCACCTCAGACATTGCTCCGATCGTGTTTATGTTGGTCTTTCTTGCTCTGACTGCATGGATCGTATATCGTGGCGTAGAAAAAGGAATCGAGCAGTTTTCAAAGATCATTATGCCTGGCCTGATTTTACTTATCCTGATCATCGCAATCTTTTCACTGACACTGACACATACCGATACAGACGGAAGTGTCCGTACAGGTCTGCAGGGACTTGCTTTTTATATAACGCCTGATTTCAGCGGCCTTACCGTGAAGCGCTTTCTTGAAATTCTTCTGGATGCCATGAGCCAGTTATTCTTTTCTCTGAGCGTTTCCATGGGTATCATGATCACTTATGGATCCTATGTCAAAAATGAAGTCAATCTGAACAAGGCAACCAACCAGATTGAGATTTTTGATACAGGTGTTGCTTTTCTTGCAGGAATGATGATCATCCCGGCTGTATTCGTATTTCTCGGCACAGACGGCATGGCTTCCGGACCGAGCCTGATCTTTATCTCACTGCCCAAAGTCTTCAATGCCATGGGAGTCCTTGGCCGTCCTGTTGCAGTCGCGTTCTTCCTGATGATGGGCTTTGCGGCGCTGACATCCTGCGTTTCCGTCATGGAAACTCTGGTTGCTAACTGTATGGAACTTTACCATAAACCTCGTAAAAAAATGTGCGGTGCTGTCGGTATTTATTCTCTGGTCACTGCTGTCCTGATCTGTCTCGGATACAACAAACTGTATTTCGAACTGAAACTTCCAAATGGTTCCGTCGGGCAGCTTCTTGATGTCATGGACTACATCAGCAACAGCTTCCTGATGCCGTTTATTTCTCTGCTGACCAGTATTCTGATCGGCTGGGTGATCGGACCGGACTGGATCGTCGGTGAAGTAGAACGAAACGGCGAGCATTTCAAACGTGCCGGTCTGTACCGCTTCATGATCCGCTATGTCGTGCCGGTCGTAATGCTGATCCTGTTTCTTGTATCCACCGGATTCACAGATCTGATTTTCTGAAATCAGAGGACGCGCCACCGGTGCCTCCTCGATATGCAATGCAAAAAGTCCCCCGGGCAATAAACCCGGAGGATTTTTTCAGACTATAATCTTGAACCAGTCTTTTTCTTCAAATTCAACAACTGTGCAGTCATTTGCGTATGTACATTCCGGAAGAATGATCATCGCATGAAGTTCATCATTGTTAAGCGGAAGTGGACAGAGATGCCAGATTGCCGCATTGATTTTTACCATGTATCCTTTCGGCACGATAAATGCTTTCGTCAGTTCCGGAACAGGTGTACCGCCGGATGCCGGTGCAACATGAATGATCATATCATCATCCAGTGCCACAATGCCTTCCCATGTCGTTGTATGATATTCTGCCATTTTGACAATTCTGTCGTCCTTACGGACTGCGATCGGAGAAAATGCCATGCTGCCTACACAGGTTCCGGAAATGCGGTCCGGATAAAACTTATGGATTTCTCCTGACAGCGGATATCCCTCCGGTTCTGTCATATTGCAGAATGTACCGTATGGTGCAAAATCTGCTGCGTTGATCTTGACTGCTTTTACTTCTCTCATTGGAAAAACCTCCTCTTGTTCTGTAAAAAATCCCTATTGATATTTCAATGCATTTAGTATAACACATTCCTTTATTTTTTTGCCAGTGTATGTTCGTATATTTCCCTGTCGTAGTCTTTAAATACATTGAAAATTACTTTTTTTACGCTGGTTTCTTTTTGTAAAAAATCTCTCACCGTCCGAACTGCAATCCCGGCTGCGCGTTCCTTTGGAAAGTGGAATTCGCCTGTCGAAATGCAACAGAACGCTACGCTTTCGAGATGATTCTGTGCTGCAAGTTCGAGACAGGAACGATAACTTCCGGCAAGCAGTTCACAGTCTTTCTCCGTTACTCTGCCATAAATGATCGGGCCTACCGTATGCAGGACATAACGACACGGCAGATTATATGCGGCAGTGATCTTCGCCTGCCCTGTCGGTTCCTCATGCCCCTGCGCTTTCATCATCTGTGCGCATTCATAGCGAAGCTGCGCACCTGCAAAGGTGTGGATGCAGTTGTCGATACATTTATGATTTGGCGCATAACATCCAGTCATTCCACTGTTCGCCGCATTGACGATCGCGTCACAGCGAAGCGTAGTAATATCACCCTGCCAGAGATAGATTCCCTGCTCGACCGGAGTGAGATCAGCAAGCTCTGTGATGCCTTTTTTCTCCGTCTCTTCTTTCAGATATTCGTCCTGAATCTTCAGAAATTCTCTGCTGAGTATCTTCGGTGCACGTACATTAAGAAGTCCTCGAAGGAGATCCTTCTGCCCCTGTGGATCTTCCGGGATCGAATAATTGCAGTATTCTTTTTGCTCGTTTAATAACTCCTGGATCAGGTATCTTCTTCTCTCACTCTGGTTCATGCTATCACCTCTTTGTTGTTATTTTGCTGCTGTTTTCTCCCGGAACTTCTACTGCACTATGAGAAAACCAGCTGTTTCAAAATTGATTTTCCGATTGTACCCTCCGGCATTTTTACCCCGAAATTCTCTGCAACAGATGCACCAATTACTGCAAATGTATCCTGATTCTCAATTGCACCGGTCTCTTTCATTTTCTTTGAATATGCAACAAACGGCACATATTCTCTTGTATGGTCAGTCCCGGTATATGTTGGATCATTTCCATGGTCGGCAGTCAGAATAAGCAGATCATCCTCTCTCAGTTCATTCATAAGCGTCCCGAGACCTTTATCAAACTTCTCAATTTCATGTCCGTATCCTTCCGGATTTCTTCTATGTCCCCATAACGCATCAAAATCTACCAGATTGACAAAACAAAGTCCATGGAAATCCTCTTTGCAGATTTCAACTGTCTGCTGCATGCCATGTACAGAACTATCTGAATGATAAGTCTGTGTAATTCCCTCTCCGCAGAAAATATCATTGATCTTGCCTACCCCAATCACATCAAGACCTGCATCTTTTAATGCATTCAAAACCGTTCTTCCGGTCGGTTTGAGTGCATAATCATGACGATTGCTGGTTCTTTTGAACTCGCCTTTTTTCTTTCCGACATACGGTCTCGCAATGACACGGCCAACTCTCCACTCATCTTTCATCGTCAGCTCTCTGGCAATTTCACAGCAACGATACAGATTTGCGAGGTCAAATGTCTCCTCATTTCCGCAAATCTGCATTACGGAATCTGCAGATGTGTAAACGATCATTGCGCCTGTATTGATTTCTTCTTCACCAAGTTCTTCGATGATTTCCGTACCACTTGCACTCTTGTTTCCAATGACACGCTTGCCGCATCTCTTTTCCAGTTCATCAATCAGTTCTTTTGGAAATCCTGTTTCTGTGAAAGTAATAAACGGCTTTTGTGTATAAATTCCCATCATTTCCCAGTGTCCGGTCATGGTATCTTTGCCGTTGCTGGCCTCACCAATCCGCATATAACGGCCAATCGGCTTCTCTATACCTTCCATAGAACCACCCTTATGCAGGTTCAGCATCCCAAGTTTCTGAAGATTCGGAATATCCAGAGTTCCCATCTTATCCAGAATATGTCCAAATGTATCTACACCCTTATCACCAAATTTCTCAGAATCAGGCATTGCACCGATTCCAAGTGAATCCAGAACAATCACAAATACTCTCTTATAAGTTTCCATAAGCATTCCCTTCTGCATATTGTCACAAAATTATGCCAGATTAGCCGGTCCAAATCCAAGCGGAAGAAGTTCTTTTAACGTAAAGACATCATATTTATCTTTGCTGACAGCCAGAATGATCTTAAATGTTTCCGGATCACAAAACTCCATCATTACCTGTCTGCACACACCACATGGTGCCGCATACTCTGTAAGAACGCCCTCCTTGCCGCCAACAATACAGATAGCGTCAAACTCTTTCACCCCTTCGCTGACTGCCTTAAATAAAGCTGTTCTTTCCGCACAGTTTGTTGGAGTATAAGCTGCATTTTCAATGTTGCACCCTGTATAATATGTTCCATTCTTTGCCAGAAGTGCCGCACCTACATGAAAATGTGAATACGGTGCATAAGAATAATCCAACTGCCTAATCGCCAGATCGATCATTTCTTCAATCTGTTTTTTGTCCATAATTCTGCCTGCCTTTCTGAGTCTCTCTGAACCATCCGGTTTTATTTTCTTTTTTCCTGTTCTTTATCTGCACGAATGAGTTCACGGATTGCCTCTACTGCAACTTTGATTGCTTTGTCCGTGTCATGCACTACCGGGTTTTCCAGTCCTAATTTTTCTCTTTCCTGATTGGCAATCACAAGAAAGCAGGCTCCTGCACGCACTCTTAAGTAATTTGCCACAACAAACAGTGCCGCAGATTCCATCTCAGAAGCAAGACAGCCAAGACGTTTCCATGCTTCCCATTTATTCATCAGTTCATAGCTGACCGGTTTTACTTCCGGTTCATGCTGGCCGTAAAATGAATCTTTAGACTGTACTACGCCTGTATGAAATTCACAGTGTTCTCTCTTTGCACCTTCCACAAGCGCGTTGATCACTTCCAGATTTGCCACTGCCGGAAATTCAATCGGAGCATACTCCTTACTGGTACCTTCCATACGGATAGCACCCGTTGCAACGACCACATCACCGCTCTTTACTTCCGGCTGCATTCCGCCACAGGTTCCGATGCGGACAAAGGTGTCTGCTCCGCAGCGATAAAGCTCTTCCATTGCGATTGAAGCTGACGGGCCGCCGATACCGGTAGAAGTTACACTTACTTTTACGCCATCCAGTATTCCTGTATAGGTTACATATTCTCTGTTGTCTGCTACAAAAACCGGATCATCAAAATACTGTGCGATCTTTTTGCAGCGTTTCGGGTCTCCCGGTAAAATAACGTAACGTCCCACTTCTCCTTTCGCCACCTGGATATGATACTGTCTGCTTGGATCTTCTGAATAATTTTTCACAATATTTCCACCTTTCTTTATCTCTGTCCCTTATCATACGGAATACCTTCCGCTTTCGGTGCTCTGGAGTTCTCAGATACAAATACAAGAACCAGCAGAGAGATGATATATGGGAACATATTATACAATGTTAATGTCCTTCTCAGGTTCCTCCATTTTTGAACTTATAAATATAATATGACACATGTACAAAATCGTCCAGACAACTTACCTTCTTTTTTATCTATTCTTTGTATTTTGTCTGATTTTGCTAATTATTCTTTTCTTTTTTATATATTTTTCCTATCTCTTACTTTTCGGAATCCATTCTTTTATTATTTGTAACTGTTCAGTACCTTCACAGTTACGAGCCAAAATGCATTTAAACGATAAAAACACGCTTTGCGAGTTTTTATCGTTATCGCGGCA
>OLPF01001583.1_pt1 | contig 17974 bp, 15 predicted proteins | sample 1673121 | NCBI WGS metagenome assembly OLPF01 (sample SAMEA3136756, study PRJEB25190) | human gut metagenome
CCTTACAAATTCGGGCGACCTCTGGTTGACCGAATTTGCTTCCTCGAAAAAGTGGTTTTAACCACTTTTTCGACACGCTGAGAGCCGGGGAAATTCCCGGCTCAGCGCGGTGAGAAAGAAACGAATGTCCCACCACTAAAAGGACACGATCAGCAGCATTTTGAAGGACTCCTCACCATATACCGCATGGGGGATGTCCTTGGGCATCACAATGGTTTCACCGGCGCTTAGCAAAAAGCCCTCTCCGCCGATGGTAACCCTGCCCCGCCCCTCCAGCACGGTAACCAGGGCGTCTCCGCCGGATGCGTGGGCAGAGATTTCTTCCCCCTGGTCGAAGGAGAAGAGCGTCATGCTCACCCGGTCGTTTTGCACCAGGGTCCTGCTAACCACCTGTCCGGGCTGGTATTGCACCAGATCCTTGAGCTGCAGGACCACTTGCTTGGGAAGGTTTTTATACATGCTTTTCCCTCCAGGGTGCACGGACGCGGCGCGCCGCATCGTTAAACAGTCTGTTGCAGGCAGGTCTTCAAATCATCCCGGGCATTGCTGATGGTCCGTAGCCCAAAGGTATCCACCAGGTATTGCAGAACGTTGGGGCTGAGAAAGGCCGGAAGCGTGGGCCCCAGAAAGATCCCCTTTACGCCCAGGCTCAAAAGGGCCAGAAGATCCGCCACCGCTTTTTGCTCATACCAGGATACGATTAGCGACAGCGGCAGACTGTTCACGTCAGTATGGAAGGCATCGGCCAGCGCCGTGGCTACGCGGATGGCGGAGTATACGTCGTTGCATTGCCCGATGTCCAACAGCCGCGGCAGCCCGGCCACTTCACCAAAGTCCAGCTTGTTGAAGCGGTATTTTCCACAGGCCAGGGTCAGAATCATACAGTCCTTGGGCACCATGGTGGCAAACTCCGTGTAGTAGCTGCGTCCCGGCCGCGCCCCGTCGCAGCCGCCAATGAGGAACAGATGCCGCACCTTGCCGCTTTTCACCGCATTCACCAGTTGATCCGCGCAGGCAAGCACGGCCTGATGTCCAAAGCCCACGGTGATCTCCTGGGGCTCCTGATCCTCCGGGTAGCCGCCTAGCTCCAGCGCCTGCTGAATGATTTCCGAAAAATCCTTCTCCCCCTGTTGGTTTTTACGAATGTGCTTCACGCCTTCCCATCCCACCACGTTGGTGGTGTAGATCCGGTCCTTGTAGGAATCCCTGGGGCGCATGAGACAGTTGGTGGTCATCAGGATGCAACCGGGCAGGTCGTCAAACTGCTTTTGCTGCTCCTGCCAGGCGCCGCCGAAGTTTCCCACCAGGTGGGGGTATTTTTTCAGCCCCCCATAGCCGTGGCAGGGGAGCATCTCGCCATGGGTATAGAGGTTGACGCCCTTGCCTTGGGATTGCTCCAGCAGCATCTCCAGATCCTTCAGGTCATGGCCCGAAACGATGATAAACGGCCCTTTTTTCATCCGCACATTCACCGGATGCGGGGAGGGATGGCCATAGACGCTGGTGTTGGCTTCATCCAGCTTCTTCATCACTTCCAGGGCCATTTCGCCGGTGCGCATGGTCATGCGGATCAGCTCCTCCACCGTGAGGCGGTCATCCGTTGTGGCCTCCAGCGCCAGGACGTAGAAATCATCCACCTGGTCGCTGACATATCCCAGTTCCCTTGCCTGGTGACCATAGGCACTGATGCCCTTGAGCCCGTATACAATGGTTTGGCGCAGGGAGCGGATGTCCGGGTCCAGGGCCTTGTCATACATGATGCCTGCCAGGGGCGCGTCCCGCAGCATTTCCGTTTTGGTCTTGGGCAGGTCATAGGTGGCGTGAGCGGTGGCAGTGGGTGGGGCACCGGCGGCGCTTCGCAGCTGTTCCTTGATCCGCTGGGACTCCTGCAGCAGCTTTACATGTACATCCGCATCGAAATTCACGTTGGTCAGGGTGGTGAACAGCGCATTTTCAATGAAGCGGATTACTGCCTTGTCCAGGGGCTTTCCCTTGTCCAGCAGCGCTTTTCCATAGCAGCTGATGCCCTTGATCTGAAAAATCAGCAGGTCTTGCAGATTGGCGATTTCCGGCGTTTTTCCGCAAACGCCCTGCTTGGTGCAGCCCTTCCCGTTTGCCGTTTGTTCACACTGATAGCAGAACATTGCATAGTCCAGGTCCATGTTGTTTCCCATAGGGAACCTCCTGTTCTTTTTGCAGGATAGGCTTTGCAAAAAGAAGGAAAATTATCCATGGATCATGGTACCCCTGTATGTGAATGCCGGCAGGATAACGGAGAACCTGTGAAGAAGGCGCTGCGCCGGAACAGCAGGCTTGACAAAGGGCCAAAGTGCGCTATAATACATGCTATCAAAGAAGAAAGGGCAAGGAAACCGGAAACATGCGTAACGCGTAAGCTTGTAAGCGTACAGGAAGGATAAAGCCTGCGGCGGTGAGCCGTGTGCTTTGTCGTGGCTTTACGCGGAAGGCTTACCGGCGCATGGAGAGGTACCTTGCTTTTTTGTATGGGCAAAAAAGCCGCTTTTTGCCGCCCGTCTGCCTCCGCGTATGGAGGTGTGAAACAATATGTATGAACTGTTGCTGGAAGGCATGGAGATGTCCGTTTCCCTGGGGGACCGGACGCTGTTTACCATTCCGCGCCTGACGGTCTATGCCGGGGACCGAATCGGGTTGATTGGACAAAACGGCTGTGGCAAATCCACACTGCTGCAGGTGCTGGCCGGCTGCCGCCCCTGCGACGGAGGGCAGGTACGGCGCGGCTGCGACCTGGGCTATGCGCCCCAGTTTGGCCTGGGCGCGGGGGAATCCACCGGGGAGAGCCGCCGGAACTTTGGGGTGGGCAAACTGGAGGACCGGGCGGCGTGCAGCGGGGGCGAGATTACCCGCATGCGCCTGAGCCGCATCCCCTTTGGCGCGCGGCTTCTGCTCCTGGACGAACCCACCGCTAACCTGGACCTGCCGGGATGCAGGCTGCTGGAAGAAAAACTTCGCCAGCAGGAGACCTTTGTGCTGGTCAGCCATGACCGGGAGCTGCTGGACCGGCTGTGCAACCGCATCTGGTACCTGGAAGGCGGCGGGCTGCGATGCTATGACGGAAACTACACCGCCTTTGAACAGGCACAGGAATTGGAGAAGCTTACCCAGACTCGCGCCCGGGAACAATACCTGCGGGAAAAGCGCCACCTGGAGGAGGCGGCCCAGGAACTGCGTGCCCAAAGCGCCCAGGTGCGCAAGGCGCCCCGCCGCATGGGCAACAGCGAGGCCCGCCTCCATAAAATGGGGGACCAAAAAGGGAAGAAAACCATCGACAGGCAGCGCAAGGCCCTGCAAAGCCGCCTGGAAAAGCTGGAAAAGGTGGAGCAGGTGCGGGAGATTCCGCCCATGCAGCTGGACTTCTCCCTGACACATCCGCCGCGAAGCAAAACCGTATTGCAGGTGAAAAAGCTGCACTTTGGCTACCCGCACACGCCGGACCTGCTGAAGGAGATCAGTTTTACCCTGGAAAATGGGGACAAAATGGCCCTGATGGGGCGCAACGGCAGCGGAAAAAGCACCCTGCTGGGGCTGATTGCCCAGGGGTATGCGGGCATACAATGCTCGCCCCAGGCGCGCCTGGGGTTTCTGAACCAGGATCTTTCCACCCTGCTGCCCCAGCACACGGTGCTGGAAAACGCCCGCCTGCGCGCCGTTCAGCGGGAGGACGTGGTGCGCACCGTGCTCAACCGCATGCTCCTGCCCAAAACCTGCTGGGACAAGCAGGCGGGGCTGCTCTCCGGGGGAGAGAAAATGAAACTCTGCCTGTGCCAGCTGATCCTCTCGGATTGCAATGTGCTGGTGCTGGACGAACCCACCAATTACCTGGACCTGCCGTCCCTGCGCGCGCTGGAGCGCATGCTGGGGGAGTATCCCGGCACGGTGCTGCTGGTCAGCCATGACCAGGCCTTTGTGCGGCACACGGCCACCCGTCTGCTGTTTTTGCAGGAGGGCCGGGCGCAGGTGTTCAACGGTACCCTGGATGCCTGGGAGGAGGAGAAGCGGGCGTCTCCCCAGGCGGATGCAGCCCTGCGCCGCAGCGCCCTGCAAATGCGCATGACCGAGCTGATCGGGCGCATAAGCGCCGCCGCGCCGGGAGAAAAAGCGCGGCTGGAGCAGGCGTATGACGCCTGCCTGGCGGAGTACCGGGCCCTGCGCTAGTGGCGGCGCCCTTATAGGATGCCGGTAAGGTCCACCAGGATGACATCATCCCCGATTTTGCAGATGTTGCCCCAGGGAATGACAATGCCGCACTTTTCGCCCCGAAGGAGTTGGATGAGGCTGAATTCCCCGGGAACCACCAGGGCCGTCACGCGCCCGTCCACGGGGTCGAATTCCAGGTCCATGGGCTTGCCGATGCATCGCCCGTCCACGGTGTTCACCACGTCCTTGGCCTTTAACTCGCTGAGGGTCATGCGTTGCACCTACCTTTGCCCTGTGAGCTTATGCCCGCGGAAAACAAAACATGCCCCGGCCGCACAAAGGCCGGGGCACGGACTGCGAAAAAGGCGTGCTTTTTCAAGCTGAAACACTGAAGAAGAAATTCTCGGTTTCTTCCCTTGCAGAAATACCAACAAGCATGGGGGCCGAAGGTTTCCAAAGGGCGACCGGAAAGCCCTTTGGTCGCGCCCGCAGGCGCGAAACCCTCTGCGCCTGCAAACAGATACGATCAAATTCTTTGCCAGCAATAGGACGGGCGCGCCGCAGCAAAGCGACGCGCCCGCGTTTTGTGCTTATCCCCTCAGGGAAGGATTGTTCGAGGCTTCCTCCGGGAGGTAATGGTTTCTCGGACTCAGTGGCAGCCCTTGCAGTGGCTGCAGTCTCCGCCGCAGGCGCAGGCCCCCTTGCCCTCGCGCTTGTCTTTCATCATTTTCCATACAATGGCGCCCACCACCATCACAAGTATGCCGCCGATGATCCAGGTTGCCATAGCCATGCTCCTTTCCGGGCGGGGCGATTACGCGCCCACCTTGATCCGTTGGGTGAGATGATTCTCGTCGTAGGGGTTCTTGCGCACCAGCAGGTAGACCAGCGCCCCCAGCAGCAGCAGCGCCACCGCCGTGCCCAGGCCGAAGCCCGCCCCGGCAAACAGCAGCCCCAGCTGGTAGACGATCAGCGCCACCGCGTAGGCGAATACGCACTGGTAGCCGATGGCGAACCAGGTCCACCGGGCGTTGTTCATCTCCCGCTTGATGGCGCCAATGGCCGCGAAGCAGGGCGCGCACAGGAGGTTGAAGATCATGAAGGCAAAGGCCGCCAGCGCGCCGTGGCCGTTGCTGGTCTCGTTGAACCCGGCGGCGATGGGGGACAGGCCCGCTTCGATGTCATCCCCGGAGCCTTCCTCCAGCAGTGTGGCGGTGTCCTGGTCGTCCGTGTCGGTCTGGTACACGATGCCGAACACGTTGACTACCTCTTCCTTGGCCACCAGGCCCAGCACCGTGGCCACCGTGGGCTTCCAGTCCCCAAAGCCCAGGGGCTCAAACACCGGCGCCACCACCGAGCCTACCCGGCCCAGAATGCTGTGGTCCGTGTTCTCCACTTCCCCAAAGACCAGGGGCGCTTCCTGGGCGGCGACCACTTCGGCACCCTCCGGTGCCTCCACGGGTTTGGCCTCCCAGCCGTAGGTCTGGGTGAACCAGATCACAATGGCGGAGAGCAGGATCACCGTGCCTGCCCGGCGGATGAAGCTCCAGCCCCGCTCGCCCATGCTGTGCAGCACGTTCCGGGCGGAAGGGGCGTGATAGGCGGGCAGCTCCATGACAAAGGGCGCGGGGTCCCCGGCGAACATGCGGGTTTTCTTCAGCAGAATGCCGCTGATGACAATGGCCGCCACGCCGATGAAGTACGCGGAGGTGGCCACCCAGCCCGCGTTGTGGAACAGCGCCCCGGCAATCAGGCCGATGATGGGAATCTTGGCCGAGCAGGGAATGAAGGTGGTGGTCATAATGGTCATTTTGCGGTCACGGTCGTTCTCGATGGTACGGGAGGCCATGACCCCGGGCACGCCGCAGCCCGTGCCGATGAGCATGGGGATGAAGCTCTTGCCCGACAGGCCGAACTTGCGGAAGATGCGGTCCATGATGAAGGCGATGCGGGCCATGTAGCCCACGTCCTCCAGAATGGCCAGCAGGAAGAACAGCACCAGCATCTGGGGCACAAAGCCGATCACCGCGCCCACGCCGGCGATGATACCGTCACAGATCAGCCCCGTGAGCCAGCCCGCGGTGCCGATGCCCGTAAGCCACCCCCGCACGGGCTCCTGTATCCACTCCGCCACGAATACGTCATTGGTAAAGTCGGTGACGATGGTGCCGATGCTGGATACGGCAATGTAGTACACCACGGCCATCACCGCCACAAAGATGGGCAGGGCCAGCCAGCGGTTGGTCACCACCCGGTCGATCTTGTCCGAGGTGGTCAGGCTGCCCTTGGGCTTGCCCTTGCGCACGCAGGTGGAGACCAGCTTGCTGATGTAGGCGTAGCGCTGGTTGGTGATGATGGACTCCGCGTCGTCGTCCATCTCCTGCTCGCATTCCTGGATGGCCTGCTCAATCTGCTTGCGGATGCCCTCGGGGAGGTTCAGCTCCGCGGTGACCTTCTCGTCCCGCTCAAAGAGCTTGATGGCGTACCAGCGGGTCAGGTGCGCGGGCACGATGCCCCCCTGGTGGACGGTTCCGTCCGCGTGGTGGTGATGCACCGGCTCCTCCCCGTCGTTGTGGACGATCAGGTCCTCAATATGGGCCAGGGCGTGCTCCACGCTGCCCTCAAATACGTGGAGCGGCTGCCGATGACCGCCCTTGCGGGCCAGCTCCGCGGCCTGACGGGCGGCCTGCTGGCTGCCCTCGCTGCGCAGGGCGGAGGTCTCCACCACCTGGCACTGCAGGGCCTCGCCCAGCTTTTTCAGGTTGATTACGTCCCCGTTTTTCCGGGTGACGTCAATCATGTTCAGCGCCAGTACCATGGGGATGCCCAGCTCCGCCAGCTGGGTGGTCAGGTACAGGTTCCGCTCAATGTTGGTGGCGTCCACAATGTTCAGGATGGCGTCGGGCTTCTCATTGACCAGGTAGCCCCGGGCCACCACTTCCTCCAGGGTGTAGGGGGAGAGGCTGTAAATGCCCGGCAGGTCCTGGATGATGACGTCGTTCATGCCCTTGAGACGGCCTTCCTTTTTCTCCACGGTGACCCCGGGCCAGTTGCCCACGTGCTGATTGCTCCCCGTCAGGTCGTTGAACATGGTGGTTTTGCCACAGTTCGGGTTGCCTGCCAGGGCGATTTTGATTGCCATGCGCTGTTCCTCCCGTCCGTATGTTAGATAACGCTAACCGATGGAGCCATGAAAAGCGGCGCCCCGTGGGGCTTACCGCACTTCGATGTTCTCCGCGTCTCCCTTGCGTACCGATAGCTCGTACCCTCGCACCGTCAGCTCCACGGGGTCGCCCAGGGGCGCCACCTTGCGCACATACACCTCCGTGCCCTTGGTCAGCCCCATGTCCATGATGCGGCGCTTCAGCGCCCCTTCGCCGTGGAGCCGCTGGATCACCGCGTGCTCGCCCACCTTCACATCCCGCAGGGTTTTCATGTGACCATCCTTCCTTTCTGCGTGCCGGGTTTTTTCCGCGGCCCCGGCCTCAAGCGTTATACCAGGATGCGCATGGCCATGGATTTGTCCAGGGCCACGCGGCTGTCCTTCACCGAAAGAATCAGGTTTCCGCCCAGCTCGCTTACCACGCGAACCTCTTCGCCCACCACAAAGCCGATCTCTGCCAGGTGCTGGCGAACCTCATCCCGGCCGGTAATCTTGCGGATGATGTTCGTTTCGCCCACCTGAGCCATTCCCAAGGGCATCATGCGCAGCCTCCTTTATAAATTAGATAAGACTAACCTATGGGGGAAAATATAGGTTAGACGCCGCTACCATCCAACCGCTGGATAGTTTAATATATCTAACCGGCCTTGTCAAGGCCCTGGCTGGGAAAAACAAGAAAAAATTTCGTTTTCTGCCCATGGCGGCACGGCGAAAAAAAATACTTCAAAAAAACGAAAAATTGTGCTATACTTCATATTGGATTGTTTTACAAATTAAGGAGGGATTTCTTTGTCATCCGACCCCATAGGCGGCCCGCTACTGTTGCAAGTGATTCTCATTGCCATCAATGCCTACTTCGCTTCCACGGAAATCGCCGTGCTTTCCCTGAATGACGTAAAGATACGCCGTCAGGCGGAGGAGGGCGACCGGGTAGCCAAGCTGCTGATGAAGCTGGCGGAAAACCCCAACCGCTTCCTCTCCACCATACAAGTGGGCATTACCCTGGCGGGCTTCCTGGGCAGCGCCTTTGCCGCGGAAAACTTTGCCAGCGTGCTGGCCGGGGCCATTCTGGCCGCGGGCGTCACCGTGGATCCGCAGCTGCTCAATACCCTGTGCGTCATTGTCATTACGCTGATACTTTCGTACTTCACCCTGGTGCTGGGCGAGCTGGTGCCCAAGCGCATCGCCATGCAGCAGCCCGAGCGCGTGGCGCGGATGAGCTGCAAGTTCATCCTGGCCCTGGCGGCTTTCTTCCGCCCGGTGGTGTGGCTGCTGAGCAAGAGCACCAACGGCGTGCTGCGCCTGCTGGGCATGAACCCCAACGCCGAGCCCGAGGAAGTCACCGAAGAGGAGATCCGCGCCATGGTGGACATAGGCGGCGAGAGCGGCGCCATTGAGGAAAATGAAAAGGAAATGATCGAGAACATCTTCGAGTTCAACAACCGCACCGCCGAAGATGTGATGACCCACCGCACGGACGTAACCAGCCTCAATGTCAACGACAGCAAAGAAACCATTATCGCTACCATTCTGGACACGGGATTGAGCCGCTTCCCCGTCTATGACAGGGACATGGACGACATTGTGGGCATCCTGAATACCCGGGATTACCTGCTCAATAACCACGCGCCCCAGCCCCGCCCCGTGCGCGAGCTGCTGCGGGAGGCGTACTTTGTGCCCGAGACCGTCCAGGCGGACGTGCTCTTCCGGGACATGCAGCAAAAGAAAATGCACATGGCCATCGTGGTGGACGAATACGGCGGCATGAGCGGCATCGTCACCATGGAGGACCTGCTGGAGGAGATCGTCGGCAATATTTATGACGAGACCGACCCGCAGGCCGTGGCGGACATCGTCAAGGTGGATGACAACCTGTGGCGGGTCAACGGCGCGGTGAGCCTGGAAGAGCTTTCCAAGGCCATTGAAATCGAGCTGCCCACCGAGGAGGAATACGATACCTTGGGCGGGTTGATCTTCGACCAGTTCACCACCATTCCCCAGGACGGTACCCATCCCGAGGTGGATGCCGCCGGGCTGCACATTCGCGTGGAGCGGCTGACGGATCACCGGGTGGAGGAAGCCCTGGTGAGCAAGCTCGCCCCTGCGGAGGATGCCGGCCAGGAGGGCGAGGAAAAGGAAAATGCCGGAGCGGAACGGGAGTAAAGCCTTCGGTTCCATGTGTTTGGGGGAGCCTCCCCGTCCGGGGCGCAAGCCTCGGGGGGAAGGCTCCCCCATTTTTTGTCACGCATAGGGAAAAACACGAAAATATGTATATTCTTCCAGGATTTTTCCCTTGACTTCCTGTGCGCAAACAGTATTGTAAGCAAAGAATCTTTTTTATTTGGACACATAACAATGGAGCAATGGGTGGGAGCGGCGCGCCATGCGTTCCCATCCCGGAGGAGGGAGCGCCATGAGGCTGCGCCGGTGGATGGCCAACCGACGGCTGCGGACAAAATTTGTGCTGATCCTGATGGCGGCCATGCTGCTGGTGTTTGCCATTACGCTGGCCACCATGCGCATTCCCTACGCGGCCTATGACCAGCAGCTGTACAACAGCAGCACCCAGCTGATCACCCTGTTTGCGGACAGAATCCAGGGGGAACTGGAGAACATCGAGGCCCTCTCCTTCCGTATGCTGGCGGATAACGTCCTTCAGGAGAGCCTGCGGGATATGCTGGATAAGCCCATCACCACCTCCTCCTGGATGGAAGCACGGACTAACGTGGGAGAGCGGATCAGCTACTTCAGCGTATGGTCCGACAGCGTGCTGGCCCTGCGGATCAAAACGGCCAATGGCATTTCCCTGGGGCAGGCCCTGGGGACCACCTACACCATGGGGGAGATTACCCCGGCGCAGGTGGCGCAGGCCGCGGAGGAAGCAGGCCGCCCCGTATGGCAGGTGGAGGACGGGGACCCTGCCCGGCTCTATCTGGTGCGGGAGATACGGGAGGTCGAATGGCTCACCCTGCGCCCCCTGGCCACGCTGCTGATTCAAATGGACCTGAAGGGACTGGTAAACAAGCACCTTACCAGCATGGACCGCCGGGGTACGCCCCTTACCTGCGCCATTTACAGCGGGGATACCTGCCTGTATGCCAGCGACGAGGGGATCCGCCAGCTGTCCCCCGGGGAGGATGGCTACGCGGCCATGAACCTGGATGGCCGGGACGTGCTCTGCGTCCGCTACACCGCGCCCAACGGCTGGCGGTATGTGGCGCTGCAGGACTATGAAGCCATTGAGCAGACCATCAGCAGCTCCGTGCGGCTGACCATGGGCGTGCTCCTGGGGGCCATGGTGCTGGCCCTGCTCCTGGGCGTGCTGCTGATTTCCTCGGTGGTGCGGCACCTGAAAATCCTGGTGGAGAAGTTCGATACCTTCGCCTTGACCGGCAAGCCGGTTCCCGAGGACAACGGCCCTTACCTCACCCGCCGGGATGAGATTGGCCAATTGCACCGGCACTTTGACAAAATGACCCGGGACTATGACCGCATGACCCGGGATAACTACGAGCAGCAGCGCCTTTTGCAGGAAAAGCAGATGCAGCAGCTCCGGGCCCAGGTGCGCCCGCATTTCCTGTACAATACCCTGGAGTCCATCTACTGCCTGGCGAAAAACGCCCAGGACGAGCGCATCGCCGCCATGACGGACGCCCTGGGGAAGATGCTCCGCGCCTCCTTGAACGACAAGCGGGACGTGGTCAGCGTGGAGGAGGACCTGCAAATCACCAAGGAATACCTGCGCATCCAGCTTTTGCGCTACGGGGACCGGCTGCGGGTGGAATATGACCTGGAGGAAAGCCTGCTGTGCTGCCGCATCCCCGCCATGACCATCCAGCCCCTGGTGGAAAACGCCGTGCACCACGCCGCGGAGGAAATGCTGGAAACCTGCGTCATACGCATTGGGGGCAGGGCGGAGGACGGCGCCGTGGACCTGTACGTGGAGGATAACGGCCCCGGCATGGACGAGGACATGCTGGCCAAGCTGGAGAGCGGGGAGATCAAGCCCGAGGGCATGGGCATCGGCCTGCGCAATATTCACCGCCGGGTGCAGTACGCCTTCTCCGACCGCTACGGCCTGCGCATCCAGAGCCAACCCCACCATACCCGAATCATCATTCATTTGCCCGACACCCGACCGGGCGGATCAGGAGGGAAGAACCGCCATGTATAAGCTGTTGCTGGTGGACGACGAGCAGATCATCCGCGAAGGGCTGGCGCGCATGATCGACTGGGAGGGCCTGGGGCTGACGCTCACGGCCTCCTGCTCCAATGCCCTGGCCGCCCTGGACAGCATGACCGACGACATGCCGGACATCCTCCTGGCGGATGTGCGCATGCCGGGCATGGACGGCCTGGAACTGGTGGAACGGGCCATGGCCCTGCACCCGCAGCTGCAGGCCATCATCCTCTCCGGGTACGATACCTTTCAGTATGCCCAGCAGGCCATCAAAACCGGGGTGATGGAATACCTGCTCAAGCCCTGTTCCCAGGAGGAGCTGACCTCCGCCCTGGAGCGCGCCTGCCGGGCGGTGGACCGGCAGCGGCAGCATGTGCTGCACCTGTACGGGGAGCGCCAGGAGCGCATTGAGCGCCTTACCTGCCGCCTGCAGGAGATCCAGCAGCATGCCGTCACCGGCGAGCAGCTGCAAAAGCAGGTGCATGCCCTGGCCAAGTCCGCCGAGGACCCCGGCCTGCTCCAGGGCGCGCTGATTAACCTGGTCACCTCCAGCCTGGGCAGCGTGCAGCCCGAGTGGGGCCTGGGGGTGATTGTGGACGCGGTGCGGGAGCAGGACAAGCTGGAGCAGCTGCTGGTGCGCAGCCTGACCCGCCTCCGGGGGGAAAGCGCCGGGGGCCGGGGCTTCATCCAGCAGATGACCGCCTACGTGGACGGGCACTATCAGGAGGAATCCCTGACCCTGCAATTCCTGGCGGACCACGTCATCTACATGAACGCCGACTACATCGGCCGGGAGTTCAGCCGGGTCATGGGCAAGAAGTTCAGCGCCTACCTGCTGGAAACCCGCATGGAACGGGCCAAGCTGCTCATGACCACCGACGCCGGGCTGCACAGCTACGAGGTGGCCGAGCAGGTGGGCCTGGGCAATAATCCGCATTATTTCAGCCAGCTTTTCCGCAAGTATACGGGGTTAACGCCCACGGAGTACCGCAGCCGTCTGGAAAATGAAAGATCATGACCCAGGGTGCGCACAGGCGATTCCTGCCTGATGCGCATTTTGTTTAATCTGGTATACATTTTTCCGGAATAACGGATAAGTGACCAAGAGGGTCTGATATTTGCATTTTGATTTTCATGAAAAACGCTATAATGAGGACAACCAAACAAATCGGAGGTGTTCCCACAATGAAACGTATGCTGTCCATTCTGCTGGCCGCCATGCTGCTGTGCGTGGCCATGGCGCCCCTGGCCACCGCCGGCGCGGAGCAGGAGCCCGTTACCCTGCGGGTGACCTGGTGGGGTTCCCAGACCCGTCACGACCTGACCATGGCCGCCATCGAAAAGTTTGAGGAAAAGTACCCCTACATCACCGTGGAGGCCGAGTTTACCTCCTGGGACGGCTACTGGAGCAAGCTGGCCACCCAGGTTGCCGGCGGACTGATGCCCGACGTCATCCAGATGGACTATCAGTATCTGAACCAGTATGCCCAGAGCGGCGTGCTGGCCGATCTGACCCCCTTCTTTGAGTCCGGGGCCATCGATGTGAGCAATGTGGCTCAGAGCGTAATAGACAGCGGCGCGGTGAATGGCACCGTGTACGCCCTGTCCACCGGCACCAACGCCCTGGCCACCTTCTACCGCAAGGACGTGCTGGACGAGGCCGGCGTGGAGATGCCCATGGAGCCCACCATTGATGAATTCTACGAAATCGCCGCCACCGTGTATGAAAAGACCGGCCGCACCCAGGATACCCTGGTGGGCAAGGATGCCCTGCGCAACCTGCTGCGCTCCTACGGCCTGCAGCTGTTCAACGAGACCAACGACGGCCTGGGCTTTGATGATCCCAAGTACCTGGTGCGCACCTGGCAGGATCGTCTGGACGCGGTAGCCGCGGGCTGGTGCCTGGATGTGGGCGAAACCTCCGCCACCACCGCCTTTGACGCCATGGTCAGCGACAGCTGGGCCAGCTGGCACTGGACCAATGAGCTGGCCGCCTATCAGGAGGGTTCCGACTGCGAGCTGGAGCTTGCCTGCTGGCCCGTGCCCGAGGATGCCCAGATGTCCCCCGCCTATTTCAAGGCTTCCATGTACTGGTCCATCAATGAAAATTCCGCGGTGAAGGATGCCGCCGCCCTGTTCATCAACTTCTTCACCAACGACAAGGATTGCTTTGACATCGTGGGTATCGACCGCGCCATGCCCATCTCCAGCGAAATGCTGGCCTACATCACCCCCAACCTGGACGAAACCAGCCAGAAGGTAGCCGCTTACCTGGAGTACCTGGGCCAGGAGGGCAAGACCACGCCCATCATGCCCCCGGATGCCTCCGCCAGCGGCGAGGTGGAAGCCCTCATGGGTGAATATTTCGAGGCCGTGCAGTATGGCCAGGTGGACGATCTGACCGCCTGGGCGCAGGAATTCATGGATGAAGCCAACGCCATCCTGAAGAAGGCCGCCCAGACCGCGGAGTAAATTCCTATCGGTTCAGCCTGTGGAGGCCGCCCGGCGGCGGCCTCCCTTTTTTTCAAAGGAGTGGAGTCGCATGCGCAAGCTCAGCAGGACGCTGGGGCAGGAGAAGGTGGCGGGATATGTGTTCATCCTGCCCTTCATCATCGGGCTGATCGTCTTCACGGTCATTCCCTTTTTCACCTCCCTGTACCTGGCGTTTACGGAATATGATATTCTTACGCCGCCCAAGTGGATTGGCCTGGACAACTTCAAGCGGATGTTCTTTGAGGACAAGTACTTCTGGAAATCCTTCTGGGTCACCTTCAAGTTTGCCCTGATCCAGGTGCCGATCAAGCTGCTGGTGTCCCTGGGCGTGGCGCTGATCCTCTCCCGCAAGACCAAGGCCATTCCCCTGTACCGGGCTGCCTTCTACATCCCCTCCCTCATGGGCGGCAGCGTGGCCGTGGCCCTGACCTGGAAGCAGCTGTTCTCCTACGACGGGGCTATCAACCACATCACCGCGCTGTTCGGTATGGAGCCTGTGAAGTGGCTCTCCAACCCGGATACGGCCCTGGGGGTGCTGATCGCCCTGGGCGTGTGGCAGTTCGGCAGCTCCATGCTCATCTTCCTGGCGGCGCTGAAAAACGTCCCCGAAAGCTACCACGAGGCGGCCATTGTGGACGGCGCGGGCCCGGTGAAGCGCTTTTTCAAGATCGTGCTGCCCATGATTACCCCCATTTTCTTCTTTAACCTCATCAACCAGACCATCGGCGCGTTCCAGGCCTTCAACTCCAGCTACCTGATTACCCAGGGCAAGCCCCTGAACACCACCCTGTACTATGGCGTGCACCTGTACAACCGGGCCTTCACCTATTACGAGATGGGCTACGGCAGCGCCATGGCCTGGTTCATGCTCCTGGTGATCGCCGCCTTCACCGCGCTGATTTTCCGCTCCTCCACCGCGTGGGTCTACTATGAATCGGAGGGGAAGTAAGCTATGATTACCACCACAACGCGCTATCACAGCATCAAGCGCCGCAAGATCACCATGACCGTGGTGTACCACGTGCTGGTGGCGGCCGCCAGCCTGGCCATGCTCTATCCACTGTTCTGGATGCTTTCTTCTTCCTTCAAGCCCAACAACGAAATCTTCACCACCGTGGGCAGCCTGATTCCCCAGACCTTCACCACGGAGAACTACGTGAACGGCTGGCGGGGCTTCGCGGGGCTGAGCTTTGGAGTGTACTTCCGCAATTCCCTCATTGTGGCGGGGCTGTCCACCATCGGGGCGGCGCTGTCCGCGGCGCTGGTGGCCTTCGGCCTGGCGCGGCTGCACTTCCCCGGGCGGAACTTCTGGTTCGTGTGCATGATCGTCACCATGATGCTGCCCGGCCAGGTGATGATGATTCCCCGCTTTGTGCTCTTTAACCAGCTGGGCTGGGTGGGCACCTTCCTGCCGCTGACGGTTCCGGCGTTCTTCGGCAGCGCCTTTGACATCTTCCTGGTGATGCAGTTCATCCGCGGCATTCCCCGGGACATGGACGAGGCCGCCCGCATTGACGGATGCAGCTGGTACGGCATCTTCACCTACATCCTGGTGCCCATGATCGTGCCTGCCCTGGTGACCGTGGGTATCCTCACCTTCATCAATTCCTGGGGCGACTTCATGGGCTCCCTGCTGTACCTGAATTCTCCGGCCATGTATACCTCGGCCTATGCCCTGAAGCTGTTCTCCGACAGCGCGGGCACGGACTTCGGCGCAACCTTCGCCATGTCGGTGCTCTCCCTGGTGCCGATCCTGATTATCTTCTTCTTCTTCCAGAAGCAGCTGGTGGAGGGCATCAGCACCCAGGGCCTCAAGGGCTAATTGCAGAAAATTCATCCATTCGGCAGGAGCGTTGTCGCGTCCTGCCGAATTCTTGTGACAGAACAAAGGAGGAAAAATCCATGGCTATGCTTGACCGGCTTCCAGCCCTGCCGCTGGTGGCCTCCGACCCTTATTTTTCCATATGGATGCCCGCGGATACCCCCACCCAGACCGACAGCTGTCACTGGAGCGGCCCGGAAAAGCCCCTGCGGGGCAGCCTTACCGTGGACGGCGCGGCCTTCCGCTTCCTGGGCGCAGGCCCTGAGGCGGAGGCGGAGCTCACCGCCCAGCAGGTGACCGCCACGGCCACCCGCTTTGTACACCAGGCCGGGAGCGTGCGCCTGGAGACGGTGTTCCGCACCCCCGCCCTGCCCCAGGACCCCGATCTGCTCAGCATGCCCGTGACCCTGGTGAGCTTTTCCCTGGCCAGCGTGGACGGCGGGGAGCATCAGGTGGCCCTGCGGTTCCATCTCTCCGATAAGCTGTGCTACGACGGCAACATCCGCCCGGCCATGACCTCCGACAGCTTTACGTTCCTGGGCCATGGCGCGGCCTGGTGCGGCCAGACCGTGCAGCGTCCCCTGAGCCACTCCGGGGACCATGTGACCATGGATTGGGGCTACCTGTACCTGCTGGGAGACGGGGAAGTCTCCGCCCTGGGGGACGGCCTGGCCCTGACCTGGGCGGGCGCGGTGAAGGAGGAGACCGGCCTGCGGGCGGTGGTCGCCTATGACGACATCGCTTCCATCAATTATTTCGGCGACCTGTGCAAGCCCTGGTACCGCCGCCATGGGGCGCAGATTACCGACGCCATCCGCACGGCCTGGGAGGGCTTTGAGGCCATCACCGCCCGTTGCCAGGCCCTGGACCAGGAGCTGGCCGGGGAGGCGGAGCAGGCCGGCGGCGCGGACTATGCCTACCTGTGCGCCGCGGCCTGGCGGCAGACCTTCGCCGCCCACAAGCTCATTGCCACGCCCCGGGGAGAAATGGCCTTCCTCTCCAAGGAGAACGACTCCAACGGCTGCATCGGCACCGTGGACGTGAGCTATCCCTCCATCCCCGTGCTGCTGAAATACGCCCCCGAGCTGGTGAACGCCCTGTGCCGCCCGGTGCTGGAGTTTGCCTCCATGCCCGTGTGGACCGATGACTTCGCCCCCCACGACGTGGGCCGCTATCCCAACGCCACGGGCCAGGTGTACGCCGCCCGGCGCCAGGTGCGCAACGGGGAGACCCATCCGCCGTATTATCTGTATCCCGCCGGCGCCCCGGTGTACGATCCCCGCTATCAGATGCCCGTGGAGGAGTGCGGCAACATGCTGGTGATGCTGGCCGCCGCCCAGGCCTTTGGGGCCTCCGATGGTTTGGCCCGGGCCTACCGCCCCCTGCTGGACAAGTGGGTGGGTTATTTGGTAACCTATGGGGAGGACCCCGGCGAGCAGCTGTGTACCGACGACTTCGCCGGGCATCTGGCCCATAACGTGAACCTGGCGGCCAAGGCGCTGGTGGGCGTGGCCTGCTATGCCCGCCTGGCGGCGACCCTGGGCGAGGACGCCTCCGCCTGGGAGCGCGAAACCGCGCGTTTGCGCGATAGCTTCCTCGCGCGCGCGCAAAAGCCTGGCGGCGGCCCGCTCACCTTCGACGGCGTGGGCTGGAGCATGAAATACAACCTGGTGTGGGATGAGATTCTTGGCCTTAATTTGCTGCCGCGCGAATACTACGCGGAAGAGGTCGGCAGCTATGCGGCCCGCATGAACCGCTACGGCCTGCCGCTGGATTCGCGCAAGACCTACACCAAGAGCGATTGGGAGCTATGGGTGGCCACCATGGCGCAATCGAAGGAGGAATTCCGCCGTTTCATCGCGCCCGTGGCCGCGTATCTGCGCGAAACGCCTTCGCGCGTGCCCTTCTCGGATTGGTATGATACGGTCACCGGCCAATACGAACACTTCATCGCGCGTGCCGTGCAGGGCGGCCTATACATGCCCATGCTGAAACACTGGAAATGAAAAAATATGCCTCTATGACGCTGTGGGCGGCGCTCGCGGCGCTTCTGCTGGCCTTTGCCACGGAAGCGCTGGGGCGCTTGTCCGCCGCGCAGGCGCTGGCGTTTTGCGCGCAGCAGCCCGCGCGCTTTGCCTAC
>OLPF01001584.1_pt1 | contig 17971 bp, 3 predicted proteins | sample 1673121 | NCBI WGS metagenome assembly OLPF01 (sample SAMEA3136756, study PRJEB25190) | human gut metagenome
ATAATTAAAATAACTAAAAATTCTTCAAAAAATCATAGTCGATGTGCAACTTCAATTGTAAAAAATTATAGGATTTCAACAGAGTCGAAAAATCAAAAAATCAAACCAAAAATAATATAACAAGCTTATTAGATAAAAAAATAATTAAAAAATTTCATCAAAAAAATCTTAAGTTTCTAGGAATGTCGTATTATGAAAAATTTTATATACTATTTTGTTGTTATATAAATATTAATAAATAGTTTGATGGTTATTTTTATGAATAAATTTAAAATAGGTATTATTAGTTTATTTTTCTTATTAATAAGTATGAGTTTTGTTAATGCAGAACATTCTAATATGGCTAATGGTACTGTTATTGTAGATGATAACAATTTTGATTCTTATTTTGATAATGATGGTTGTTTAATTAATAATTCAATAGATACGATTTATTTTGGAGATATGTCTAATAAAAGTATTGTTATTGATAAATCTTTGAGTATTTATTCTTTAAATTCTTCAACAACAATTTTAAATTCATGTTTTAAAATTACTGAAGATGGTTCTAATTCTATTTTAAAAAATTTAAATTTTGTTGTTAATTATTCTAAAGGTGATTTTTTACCTCCAATTTACATAGATCAATCATCAAATAATGTAATTGCTGAAAATAATATTAATATTAATTTTAATAATGCTAGTTATACAAATGTAGTTGGAATTTATAATTTTGGAGAATGTATAAATAATATTATTTCTTATAATAAAATTGCTATAACTTATTCTAGTCCTGGTAATCATTATGTTTATGGTATAGAATTTACAGGGTCTTCCATTGGGGGGGGCAAAAAGTTATGGTAATTCTAAATTTAATAAAATCTGTGGAAATACAATAAAAATTAATTCTTACAATTATGTATCTGGAATTTATATTTCTTGTGGTTCTGATGCTATTGTAAGTAATAATGATATTAATTTATTTTCAAAAAATTTTGCATATGGTATTGTTGCAGAGTATTCTGAATTACTTGGTTCAATAAATAATTGTAGCAATATAACTATTAGTGCCAATACTATTGATGCTACTTCGAGTATGGTTTATGGTATTGAATTATTTAGTATTTTTAATGTTAATATTGCAAGTAATATTATAACTACTTTATCTAATGCTAGTTATGGTATTGTAGGATATGGTTGTTATAATCATAATGTCATATGGAATGATATTTCAATTAATGGTAGTGATATTTCAATTATCACTAATAATTTTGATGTTATAGGTACTGGACATGCAGGTATTTGTTATATAAAAAATTCCAATAATTTAACTATTTCTAATAATAATATTTTATCTTATTATGTTCTTGGTGGAGATTATGCTATTCGTTTTGATGATAGTAGTTTAACAAGGATATATGTAACATATAATAATTTAACTTCTAATAAATTTACATATATTGGTGATAATGCTGTTAATGGTAAAGTTAGATTAGTTAATAATAAAGCATATGTTGTAGATAATATTACTTTTAATGCTATTAATTATACTAGTGTTAATATTTATGTTAATTTAAATGGTAGTGATAGTAATGGTAATGGTTCTTTTAAGAAACCATTTTTAACTATTAATAAAGCATTAATGTATTTAAAAAATTTAAAAATTTCTAATAAAACTGCAAATATTAAAGGCATTATATATATTGGTGAAGGTACTTTTGATGGATTTAAATTAAATCTTAGGGATTTTGTAGTTGATTTTATAGGTTATAATACTATTATTGATGGAAAATCTAATTGGTTTTTACAAACATCATCAAAGTCAATAATCAATATTAAAAATGTAACTTTTATTAATGGTGTTTTTAATCAAGACGATGCCGGTTTATTTAATAATAAAGGTATATTGAATTTTTATGATTGTAAGTTTTATAATTCAAATTTGTTTGCTAAATCAGGAATTATTTATAATAATGGTGTGATGGAAGTAAATAATTGTATATTTGATAAATTAATTATATCAAATAAATCATCTATTATTTGTAATGTTGGTATCTTAAAACTTAAAAATAATTCTATGAGTTTCCATGGTGGAGGTTATTCTATTTACAATAGTGGTAAAATAGATAATGTTGTATTAAATATATTTAAAGATAGTTCAATTGATGATGATAGAATTATTAAATTAAATTCTCCATATATTGAACTAGTTGCTTATCTTCATGATGATAATGGTAATTGTATATCTGGAGGTATTGTTAAATTTTTCATAGAATCTAAAGAAATTTCATTAAACACAACTTTTAATCATGGAAAAGCATCTATATCTACTTTTGTTTCATCAATTAATGATTTTAGAGTTTCAGCATCTTATTTAAATGCATATGCAAATATTGTTATTAATTATGGATATGTTGTCAGTAATTTATCTTCTAATGATGTTAAAATTTATGTTAATGAAAGTGCATTAATTGATGGTGATGGATCTATAAATAATCCTTATAATTCTATTAATAAACCACTATCTTTAATTAATTCTTCTATTGGGCATTGGAGTATTATTTTATTAGATGGTTATTATCAAAATTCTTTGAATAGTTTTGATGCTAAGTATGGTGTAACTTTTGAAGGAATAAGGAATGTTTATATCTTGAATGATTGGGTGTTTAATACAACTTCAAATATTGAACTTAATAACTTGATATTTTATAAATCTTCTATTGTTAATTTTTATTCAAATATCACAATTAAAAAATGTTTGTTTACAAATTCATCTAAAACAGCTTTATATTCAAGCCAAGGGAATGTAAAAATTTCAGATTCTAATTTTACATTTAATAATATTCATGATTATCATTATGTTTTTAAAACAGGACATGTTGTTGTAGATAAAGGAGGAGCGATATTCAATACAGGTGGATTTTTAATGATTTTTGATTCAATGTTTATGGGCAACGAAGCATGTCATGGTGGTGCCATTTTTAACACATATGCTGATTTGCATATTTCTAGTTGTAAATTTATAGATAATCTTGCTTTTGGCGGATTTAATGATGATAGACTTTCTTATTCTGTAGGTGGTGCAATTTGCCAATTATTGGGTAATGAAATTATAGTTTCAGATACTATATTTTTTAATAATACTGCTAATGGTCAAGGTGGTGCATTTTATTATACTGGTAGCAATCTTCAATATATTTGGGGTGTTTTTAGTAATACTGGATTAGCTGATGGTGGTGTTTTGAATGAGAATCCTCAAGATCTTTATTTCATTAACTGTAATTTTACAAATAATTTAGCTCCATTATCTGGAGGTGCTGTTTATATATTTTACAATTCTTTAACTAATTATATTAATTGTATTTTTTCACAGAACCTTGTTTATACTTATGATATTATTCAATTATTGGCGCAGGGGTCTATGGGTCGTAATTGGTTTTATCCCAATGAAGTAAGTTCACTTAGTTCAATCTCATTACTGCCCATTAATAATGGTGGAGCTATTTATGATGATAATGTGATTATAATTGGCAGTACTTTTGAAGGTAATACTGCAGAATCTGGAGGATTACTTGTTGTTCCATCATTGCTATCTTCAGCAAAGGAGTTGAAATTATTAAATAAACATTATGTGGGAATTACTTTTCTTACATATCATAATAATAATGAAAGAATATATGTTGAAGATTCTTCATTATTGACAAGTAGGGATTCTAAATTTATTGGAATTGGTAAATGGGTGGGAAAATATGATGGTCCATCTATTAGTAAGTATATTAAGGAGTATTATGATGCTCAAGGTTCTTATCCATCTTCTCCACCGGGGAACGGTAATGGTGGTTTTGGAACTGGTGGGAGTAGTGGTTATGCAAATGGTTCAAAACCTGGTACGGGAAGTGGTGGTCAATCTAATTTAAATATATTTGGATCTTTAACTTGGGGTCAAATTCTTAATTATTTGAACTCACAGGGGAGTAATATTGCTATAAATAATGGGAATCATATTACTATTGAAGATATTATTAGTAAACTAAATCAAAATTCTAACAATCAAAATAATAACTCTCAAAGTAGTGATTCAAGCGATTCTCATGATACAATTAAAATAAATGGGACTACTAATAAGGATTCTGATAATTCGGGAGGACATATAGTTAATGATGGTGTTGCCGTATCTGTAGGTGTTAGCTCTAATAGTTTAAATGGTGTTGTAAATGATGGGGATGAATTTTCTTCAAAAGATTCTTCAAGAGATAAAAGTTACTCATCATCTTCAGATTCATCATCTGGGAGTCCATACAATTCTTATGAAATTTTAAAAGATGTGAATAAAGAAGTTATTCATCAGAATAATGAATATTTTATTCTCATTTTAATTATTTTATTTATATTATTGATAATTGGATTTTATAAAAATAATAAAAGGTAGGGGGTTTTTTAATTGAAAAAATATTTAAAGTTATTTATATTAATAATATTGTTTGTTTTATCAATTGGTTGTGTAAATGCATCAGATAACTTACTAAATGATATAAATGACACAATTTATGTTAGTGGGGATGGAAATGATTTAAATAATGGTTTGACTCAGAATAGTTCTTTTAAAACAATAGATAAAGCATTAAATGTAGGGAATTCTGATAAAGTTATTTATATTGGTGAAGGGAATTACTCTGGGAAATTAAATACTAATTTATCCATTAATTCAAGTAATATTTATTTGATTGGTGAAAAAGTTAATAAAACCATTATTGATGGGGATAATTTAAATAGACTTTTGGTAATTTCTTCTAACTCTAATGTTGTTTTAATTAATTTGACTTTTATTAATGGTCATGATTTATATAAAGGTGGAGCTATATTTAATTCAGGAAATTTGACATTAATTAATTGTACTTTTTTAAGTAATACAGTTTCTAATTCCTTTGTTTTTAAGAATTATGATATTGGTAATGAATGGGATTATGTTTATGGTGCTGCAATTTATAATGAAGGTTATTTAAATATTAAAAACTCCTATTTTGTTAATAATATATTAGGTAGTGCAAATCAGAAATTTGCTTTTGGAGGAGCTGTTGCGAGTTATGGTAAAATAATTATTGATAATTCTTTATTTGACAATAATGTTATTATCACTTATAAAAATTGGAATTATTCTAATCAGCATAGTTCTAAAAATTATGTTAGTGATATTCAAGCATTTCAAAAAGGAGGGGCAATATTTTGTATAGCTAATTCTTCAATAATCAGTAATTCTGTTTTTAATTATAATAAATTAATATTTTTTGAAAATTGTCCATCAAATCATACGATGTTTTTTGTATATTCTGAAGGAGGAGCAATTTATTTCAAAGGTAATAATTGGAGTTTTACCAATTGTTCTTTTTTAAATAATGCTGCGGATGTTGGAGGAGCAATTTATTTTGAAGGTAATAATACATTATTTGATTCATGTAATTTTGAGTTTAATTCTGCTTATTTAGGATGTGCAATTCTTTCATGGGATTTTAATCATAATAAAATGTTATCTAAAGTTCATTATATTGATGGGTTAAATAAATATTATAATGTATTTATTTTAAATTCTAGTTTTAGAAATAATTATTTCACATGCAGTAAAAATGATAATATTGATGAAATTTTTTTCCGTATGGGTTATGGTGCAGGAGCATGTTATTTAAAGTTAAATAATATTATGATTAATAATTCAATTTTTGAGAGTAATGGGATGATTTATAGTAAACAATTTGCACATCTATATCAAGAGTGTAATGGGGGAGCTTTATATCTTTTTGGAAATAATTCTAAAATATCTAATTCTTTATTTAAAGATAATTATGCAGAAATGGGTGGGGCTATATCAAGTTCAGGTTTTAACAATTGCATAAGTAATTCTTCATTTTTAAATAATTTTGCTCTTTCAAAAGATGGAGGTGCTATTTGTAATTCTCTTGGAAATATTCATATTAATAATTCTAATTTTACTTCTAACTTTGCTTTAAAAAGGGGAGGTGGAGTTTATTCAGCTTCATTTTGGAATAATGGTGATGGAAATCAGGTTTATTCAACATATGAAAATTCTAAATTTATAAATAATGTTGTTAATGGTTATGGGGGCGCTATTGATGATAGTAGTAGCCATATTAATTATAAAAATTTAGAATTTGTAGGAAATGTTGCCTATTGGGGTGGTGCTGTTTATTCATCGGGTAATGGTAATATTTTCAATGAATCTAAGTTTATAAATAATATAGCTAAAAATGATGATTATTCTAATGGTGGTGCAATATTTAGCCAAGGTTCCGATTGTGAGTATCTTTCTTGCGTATTTTTGAATAATTCTGCAAATTTAAATGGTGGAGCAATTTATAGTGCTGGAAACAATATTTATTGTGTTAATTCATTTTTTAATAATAATCATGCATTTAAAGGAGGAGCAATTTGGTTATCTGGAAGTGGAGGCAAAATTCAAAATAATACATTTAATTCAAATGGTGCGATATATGGGGGAGCAATTTATACTATCACTAATGAGTTGATTGTTGATTATAATCTATTTAAACAAGACAATGCTAATATTTCTGGAGGAGCTATTTATAATGGGGGTATTAATTTAACATTATATTCAAATAGTATGTTTGATTGTGTTGCTAGATTAAATGGTTATGGTTATGGCCATTATATATTCACAACATCTACTATTTCCTATTTGGTTGTTTCATTTTTAAATGATACTTTTGTTTCTTCAGATAGTAATAAATTCTATGTTAATGTAACAGACAATTTTGGAAACCCTATTACTGGCGGAAATGTCACTTTTGTTTTATATAATGAGTTATCTGGTGAAACAATTGATTTAGGAATTGGTGAAGTTATTGAGGGTTTTGCTTCAGTTGATTATTCTAAAAAATTAGATTATGGGGAATATTATTTAATGGGTAGTTATTCTTATGCAGCAAATCCTATTCTATTAAATAAAGGAAATTTATTATCTGTAAAATTATCTAAATTAAATATTTATTATTATAATAATCCAAATAATTTTAGTTTAGGCAATAATTTTACATTTTATTTAACTTTGGTGGATTTAAATGGTGATTTTATTCCAAATGCAGAAATTAAGGTTTATGAAAATGGAGTTTATTCTCATTCTTTAATCACGGATAATTCTGGTTTTGTTAATTCATCATTTGATAATTTAAACACTTTAGGCACTCATTATTTTAATTTTGTTTATAATGGTGATTTAATTCATTCCCGTACATTTAATAATTTAAGTATTACAATTTATCCGGATGATAATGACAAATTTAAAGATGTTATTTTCTTTTCTTATTATCCTATTGTTATTGCATCTGTTGGTGATCAGATTCCATTTGAGTTTTTCATAGGGGTTGATGGAAATAAACCATTATTTAATATATCTACTTTAAGATACTTTTCAGTATATAAAAACGGTGAATTAATAAAATGTGAAAATTATAGGGATTATTTGGGAAAATGTGTTAGTTCTGGTAAATTGTATAATTATAAATCAGTTAATAATTTAACATTTATTGATTTTTTAGTTTCTGATTACGGTGAATTTTGTATGCCGATTATTGAAAATGAATCTGGTGTTTTTGTTTATACTATTTTATTCAATGGGGGATTAATAAAACAATATAATGCTTCTAAAGAATATTTGCCTCTTGTTAATGATGAAGATTATTATTATAATTCTGCTAATGTTTCTGTGATTGTTATTATAAATCAAAAAGGAGTTAATTTAAATACTAAAATCACTACTGGAAGTTCAATTACTATTAATGAAGTTCAGAACCTTAATTTTACATCTAATTTATCTTATCTTAATGGGACTGGTTTGGATAATAAAAAAATTTTAGTTTATAATAATGGAAATTTTGTAGGTTCATTTGTAACTGATAATTTGGGTGTTGGATCATTTAAGCTTGATGATACATTGAATAAAGGAGAACATATATTTGAATTAGTTTTTGCAGGCGATAGCGAGAATTCTAGTTGTTATACTTTTTTGACAGTGAATGTTGTTGATAATCCTGATAAAATCGATACTTTTATATATTCTAATGAATCCGTGAATAATACGGGTAGATTTATTAATATTTCTGGTAGTTTGGCTGATAAAAATGGTAATGGGTTAGTTAATGAGTCTTTAATTATTAATATTTATTCAGATAATATTCTAATTAAAAATTTCACAATTAAAACTAATAATAATGGTTTGTTTTCTTTTAATTGGAATTTTGGGGCGGGAAATTTTATTATAAATTATTTATATAATGGTAATAAACTTTTCAGTGCTTCAAAATTTAGTTCTAATATTATTATAAATAAAATAGAAACTCTTTTAATTGGTGTTTCTTCATTGGATGTTGTAGGTAATGAAAGTTATTTAACTTGGGTTTTAGTTGATAATAATTATAATATTTTAACTAATTCTAAAATTAACATTAATTTTTATTCTAAATATTATAATGTTTCATATGTTATTTTTACAAATGAAAGTGGTGTAGCATCTTTGAAATTAGATTTGCCGGTGGGTTATTATCAAGTTTTATCTAAATTTGAAGGCGATAAATGGTATGGTGATAGTGCTGTTTTGACAGAAGTATCAATTCATGGTGATAAATCCGTATTAAAAACTAATCCTAATCTTATTTTAAAAGAAAAAGGTAATTTTTATGTTGTTCACTTAACTGATTCTGTAGGGAATCCTTTAGTTGGTGAAACAGTTATAATATCTATTAATGGTGTAAACTATACTAAAATAACTGATAATATGGGGAGGGCCTTTTTAAAAATTAGTTTAAATTATGGAAAATACATGGTTTATTCTTATTTTAAAGGAAATCTTAAATATTCTAGCAGTTTTATTTCATCTAATTTGTTAGTTGTAAATAAAGATTATAAAATTCCTTCAGTTTTAATTACTAATAATTCATTTACATTTAAAGGACATGGTATGTATAATGTTGTTTTAAGAGATATGCTAAATAATCCGTTATCTAATGAAAATATTATTATAACTGTTAATGGTAAAGTTTATAATAAAGTTACTAATGATGAGGGTTGTGTAAGTTTAGATATTGGATTAGCTACTGGACATTATATTATTAAATCTATTTTTAATGGAAATAATGAGTATCATGGAACTGAATGTGTTTCAGATTTGGTCATTGTTGATAAAAATGCTATCAATACTATTTTAAATTCCTCTGATTATCTTGTTTTTAGAGGTAAAGGCAATTTATTTAATGTAACGTTACTTGATGAAAATAACAATCCATTAATTAATCAAAAGATTAGTTTCACTGTTAATGGAGTTACATATAACAGAATAACTAATAATCAAGGTGTTGCTAGTTTAACCATCAATTTAAATTCAGGATCTTATGATGTGTATTGTAAATATTTAGGTTCTGAAGGTTATTTTACAAGCGAATTTAAATCAAAATTAGTTGTTATTAATTATATGGGAATTACTACATTATTAAAATATTCTAATTCTTCATTTATTGGAAAAGGACAATATAAAGTTTGTTTACTTGATGAAAATAACAATCCTTTAATGTCTAAAAATATTTTGTTCACGATTAATGGTGTTGTTTATACTAGAAGTACTGATGAAAATGGTGTTGCTACTATCAATATCAATTTACGGGAAGGTATTTATTCTATTTATTGTGTTTTTTCATCTGATGGAGCATATAAAAGATCAAATTCCTTAATAGATAATATAACAGTTTATTCAACAATACTTGCAAATAATTTAATTAAGTATTATTGTAATGATAGTCAATTTTATGCACATTTAGTTGATGTGGGAGGTAATCCATTAAAAGGTGTTAATGTATCTATGAATATTAATGGTGTATTTTATGTTCGTTGCACTGATGAAAATGGTGTAGTTAAACTTAATATTAATCTTAATCCGGGATTTTATATTTTGACAGTTTATGACCCTTATTTAAAACAAATGGCAAGTTCATATAATATAACAGTTTTATCTACATTGTTATTATTTAATACAACAATGATGGAAGGGGAAAATACTGGTTACGATATTTATTTGTTTAATGGTAAAGGTGAGGCAATGTCTAATTCCAGTGTTATTATTAATATTAATGGTGTTTTTTATACTAAAACAACTGATAATCAAGGATTTGTACGGTTAAATATTAATTTAAATGCGGGTAATTATATTGCAACTGTTGTTGATACAGTTACAAAACTTGAAATGTCTACTTATATTAATATTTTAAAGTCTCAGCCAGTATTATCTGTTCCTTCAAAAATTTTGTTTGAGGGTAAAGGAAATTATTTCAAAGCAAAATTAACAGATTATGATGGAGTTAAATTAATTGGTGAAATAATAACAATATCTGTTAACAATGTTTCATATGTTCGTATGGTTGATAGTGAAGGGTTTGCTAGCTTAAAAATTTGTTTAATGTCTGGGGAGTATATTGTTACATGTAATGCTTTAAATGGTCTAAAAAGTGAAACAATTCTTGAAGTTAAATGATTTATTTTTTGCTAATGATAAAAAAATATTTTTTTTTTGAAGCTTGGATTTTTAAATTAAATTTGATAGTAATTCAATTTATTTGGGGTGAAAATATTTTTAAAAAGAAATGTGTGGCAGTATTATCATTATTAATTGTATTTTTTATTTGTTTAAGTTCTGTTAATGCAATGGATTTAAATGATACTTTTGCTAATTGTAATAATGCCAATTTTAATCATGAAAAGAGTATGTTATCTGATGTTTCAGATGATGTTCTTTTAGATGATTCTACAAATGATGTTGAAATTTATGTTAATAATAGTGTGGATATTTCAGGAGATGGTTCTAAAAATAATCCATATAAAACTATTAATGAAGCGGTAAATGTAGTTACTGAAAATCATACAACAGTTATTCATATAGCTTCTGGAATGTATAATATTACAGATAATGGTAATATGACTATTAATTTTAATCATAAGAATAATAATAGTTTATCATTCAGTGGTTATGGTGATACTCAGCCTATTATAAATGGTTATGGGATGAGTAGTATTTTTTTAAATGTAAATAAAGAAGCTAATATTTTTCTAAAAAATTTAGTTTTTATGAATCTTTATGGCGCGGATAATTTGATTGTTAATAATGGAAATATGTTTATTATTAATTGTGATTTTAAAAATAATAAATTTACAAATTTTGGAAGTTTAATTAAAAATTATAATAATCTTGAAATTTTAAATTCAAATATTGTGAATAATATTGTGAATAATACTGGGAATAGTTTAATTGTGTCACATTCAATTAGCAATAATGGAAAAGTTTATTTAGATATAATTAATTCTACATTTAAATCAAACAATGGAAATTCCATTAGGTTAAGTAATTATTATAATTCTATATTAAATGTTAATGACACATTATTTGAATATAATAATGGTAAGTGTATTGATACACAGAGGGGTAAATCTTTTATTTATAATTCCAGATTTGTCAATAATGTTGGAAATAGGGGTGTTGCATTGATGTTAGATAATGAACATTGTGCAGATATTAGAAATTGTTTATTTGAGAATAATACTGCTAATGATAAAGGAACAATATATGTATATACTAGGTGCAGTCTTTATTTGATGAATAATACAATAAAAAATTGTTCTTCCCCGAAAGATAATGGGATATATTTTGTAGCAGGTAACAGTATGAGTGATTGTTTACTAAGCCCTCATTACCTTACAATTTTAGATAATTCTTCAGTAAGAATTAATTCATCCAATATTTATTTAAAAGCTACTTTAACTGATGATAATGGTAATGGAATAACTGTAGGTAGAGACTGGGGAGATATGCCTATTAGATTTTATATTGATGGTATATATGTTGGTTCTTCTGATGTTATTAATGGAACTTTAAATTTAAATACTAAAGTTATATTGGATGGTGCCTGCACAGTTTCAGCTACATTTACTAAGTACACTTTAGTTAAAAATGCAACTCTTTTAGTTTCACTAAAGAAAAATGAGAAAATTTACATAGCTGAAGATGGGGATGATGTTTTAGGCGATGGTTCAGAAGATAATCCTTATAAAACAATTGAAAAAGGTTTTGAAGTTGCATCTTCTACATATGATAGTACAATTTATATAAAATGTGGGGATTATCTTATGTCAAATCCTATTGATTGTACTATTTCCGGCCTTTCTTTGACTATTATTGGTTATGATGGGCAAGTTACTATAAATATGGATAATAAAAATATTTTCACAAATATTGGGGCTAATTGTAATCTAAAATTGTATAATTTATCTTTTGTAAATGGTAAAGGTAAATATGGATCTTCTAGTGTAATTAATGTTCTTAAGGAGGGTTCTTTAATTGTAGATAATTGTACTTTTAAAGATAATCAAGGATATTATGCGGGAGCAATACACAGTGTTTACAAGAATATTCAGATTAATAATTCCATATTTATAAATAATGGTGGAAATTCTGCTAATTCAATTTATGCTTCTGGTTTTTCTGTTATTTCAAATTCTATATTTTATGGTGTAGAAAATGGAAAGCCTTCAGTTTATAGTATGGGTAATATAAGTAACTGTACATTCATTAAAGGCTGTGCAATTAAAGGTTCTGGTTTTTCTGTGGATAACTCTACATTTATTAATTGTTCATCAGATTTAGGTGGAAGTATTCATATTGATAATAATGTTGTTAATTTAAATAATAATCGTTTTATTAATAGTTCTGCAACTAGTAAGGGTGCAGCAATTTATATGAATTCTGGTGAGTTATATTTAACTAATAATACAGTAATTAATTGTGTTTCTCCTAAAGATAATTATGTCTATGTTAATGGTGGAGTAGTTAATAATGCTATTGTTAGTGTTTTAGATAATAAAACTGTTGATATTGAAAGTTTTGGTGTTACTTTAAAAGCTAAAATACTTGATGATAATGGAAATCTAATAACTGTAGATTATTTATCTTTTTATTTAAATGATGAATTAATCGAAGAAGATTATAATTTAGCAAATGGTGAATATGTATTAAATTATAAAAAATTATTAAATGGCACATATTTAGTTTCTGCAGGTTCAGATAATCTTAAAAATTACACAGTTAAAACTGCTACTTTGAAAATCACTCCTTTAATGAATCGTGAAATTTATGTAGCTATTGATGGTAATGATGAGATTGGGGATGGTTCTAAAGATAAACCTTATAAAACTATTGAAAAAGGCATAAGTGAAGCCAATGCTTATAATAATATTATTTATATTGGTGAAGGAATGTTTAATTTATCTACTGCTTTAGAAATAAATGCAGGTGAAGGTAATTTTACTATGGCTGGTTGTGGTGATAAAACTATAATTAATTTAAATAAAAATGGGGGATTTATTGATGATATATTCGAAGAATCACATGTTAATTTAATGGATTTATGTATTATTAATACTTATAAGAGCAATTCTGCAGGTGGTGCAATTGTCAATAATGGTAATTTAATTATTGATAATGTTTCTTTTATTAATGCTACTGCTGCTGGAACTAGGGCTACTGTTCGTGGAGGAGCTATTTATAATACTGGATATTTATATATTATAAATTCTAAATTTGTGAACACTACTGCCAAACAGGGTGGTGTTATTTATAATACTAATTATTTATATTTAAAAAATAATACTATGATTAATCCTACTGCATCTGTTGGTAAGTATGTATTAACTACAGGTGTTGTTGATAATGTGATTTTAAACATTAATAATAATTGCACTTCTAATATTTCAGAAAATTCATTTACTGTTAATGCTACTGTAACTGATGATATGAATCATCCAATTACTGCAACTGCACAAAATAATAATGTAATGGTTAAATTTTTATTAAATGGAAATTCCATAAGCACTGCTTATTTAAAAGATGGGATAGTTACTTCAACAATCAATATGAAATTAAATGGTAATTTTATTCTTAATGGTACTTTTGGAACATCTAATAATGTTATTGTTAAAACTGCTGTTTTAAACTTTAATAATTCTCAAGTTTTAAATGATGTGTGGGTATCTGTTAATGGGGATGATATTAATGGTAATGGTTCTAAAGATAATCCTGTTGCAACATTAAGTAAAGCATTAACATTATCTTCTTTTGTTGGTGCAACTATTCATATTGTAGATGGTGTTTATAATACAAGTTTTATTAACATTAACCATTATGGATTATCAATCATTGGTGAAGGAAACAATGTTCAATTTAATTCTCCATCTTCATTTTTCAGATTTTATCATGATGCCCATATTATTAATTTAAATTTTATTAATTTGGACATGTCCAAAAATTTTATTTTCGATGCATATGGAGATACTTTAACTATTGATAATTGTAAATTTATTAATATTACCTGTGGATATGATTATGGAATAATTAAATCAGAGGCTGCTTTTGCAGGTATTAATATTTTAAATTGTACTTTTGAAAACATTAGTGGAACTTATAAAATTGGACAAAAAGGATTTTTAATTTATTCAGATGGTGGAGATTTAAACATTGTTGATTCTAAATTTAATAATATTACTTACAATTTATTAGATAGCAATATGCCTATTTGTAGTTTAATTTCTATATCTAATGAGGTTAGATGGATTCCTCCAACTTATTATCAAGCTATTACTACAGCATGTGGAAAATTTATTAATTGTGAATTTAGCAACATTTATGGAATAGATATTTTAAGTATTAATTCTGCCAATGCAGATATTGATAATTGTAATTTTGTGAATATTTCTGGAAATAAGGTAATTTCATTAAGTTTCTCTGTACTTGATAAATATGATGATTATAATGTAACTATTGCAAATTCTGTTTTTGAATTAATTAATTCTACAGATAGTTGTGTTTATAAAGGAATTAGATTATTAGGAGGTCAAACTGGATCTATGTCTGTTATGATGATAAATAATACCTTTAAAAATAATTTTGCATCAAAGTATATTGTTTCTGTTAGGGGATATGAAGGTGCAGCTGAAATATATCTTGGTAAATTTTTAATTAATGATTCTATTTTCATAAATAATGTTGTTAATTCAAGTGAAGGTGCACTTATTAGTGTAAACTCAAATTGTGTTGTGGATGTTTATAATTCAGTAGTTATTAATAATTTAAATTTATTTACAAATAATCAGTCATTTGTTTATCTTCATGGTTCTGGTAAAATTATAGTGGATAATAATTGGTGGGGTAATAATACAAGTTTTGAAGAAATTATTTCACAAATAAATGGTTCTGGATATGTATTAACCAATTGGGTTGTAGCTGAATTATTTGCTAATGTTAGTGACATTCATGTTGGTGATGTTGTTGAATTAACAATTACTTTTAAATCTAGTAATGGTTCTACATTAGCTAATTTTGTTCCTACAAGATTGGCTGAGTTTTTAGGAAATGTTACTTTTAATGGTTTGAATAATATTACTGTGAAGTTTGTTAATAATTTTGCTCATGTTGTGGGTATTGCTGCTACTGAAGGTAAAGTAACTGCAATTGTTGATAAACAGGTTTTATCTTTAAATATTACTAAATCTAATACTTCTTTAGTAGCTAATAACTTAACTGTTGGTTATGGAAATATGATTTTATATAATGTTTCTATCAGTGATGTTAATCAAAATCCTATTAAAGGAGCCACTATTACTATTGATATTGATGGTCAAAAATATAGTGCCATATCTAATGATGAAGGGGTAGCTATATTTAATTTAGGTAAACTAAATGTTGGTAAGTATAATATTAAAATTAGTTTCAGTGAAAATAATCAATACTTTGGATCAAGTAGTTCTAATGTTGTTATTGTAAATCAAACTAAAACTATAATTATTGTCCGTGGGGAAGATATTAATGTTGGTGAAAATGCACTTATTAGTGCAGTTATAACTGATGGTGTTACTGGAGACATTGTCTTTAAGTTAGGTAATATTACTAAAACAGCCACTATTATGGATGGTAACGCTAATGTAACATTTGATAATTTAGATTATGGTGATTATACAGTATCTGCAAAATATGGTGGAAATGCTAATTATTTGCCATGTGTAAACTCAACTATATTTAGTGTATCAAAAATGGATTCATCAATTAAATTAGATAATATTAAAGATATATTGGTTGGTGAAACTGTTGTTATTCGTGCTGTTGTGACCTCTGGTGTAACTGGTAATGTTACTTTTGTTGTGGGTAATAAGCAATATATTGAAAATATCACTGATGGGGGGGTTACTTTAACTATAAATGATTTATTAAGTGGAAATTACTCTGTAAAAGTATCATATAATGGAGATAATAAATATTTATCAAGTGAAGACACAACTGAGTTTATAGTTTCTAAAGTATCAGATTATAAAATTAATGTTAATGTCTCTACATTAATTGCTGGTGAAAGTGCTACACTTGAAGTATTTTTACCAAATGATGCACATGATAATGTAACTATTGTAATTAATAATAAACATTACACAGCTACAGTATTAAATGGTAGTGCAAAAGTTGTCATTGCACCATTGAATGCAGGTAAATACAATGTAACTGTAATTTACAGTGGGGATGAAAAATATGTTCAATCATCTATCAAATTTAATGTAACTGTGAATATTAACAAGAAAGTTAATTTAAACATTTCTGATATTGTGATGATTTATAAGGATGGTACTAGGATGGTTGCTGTTTTAACTGATTATAAAGGTAATCCTATTGTTAATGCTACTGTTTACTTTAGTATTAATGGTGTAACTTATGTTAGATTTACTGATGCTAATGGTTCTGCTTATATAGGGTTAAACTTAGGTTCTGGTGTATATGGTGCTTCTGTTTATTATAATGGTTCTGATATGTATGATAAAGTAAGTAAAAATATTACCGTTACTATTAATCCTACTATTGTAGCTGATGATTTAGTTAAAATGTATCAAAATGATACCAGATTCTATGCTAAGTTTACTGACAGCACTGGAAAAGCACTGGCCAACACAGAAATCAAATTTAACATCCATGGGGTTTTCTATACTAAAAAGACAGATAAAGATGGTGTAGCTGACATGAGTATCATGTTAAGACCTGGATCTTACATTTTAACTGCTTACAACCCTGTAACTGGTGAAGAAAAAGGATTTAACATAACTGTAAAATCATTAATCATGCAAAACGATTTAACCAAATATTACTTAAATGCTTCTAAGTTCCAAGCAACTATCTACAACAAAGACGGATCTTTAGCAGTAAACAAAGAAGTAACATTTAACATCAACGGTGTGTTCTATCACAAAAAAACAGATGAAAATGGTGTTGCAAGCTTAGGAATAGCTTTAAGACCAGGAAACTATACCATTACAACAATGTATGACGGTTTGGATATTGGAAACAAAGTCAGCGTCATACCAACATTAGTAACTAAAGATTTAAATATGAAATACTTAGACGGCAGTAATTTTACTGCTTTAACTTTAGATGGTCAAGGTAAGCCATTAGCTAATCAAAATGTATCATTTAACGTAAATGGTGTATTCTATCACAAAGTTACTAATAAAGATGGTATTGCAAGCTTAGGAATCAGATTAATGGCTGGTGAATACATTATAACTTCCTATTGGAATGACTTCCAAACAGGAAACACAATAAAAATCAATCCTTAAAGAGAATTTTAAATAATTCTCTTACTTTCTTTTTTTATATATTGGGTGTCCGCCAAAATTGATTTTTTGAGGATTTATTGATTTTTTTTTAAAATATTGTTACATCAAGTTTTAATTGGTTTTTAATGGATGTACTTTCACAGAACTCTTCTAAATCTTCAGTTGTATTTTTAATTTCTTGTTTTATAGTTAGTTACCAAACTTTTGTTATAAATGTTTCGAGCTATTTGTCATGAACTTTTGTTTTATAAATCGATTTTTTGTAGGTTTTTATTGTTAA
>OLPF01001585.1_pt1 | contig 17966 bp, 19 predicted proteins | sample 1673121 | NCBI WGS metagenome assembly OLPF01 (sample SAMEA3136756, study PRJEB25190) | human gut metagenome
CGAACGCAGTGAGACTGTTTGAGCACGGGACGATATGCCCGCGCAGGCGGTCTTACGACAAAGAAGTAGCCGGGGATGCGAGGTTGCACCCGTATCCCCGTGCCCTCAGTACCGAGTGGATTTAGCAACCGCAGGGATGCGCAGGGGCATCGTCGCGGAAGTGGCTGTTCTGCGACGGATCCTTCATGCACAGGTGCGGCACGGCGCGGTTGTACGCGTGCGGGAGCGCCAGGATGTTGGGGTTGCCGTCGGTGTACTTGCGCGTGGCGTCGGCGATGGCCTCCTCGAAGGTCGGACGGGTCTTGAGGCCCATGGTACGGGCGATGCCCGGCTTCTGCGCGCCCACGATATACGTAGCAGAGAGATACTTCTCGGCAAGGTTTCCGCAGGTCATCATGCTGAAGCCATGGAACGGATGGAACGCACCGGCAAAGCGGTACTTGCGGATGTACTCCTCGTTGGTGGCGAAGTACTCACCGTACTTGATCATGTCGTCGAGCGTGTTCATCTTATCGGACTGCCACAGCTCCCACTGCTCGCGTAGGTACGGCCAGCGCTCGTCGTGGAACCACCCATCGCAGTAGCTCGCGATCACGAAGACGCAGTGGTCGGAGAGGATGCGCTTGTGGCGGATGACCTGGGCGGAAACGGCCTGCATCATCTGGATGGGGTTCGTGCCCATGCCGTCGCCATAGTGGAAGTTCGTGGGCATGCCCATGACCACGATGTCGTATTTCTTCTCGGCCCAGTGCACATAGGTGCGCTTATCAGCAACCTTCCAGCTCACGGGCTGCATCTCGGCAGCGTAACCCGAGAAGATGGCGATCTGGCGGCTCCAGGTGTCGAGCACCGCGTCCACGCAGAAGAACTTCTTGCCCATCTTCTCTTCCATGAACATGCCCTGGCTGTCGAACTTGTCGCGCATGAGGCTATGGGTAGACACAGGCACGAAGTCGGGGCGGCTCATGACGCGCGGCACGTGGTGGGCACCGATGGAGCGCCAGTGGGTGATGCCCGTGGCGCAGTGCTTGTAACCGCCCGAGTAACCGCCATAGGGGTTGCCCTGGGTATGGCCGATAAGAATGGCGATGTCGGCATCGTAGACGTACTTGTTCATGATCACGTGGTCGCCCTGAGCGGTGTAGCCCAGATCGACCAGGTGGTCGTAGTCCTCGGAATCGTGGCTCGTGATCTGGCCGGTTGCCTCGAACTCGTTGTAGAGGTCGTCGCCCAGAATCTGCTTGGCCTCGGCAGTGGAGGTGCGGGGGTGCAGGCCGTTCGAGAAGAGGAGCAGCACGTCGTCGTGCTTCACGCCGTTCGCGAAGAGCTCATCGAGGCACGCGCGGATGGCAACCTTACGGTGCGCTGTGGGCTGGGTGCCGCCCTTCACGATATCGGGGATCACGATGACGACCTTCTTGCCCGGCCCCGCATAGGAAGCGAGCGGCTCCATGCCGATGGGGTTACGGATGCTCTCGAGCGTTGCTGCGTAGAGGCTATCCCAATCCTGGGGCAGGCACTCGGGGTCCTTGACGGTCTCGCCGGTGACGAAGACGTCGGTTGTATCGGGGAGCTCGGCCCCCATCATGCCGGTACCCCATTCAAAGTCCAGATGCATGGTCATTCCTTTCTTATTCATGCGTCCAATGAGCTAGGCCTCTAGATACAGCTTGACGATTTCCGCATATTCCTCCGGGTAGAAGCCGATCTCGCCGGTGAAACGGGTGAGTGCGATGAGGCCGCCGTCGATCTCGGGGATGCCGGCGAGCATCTGAGCGTTATCGGCCTTGAGACCGCCGCCGTAGACCACGTCCACACCGGGAAGCGTCGCCTTGATGAGACGGGCCACCTTCTGGATATACGGTGCATCGGCGGGCGTCTTACCCGGCCCGATGCTCCACACCGGCTCGTACGCAACGCGCACGCGAGAGAGATCGGCGCCCTCGAGGCCGCCCGTGAGCTGGGCGGTGAGCACCTCTTCCCACGAATCGACTTCCTCTTCGCGCTCCCCCATGCAGAAGAGCACCGTGAGGCCCGCTGCCTGAGCCGCAGCCACCTCGCGCGCGAGCACGCGATTCACCGCCGCTTCCACGGCATCGGGAGCAGCACCTGCCTCACCCATGATGGCGCGCAGGTTCATGCGCTCCTCGCAGTGGCCGATAAGCACCCAGGTGCAGCCGAGCTGTGCCACGGCATTGCCCGTGCGCAGGGTCGTGAAGGCGCCGAAGTTTCCGCCCGGCGCCGTGTCCGCCGTATGGACGCCCTGGCAGCCCACGCCAAGCGGGCTTCCGGCAGCGCCGGCGACGGCACCGATGAGGTGCGCCTCGGGCAGGAAGGCGGCGAACTCCGCATCGGCATAGTGCGCGGCCACGTCCTTGATGGACGACGTCACCGCCTCGCCCCATGCGGCGGGCTCCGCCAAACGGTTCACGCCGCCGTGCTCGGGCGTGATATCGAAGCGCTTGAGATTCAAAAAGATGTGTTTCATGCACACTCCTTCAGACGCGGGGGCAAAGACCAGGGTCCGCCCCCACCGGTCTTGCTACAGGAAGCTTACAAAGCTCGGCAATTCGCCCACGAGCGGGGCCGCCCACTCCTTGAATGCCGGGGTGACGCCGTTGCCCGCTTCGTTGACGAAGGCGTCGGGCAGGCAGCGCTCGATGAGGCGCACACGCTCCACGTCGACGAGGTTCGTCTCGATGGCGTATGCGTCGCCCGGCACGCGCTGGATACCGACCATCTTGGCCGTCTCGCCGGAAAGCGCGGCGCGCACGGCGGCACGACCGACTTCCTCTGCCTCGTCAACGTCAACCTGGCTGCGAAGCGCAACCGATGCGCGGCCGAGCAGGCCCGGCTTCTCCGAGCGGGCCTTGTAGCCGAGCTTCGCCACGATAAGGTTCGCAAGGTGCGACGACACGTCGCCGAAGTACGTCTCGCGCTCGACCTCCATGATGGGGTCGACGATGGGGCTGCCCGCCGCGTCATGCAGGCCCTCGCTCGCCACGATGACACCGCCGCGCTTGGTGTCGATCAAGCGCTGGCAGTCCGCGAGAAACGCCTCCTCGTCAAACGCGCGCTCCGGCATGTAGATGAGGTCGGGGCCGCCCTGACCGCAAGCATCGGCGAGCGAGCTCGCTGCCGCAACCCAACCGGCGGACCTCCCCATGACCTCAACCACCACGAGGTGGATAGGCATGCTGTGTACGTCCGCGCACACTTCGCCCACGCTTTGCGCCACATAGCGGGCGGCGCTGCCGTAACCGGGCGCGTGGTCGATCTCGGCGATGTCGTTGTCCATGGTCTTGGGCACGCCGATCACCTGAATGTCGGCCCCCGCCTCGTCGATGGCCTCTTGAAGCAGCGCGCACGTGTTCATGGTGCCGTTGCCGCCCGTGGGCATGACGATATCGATACCGTTCTTGATGAGGAGCTCCACCATGGCCGGATAGTGGCCGGCGAGCGCGTCGCGGCCCGTGCCGATGGCAGAGCCTGGCGCGTCGCGCAGGCGCACGAGCTCGCTATCGGGCATGGCGCCCAGGTCGATGAGGGTGCCGTTCACGAGGCCAGAGGGGCCGCCGTGCGCGCCGTAGATGTGCGCGATCTCGCCATGGAGCTTGCCTTCTGCCACGATGCCATAGAGCGAGGCGTTGATGACCGCGGTCGGGCCTCCGCCGTGCATGACGAGGATGTTCTTGCCTGCCATAAGCTATCGACCTTCCTTCGCGTAGCGCTCCGCCATCTCGTCGAGCGCGGCGATCTTGACCAACGGCGCCTTGCCGTAGCTGCCGAATTGCACGATGAGCGTTCCAACAGCCTCCTTGACGCCCGCCTCGATGGCGGCGACGAGCTTCTCCTGCGCCTCGTCGGCAACGGTGCCGTACATGACGAGGTCGTACACCGGCGGCAGGAAGGCGCGCGGGTCGAACTGCTCGCGCTTCTCATCGAGCAGCTGCCACACACCTGCAAGCGAGCTCTCCTTGAGCTCGGGTTCGCGCTCAAAGAGCTCGCGCATGTTGCGCGTCACGGCGAGACGGATGTCCGTATCGACGTTGATCTTGTTGATACCGGCGGGGATGGCCTCCAGAAGCTCGGCGACGGGGATGCCGTGCGCCTCGCCGATCTGGCCTCCCAGCTCGTTGATCTCGCGCACGATGTACTGCGGCACCGTTGAGGAGCCGTGGCTCACAAGCGCGCAATCGAGGTCCTCGTGCGCCAGGCACTCGCGGATAGCGATGGGAATCTCGCGGCGCAGCTTGACGTTCTTGCCCTTGGAAGCGCCGTGCATGGTGCCGTAGGAGATGGCGAGCGCGTCAACGCCGGTGTCGCGCACGAACTCCACCGCCGAGAGCGGGTTGGTATAGGTGGACGATGCCGCGAACACATGGTCCTCCACGCCGGCGAGCACGCCGAGCTCGCCCTCGACGGAGACGCCACGGGCGTGCGCGTACTTCACGACCTCGCGCGTGAGCTCCTTGTTATCTTCAAACGGCAGCGAAGAACCGTCGATCATGACCGACGTATAGCCGCCCGCGATGGCAGCCTTCACGCTCTCCATGTCGCGCCCGTGGTCGAGGTGGAGCACCACGGGTACGGGCGAATGCTCGCCATAGAGCTTGACGGCATCGCCGATGTTCTTGGCACCCCGGATCTTGTCCTCGACGGTGCCGTTCGCGAAGTCGGCCCGGCCCCCCATGAAGGCGTTGGCGAGGTCCGCCCCCTGCAAGATCACGGGGCTGCGGAACATCTCGTGCACCTCGATGGCAGCCTTGGCCTGGCACACCGCATTGACGTTGAACGCCCCCTGCGCGTAGCCGTGGCGCCGGGCGGCGTCGAGAACGGGTTTGAGCGGAACGAGTGGCATAGAAATCAGGCTCCTTTGCATCCAGCCGGCGGCGCCGGCGCGTTTCAGTAGATATCCTCCCCATAGGCACCTCGCGTGCCATCGAGCACGTTCGTGAGGTGCAGGAGGCGGGCGCTCGAGGGCTTGCCGTCGATAAGCGAGAGAAGCTCATCGGCGCACGCCACACCGGCGTCGAAGTTGGGCAGGCGAACGCAGAGATCGGGGTAGAAATTGCTCTCGCCGTTGTTCGCGAGCTCCGCCGTAACGATCCCCCGCTCGCGGCAGCGGTAGCGGATGGGCTCGGTCCACCCCGACCAGCTCGCGATGACCGCGTCGCCTCGCTCGAGCCCGTCGACAGCCTCGCGAAGCGCCCGGGCGAAGGAAGCCGTGAGCTCGTCACCCTCGGGCGTAGCGCCTATCGAGTAGCGGAGGTCCCATGTATCGAGGTTATCCAGCGTGATGGGAACCGTAAGCTCAATAAGCTCGGTCTCGGGGCTGTTCTTCAGGGCATCGAAAAGGCCCTCGACGCGCTGGCGCTCCTGGGGAGCGTCGATATCGGGCGCGATGTAGAGGAGCCGGCGCGGCGCCGGCGCGAGCACGCGCTCGGCAAGGAGCCGGGCACCGCCCCGGTAGTCGAAATCGACCGTGCTATACGCGCTCGCACGCTCGACGCAGTCGTAGGCAACGAACGGAACGCGCTCGCGCTCGATCACCTCGACGCTCTCCGCGCTGGGCCCAACGTTATCCTTGCCGAGGAAGATGATTCCATCGATACGGCCCTCAAGATAGGCAATGAGATAGTCGCTCAATCCGCCCTTCTTGACCTTATTAGTGCACAGCAGCAAGTTATAGCCGATATCCTCGAGCCTGCTCTGGATACCGCGGATGGTCTGCGAGAAGCGCGGGACGGCGAGATTCTTCTTGGCCACCACGCCCACGCACTGCGAGCGACGGGCGCGCAGGGTGCGCGCCGCGCTATTGGGCACATAACTCAGCTCGCGCGCGGCCTTGAGCACGCGCTCGCGCGTCTCGGGAGCAATCTTTTGGCCTGGGGTGTCGTTGAGAACATACGAGACCGTCGCCGTGGTGACACCGGCAGCGGTGGCGATGTCCTTGAGCGTAACGCGCTTGCCCATGCACCCTCCCGTATCTCGTGGCCGACGAATAAAACGAGCGAACGAGCAGCATTATCGCGGTATCGTTCAACTTATACGTTTAAGTTAACACAAAAGCGCAGGCCACACGCGAGAATCACACCTTTCTTTCCAATATACCGCTGAGCGGCGTAAACCGACCGTTTATAGAATATCCCCTCGCATGATTTAAGGTTCATTTTAAGCACATCTACCTGCTGTTTAATGTGTCTGAAACGTTCTTTTGCGGGATTTGAGCGCTAATCTTTTCCTGTTTTTCCCATCGCATCATGACTAATATTCTAGGTGTGTTCGGTCATTGCTCTACTTATACGTTTAAGTTGTGGTCATGAGCAGCCACGCCTTACCATGCTGAGAAAGGAGCCCTTCGACATGCAGGAAAAGAAGAAACCGATCTGGGCGAAGATACCCAACGCCGTTTGGGTGCTCATCTCATTCGCCTGCGCGATCGCGTTATGGCTCGTCGCCTCGAGCCAGCTGCCCGCCGTCTTCGCGCCGCCGGCCGAGGTGGGGGCCGCGTTTGTGAGCAAGCTCGAGAGTGGCATCTTGCTCGAGCACGTCTGGGCATCGCTGTCGCGCGTGCTCATCGGCTTCGGGCTCGCGTTCATCACGTCCATCCCCGTCGCCTTCCTCATGGCATGGTACGACCCGATCCGCCACATCGTTGAGCCGTGGATCCAGTTCGTGCGCAACATCCCGCCCCTGGCCTACGTCTTCTTGCTCATCGCTTGGCTCGGCATTGGCAACGAGAGCAAGATCGCGGTCATTTTCATCGCGTCCTTCCTCGTTCAGGTGGTAACCATCTACCAGGGCATCAAGGGCGTCGACACCACGCTCATCAAGGCTGCCCGCGTGCTCGGCGCCAAGCAGACCGACATCTTCTTCAAGGTGACCATCCCCGCCACCACGCCCTTCATCCTCGTGGCGGCGCGCCTCGGCCTGTCCACCTCGCTCACCACGCTCATGGCCTCCGAAATCGTCGGCGGCGACCGCGGCCTCGGCATGATGATCCAGCAGGCCAGCGGTTACTACCAGATGGATACGGTGCTGCTCGGCATCATCATGCTCGGCATCATCGGCATCTGCTTTGAGAAGATCGTTCGATTCCTCGAAAGGAGGTTCACCGGATGGCAGGAAACGGTTCAGCAGTAAAGGTCCACATCGACCATGTGGTGAAGAAGTTCCAGACTCGCAAGGGTGAGATGGTTGCCCTGAACGGCGTCGACCTCGACATCCACGAGAATGAGTTCATCACCGTCGTGGGTCCCTCCGGCTGCGGCAAGTCCACGCTCTTGAACATCATCGGCGGCCTCGAGACGCCCACCGAGGGCCAGGTTACGGTCGACGGCAAGCCGGTGGATGGGCCGAGCCCGGAGCGCGGTATCGTCTTCCAGCAGTACGCGCTCTTCCCGTGGCTCACGGTTATCAAGAACGTCATGTTCGGCCTGAAGCTTCAGGGGAAATCGAAGGAAGAAGCCGAAGAGATCGCCCACCGCTATCTCAAGATGGTCGACCTTGAGGACTTCGCCAACCACTATCCGAAGGAGCTCTCGGGCGGCATGAAGCAGCGCGTGGCCATCGCGCGCGCCTATGCCACCAACCCCCAGGTGCTCCTTATGGACGAGCCCTTCGGCGCACTCGACGCGCAGACGCGCACCCAGCTTCAGCAGGAGCTCATCGAGACCTGGGAGAAGGAGCGCAAGACCTGCTTCTTCATCACCCACGACGTGGAAGAGGCCATCATCTTGGGTCAGCGCTGCGTGATCATGAGCGCGCGCCCGGGACGCGTGAAGGACATCATCGACATCGATATCCCCTATCCGCGCGACCAGGCCACGAAGATGACGCCCCGCTTCCTCGAGCTCAAGAACGAGATCTGGAGCCAGGTCTACCAGGAGTACCTGTCGGTTCGTAAATAACGGGCGCACGGGCGGCCGCCTGAGGCGCCGCCCAGCTCTCAAGTGGGAAAAGCGCACCGTCCCGCACGGTGCGAGGTTGAACAAGAGAAGGAGAAGATCATGTCCAACCTGAACGATATCAACATCAGCCGTCGCAGCATGCTCGCCGGTCTCGGCGGACTCGGCCTTATGGCCGCCGGCCTCGCCGGCTGCAGCGGCAGCAACACGCCCGCTGGCAGCACCCAGGGCAGCGCCGCCACCGGTGGCTCGTCCTACGATCCCGTGACGCTCCGCGTTGCCTTCATGCCCAACCTCGGCTCCGCCGGCACACTCTTCGCTGCCATCGACCAGGGCTATTTCGATGAGGTAGGCATCACCGTCGAGACCGCTCAGTTCCAGGGCGGCCCAGCCGAGATCACGGCCATGCAGTCCGGCGACATCGACATCGCCCAGATCGGGCACGGCGCGCACACGCTGTGCATCTCCGGCGACGCCGTTGTCTTCGCCTTCGACCAGCTCTCCCAGGCCGACGCCGTCGTGGTCGACAAGACCAAGGTCCCCACGGCCGCTGACCTCAAGGGCAAGACCGTAGGCGTCTCCACCGGTACCTCCTCTGAGATTATCCTCGGCCTCGTGCTGCGTGACGCCGGCCTCACCGAAGACGACATCACCAAGGTTGAGATGGACGTCTCCGGCATGACCACGGCCCTCATCTCCGGCCAGATCGACGCCGCCGCCACCTGGTCGCCCAACACCGTGACCATCCAGGAGCAGCTGGGCGACAACTACCTCGTCCTCGGCACCAACACCGACTACTCCGACGAGGTCGCCTTCCCCGGCAGCTACGTGTGCCTGCCCGAGTACGCCGACGAGAACGCCGAGGTGCTCGCTCGCTTCGGCGCCGCCATCGCCAAGGGCCACGTGTACCGCGCTGAGCACATCGAGGACGTCGCCAAGCTCCTCGCTTCCGAGCTCGACCTTCCCGAGGAGACCCTCCTGCAGTCCACGGGCGAGGGCGACTGGCAGGGCGCCGTCGACTGCCAGGGCGACACCGACACCATTTTGGGCTACTACCAGGCCCAGCAGCAGGTCTTCCTCGACGCCGGCACCGTCACCGAGGAGGTTCCGGTAGAGAACTACGTGAAGACCGACATCATGGACGAGGCCAACACCATCTTCGAGGAGATCAAGTAGCCTCTCCCACAGGATCAACCTGTGTAGTCTAACGAGCAGCCGGGCCCTGCGCGAGCAGCGTCCGGCTGTCTAGCATTATGGGAATACCTGCCGCGAATGGAAGGCATGCGAGAAACGGCCCCGGGCATCTTCACCCGGGCATCCTCCTCGCCACGTTTCCGGCAACTCATACGAATCGTTCGTCGCGACGTGAAAGGACGAAACATGAAGCACGATTACTACCGCATCTCGGCCGAGGAGCTTGGCCAGGGGGCACGCGTGCCCCTTCTCAAGCTGGGCGACTCCGGCGAGGTGTTCTACCAGATGGCCCTCGAGATGGTGACCGAGATCGAGCGCAAGAACGCTCTTGGCGAGAAGACCGTCTTCATCTGCCCGGTTGGCCCTGTGGGGCAGTACCCCATCTTCGTGCGCCTCGTCAACGAGCGCCAGCTCTCGCTCAAGTCTTGCTGGTTCATCAACATGGACGAGTATCTCACCGACGATGGCGCATGGATCGACGAGTCCGACCCGTTGTCGTTCCGCGGCTTCATGAACCGTGAGGTGTACGGCAAGATCGATCCGGAGCTCCTTATGCCTGCTGAGCAGCGGGTGTTCCCCGATCCCACGGACCTGGAGCGCATCCCCGCGCTCATCGAGCAGCTGGGAGGCATCGACATCGCCTTCGGCGGCATCGGCATCACCGGGCACCTTGCCTTCAACGAGCCCGACGAAAGCCTCACGCCTGACGAGTTCGCTGCCCTCCGCACGCGCACGCTCGATATTCACCCCGAAACTCGCGCCACGAACTGCATCGCAGACATGGGCGGCTCCCTCGAGGACTTCCCGCGTCGCTGCGTGACCATCGGCATGCACGAGATCCTGGGCGCCCGCAAGGTGCGCCTGGGCGTGTTCCGCGACTGGCACCGCGCCGTGGTGCGCCGGGCCGCATACGGAGCGGTCACCGCCGGGTTCCCCGCGACGCTGCTGCAGAACCATCCCGATGCGCTCATCTATGTGAACGCGAACGCAGCACAGCAGGCATACTAACCGTCTAACATAGCGGGCCCGGGGCCATCCCGAGGCCCGCTATCTGCGAGAAGGGAGACCTTATGGACTCTTCGCTCTACATTAAGGGCGCAACGGTGGTCCTGCCGACCGGCAGCACGCGCTGTGACGTCGTCGTGGAGAACGGCCGCATCACCGGCCTACCTCGTTCATATGCGAATCTCCGCGAATTGCCCGAGCTCGACGCCGAGGGCATGACCGTACTGCCCGGCTTCATCGACATTCACACGCACGGCGCTGCCAACATCGACGTGAACGCCGCCGATGAAGAGGGCCTACGCACCATCGGCCGGTTCTTCGCCAGCCAGGGCGTGACCGGCTGGCTCTGCTCGGTGCTCACCGACACGCCCGAGCAAACGCTCTGGTGCATGGAGCAGGCGAAGCGCGTCATCGAGGGCGGCCCCTATGATGGCGCCGCGCTTCTGGGTATCCATCTCGAGGGACCCTGTCTCTCGAGCGAATACAAGGGCGCCATGCCCGAGCACCTGCTGATGCACACCGCGAGCATCGATCTGTTCCGTGAGTACCAGGACGCGTCGGGCGGGCACGTGCGCTACACGACCCTCGCCCCCGAGATTCCCGGCGTCGAGGAGCTCATCCCCGAACTCAACGCCCTGGGCATCACCTGCGCGATCGGGCACAGCGGCGCCGGGTACGACCAGTCCATGGCCTGCGTGCGCGCCGGTGCGGTGAGCGCGACCCATCTGGGCAACGCCATGCGCCTCTTCCATCAGCATGACCCCGCGATCTGGGGCGTCGCCATCGAGAGCGACCTGTACGTCGAGGCCATCTGCGACGGACGCCACCTGCATCCCGGCAGCGTGCGGCTATATCTGAAGTCGAAGGGATGGGACCGCGTGGTGGCCATCACCGACTCCATCATGGCTGCAGGCCTCCCGGACGGCAACTACAAGCTCGGGGTGAACGATGTCGTGGTTGAGGACGGCGACGCCAAGCTCGCCTCCACCGGTGTGCGCGCGGGCTCCACGCTCACGCTCGCGCAGGCGCTGCGCAACATCGTGAAGTTCGCCGATACAGACGTCGAGCATGCCGCGCGCCTCATGACGAAGAATCCGGCAACGCTCATCGGCTTTGCCACCAAGGGCCAGATCGCCTGCGGCTATGACGCAGACCTCACGATCGTCGACTCCGACCTGGAGGTCGCGCGCACCATCGTGGGCGGCCGAACGGTGTACGAGCGCTAAGGCTTTCCACCTGACCGGGGGTCCCGGGTTGCTTCTTCGTTGGTCCTCGCGATTCAGCAAAGCTGAATCGCTGCGGAAGCGCTCAGAAGCAGCCCGGGACCCCCTTTGATCGGTTGCGAGCTGCGCTCGCAACCATCGGCCTTGAATTAGTATTTGAATGTATTGTTGTTCGGACCCGCAAATCCAAGCAACCCGCCAGGTTATCTCCCCGGTTCCCCCGTCGACGCGGCGTATCTCCTCGCAGATTCAACCATTTTCCGGTAAAGGCTGAGCTCTCATGAGCCCCCGCCCCCTATCCTCTGGCGCAGTTCCGCAGCAAAAAAGCCCAGAGGGCCTTTTTGCGAGGACTGTCTGAGCACAGAGGATAGGGGGCGGGGGCTCCTGCCGCTACCTCTTCCCCGGCAAATGGTTGATCAGTGAAGCCTGATACGCCGCGCCGAAGCCATTGTCTATGTTGACGACGGAAACGCCGCTCGCGCAGCTATTCACCATAGCGAGCAACGCCGTGAGCCCGCCGAGGTTCGCCCCGTAGCCCACGCTCGTGGGCACGGCGATGACCGGGCAAGCGGCAAGGCCCCCCACCACGCTCGGCAGCGCGCCCTCCATGCCCGCAATCGCGATGATCACCTGCGCACGGGCGATCTCCTCGCCATGACGAAGCAAGCGGTGTATGCCCGCAACGCCCGCATCGTTCACGCAGGTCACGCTGTTGCCCAAGAAACGCGCTGTCAGCACCGCTTCCTCGGCAACGGCGATATCGCTCGTGCCGGCCGTTAGCACCAGAATCTCGCCGTTTCCATCCGGCTCGGGGAGCTCTCCCACCACGCCCGCATGGGCTTCGGCGTGATAGGCGAACGAGCAGCCCATCTCGGCAAGCTCGGCAGCCTTCCGTTCATCCATGCGCGTGATGAGAATGCGCTCCTGCCCCGCCCCTCGCATGGCATCGACGATTCCCGCAATCTGCGCGGCGCTCTTCCCTGCGCCATAGATCACCTCGGAAACGCCCGTGCGCACGCCGCGCTCGGTGTCTACTTGCGCATAGCCCAAATCTGCGACGGCCCCCACGCGGACGCGCTCCACGAGTTCACTCGGGGACAGCTCCCCCGCCGCGACGGCCCGCGCCAGCGATTCCAGATCCGATGCGTCCATTGCGTTCCTCCTCTGTAACCTTTTCATCTATGGTAGCAGCTGCCGTATAATCGGGTATCAGCGCGCAGAGAGAGCACCGAACCGCCTGCGACCTGCAGCGGCAACGAACAACCAGTTGGGAGCATGATATGAGCGAGCACTTCGATGCGAATCAAATCGACGAGGCGAAAGACTCCGAGCAGTTCCATCGCACGCCCGGTCCAGCCCTCCCCATCATCTCGCTCGTCACCAGTATTACGGGCGCGGCAATCGGCTATTACATCAATTGGCCGGCCGGCGTCGTGCTCGTTATCACGAGCATCGTATGCGGGGTTCTCGCGCGCAAGCGTCGTGCCCCGTATCGCTGGGCTGCAACGGTCGGCATCATCATCAGCGCACTCTGCCTGGTCGTCTGCGTCGTCGTGGTCAGCATCGTGATGTATCAGATGCAGCAGATGAATAGCCTGCTCTCCTAACATGAGACAGTTGTGCCAGGAGAAACTGTCTCATGGCACAGGCGTGTGAACACGCTCGGCCGCAGGCTACAGGAGCGCCGCTTCCCATGCGGCCTCGCGAAATCCCACGAGCACGGTATCGCCCGCCACAACGATCGGACGCTTGACCAGCATGCCATCCGTTGCCAACAAGGCGCGGGCGTCCTCATCGGACATTCCCGCATCGAGCTTGGCCTTCACACCGAGCTCGCGATACTTCATGCCGCTCGTGTTGAAGAAGCGCCTCACCGGTAGGCCGGACCGCTCCTGCCAATCGGCTATCTCAGCTGCCTGCGGATTGTCCTCCACGATATGGCGATCGATGTAGCTCACGCCATGATCGTCCAGCTACTTCTTGGCCTTCTTGCACGTCGAGCACTTGGGATATTCAATAAAAAGCACCTCGGTTGCCATGAGCACCGCTCCTCCTAATCGCGCCGACATCCATCGGCCGCCCGATGTTCCAGCCCGATTGTACCCCGGAGCATGCAAATGATGTCATACGGATGGGCGAAGGCGAGCACGTGCCAGGAAAGCAAAGGATACGTTTGCATGTCGAGCACGCAGAGCGGACAGCGCTCCTACCGATGGCGTGCGTCGAGTTCGCCAGCGAGCTCCTCGATGGTGACGCCGTAGCGCTCGAGCGTGACCAGCAGATGGTAGACGAGATCCGCCGCCTCGTAGCGAATATGGTCGTGGTCGTCGTCCTTGCACGCCATAACGACTTCGGTCGCCTCCTCTGCGACCTTCTTCAGCAGCTTGTCCTCCGGCCCCGTGAGGAGACGCGCGGTATAGCTCGTCTCGGGCGATGCCTCGCGACGGCCGTGAATGACCTTGGCCAAGCCCTTCATCGTGACGCCGATATCTCCAGGCACGACATTTGCCGTTCTCTCTCCCATATTTATCCTCCAAATCCGCGTTGAACACCTGCACGCCCCGCTAAGCCCGTTCTTCCCGCGCGCAAACGTCGGCAAATCCGTTGATCCGCAGAACAGATTTCAACTTTTGGGCACTCGAACACGATTCACTTATATAGCCTTGAACTGACCGCCTCGATTACCTGCGCGTTTGCGCAACCAGATTGCCCGCTACTCGCATCATCCCCAATAAAGTGCCCAAAAGTTGAAAACGCTATTCCGCGCTACCGAGATGCTGGAAAAAGCAGGTACGGTTGCCGGTGTGACAGGCGGGGCCGGGCGAGTCGACCTTGACGAGGAGGGTGTCCGCGTCGCAGTCCGCGAGGATTTCCTTGACCTGCTGCATGTTGCCGCTCGTGGCACCCTTGTTCCAGAGCTCCTGGCGGCTGCGACTCCAGAACCACGTGGTCCCTGTCTCCTGCGTGAGGCGCAGCGATTCGGCATTCATCCACGCCACCATGAGCACCTCGCCGGTGTCGTACTGCTGTACCACTGCCGGAATGAGTCCGCGGTCGTCGAAGGCCAGATCATCTACAGTCATATTGAGCTCCTTTTGCGCGAGTCAAGATGGTCGAAATGGGACGGGGTATGTGCAATCAGTGAGACCGCGCGGCAGCGGTGCCGGGGGAATCTACCACGCTGTTCCGCATATGAGTCAAAAATGAGTCAAAACGAACCCGTCCCGTTTTGACTCAAAAATGAGACAGTTTGACCCGGCACAGCTGTCACGCTTGCATGCCCCGTGGCGCTAGAAATCGAGCCGCACGGGGATGCCCTGAGCCGCCATGTACTCTTTCACCTCACGGATGCTGAACGTACCGAAATGGAACACGCTCGCCGCGAGGACCGCGTCGGCCTCCCCTTCGATGATTCCCTCGGCGAAGTGCTCGAGCGTTCCCACACCGCCGGACGCGATCACGGGAATGGGCACCGCACGTGCCACAGCCCGCGTGAGCGCGAGGTCGAACCCCTCCTTGGTGCCGTCTCGATCCATGCTGGTGAGCAGGATCTCTCCGGCGCCGCGGCGCGCCGCCTCCTCCGCCCACGCCACGGCATCGATGCCCGTCGGCGTGCGCCCGCCTGCGGTGTAGACCTCCCAGCGATCCGCTCCCGGTGCGCCCGGCTCGCCCACGCGCTTCGCATCGATGGCACAGATGACGGCTTGGCTGCCGAACGCAGCGGCAGCTTGGGTGAGAAGCGAAGGGTCCTTTACCGCCGCCGAGTTGAGCGAAACCTTGTCGGCACCGGCCGCGACCATCTGGCGCATGCCAGCGAGGTCACGAAAACCGCCGCCCACCGTATACGGTATGGAGAGCTCCTCCGCCGCATGGGCCGCCATGTCGATCGTAGTCGCGCGGTTATCGCTCGTCGCCGTGATATCGAGGAAAATCACCTCGTCGGCGCCCTCGCGGTCGTATGCCGCAGCGAGCTCTACCGGGTCGCCGGCATCGCGAAGCGCTACGAAGTTCACGCCCTTCACCACGCGTCCGTTTTTCACATCCAAACAGGGTATGACGCGTTTGGTAAGCATCAAGCCTCCCCTCCCTCGGCGGCAACGAGGGCCTCGGCCAGGCTGAAGGCCCCCTCATACAGCGCCCGCCCCGTGATAGCGCCCTCTATTGCCTCTGGAGCCGCCGCCGCGAGCGCGCGGATATCGTCGAGCGACGAGATGCCTCCCGACGCCACGACGGGAAACCCGGCGACCTGCGCCACGCGCCGGTACGCTTCGGCATCGATGCCCGTCTGCATGCCATCGCGCGCGATATCAGTGAATACGAGATGCTTGAATCCAAGGCTCGAAAGCTCTCCCACCACGTCTTCGACGCTGCGCGACACGCCCTCGCGCCAGCCGTTCACCTTCACCTCTCCATCGCGCGCGGCAACATCGGCAACCAGCAGGCCTCCGAACGCACGGGCTGCCACCTCGGCAAACCCCGGCTCGCGCACCAGAACCGTACCAAGCGCGATGCGCTTGCAGCCGAGCGCCGCGAGCTCATCGATGCGCGCAAGCGAGCGAACGCCGCCACCGATATCCACCGAGAGGCCCTCGACCGCGCAGATCGCCTCGATAGCACGGGTATTAGCCTCGCGCGCCCCTTCGTCCTCCTCGAGCGCAGCGGAAAGGTCGACGACGTGCACCCATGTTGCGCCCTGTTCCGCAAACGAGCGCGCCACGGCAGCGGGGTCGTCGCTGTACACCTTCATATGTTCCCGGTCGCCGCGCTCAAGGCGCACCACCTTGCCGGCGATAAGGTCGATAGCAGGAAAGAGAATCATGTTCACCTCCGCAGGTAAAACGGATTGTTGGATTACTCCAGCCCCTTTGACAACCTCGCCAGCTCGACGAAGTTCTCGAGAATCTGATGCCCGTGCGCCGACGATTTCTCAGGATGAAACTGGCAGCCGTAAAGGTTGCCGCGGCACACGACGGAAGCGAAGTTCCGGGCGTAGTGCGTCAGCGCGACGGCATCGGAGGGATCGATATCGGTATCCACCGCATAGGAATGGGTGAAGTAGACGTTCGTGCCCTCGGCGAAACCCTGGAGCAGCGGATGCCTCGACCCGGAATGCGTCAGATGGACCTGGTCCCAGCCCACGTGCGGCACCTTGAGGCGCCGCGAGGGCAAAACGGTGCACGAGCCGTGCAACAGTCCCAGGCCCCGCACCCAACGGCGGCCCTCGGCCTCGAAGACCGTGCCCGGGGCAAGGCCCGCCCCGTACGGATCGGCTGATTCAACTGCGGCGCCATCCGTGGGAACGCCTTCGCCTCCGCGCTCGAAGAGCAGCTGGAGCCCGAGGCAGATTCCCAAAAACGGCACGCCCGCTCCGCCGCGAACCGCATCGAGCACCGCCTCGTCCTGGCCCGACTCGTGCATGAATGCGATCGCATCGTAAAACGAGCCGACGCCCGGTAGCACGAGGGCATCTGCCGTACGGATCTGCGCGGGATCGTCGGTCACGAGCGCCTCGGCGCCCGCGCGTGCCAAGCCGCGTGCCACGGACGACAGGTTTCCCTTGTGGTAATCGATAACGGCTATCGTGGGGGCGTTCGCCATGACTTCTCCTTCAAACGATCAAACGTAGAGATGAAACGTAGACACCGGGTGCTGGCGTTTCATGTGAAACGTAGACACCGGGTGTCGGCGCTTCATGTGCGAATCACGCGCAGCCTCTACAGCGAGCCCTTGGTGGAAGGGATGCCGCGCACGCGCGCGTCGTACTCGCAGGCATGGCGCATAGCGCGCCCGACGGCCTTGAAGGCGGCCTCTATGATGTGATGCGAGTTCGCGCCCGCAAGCTCGCGCACATGAAGCGTCACACCGGCATCGCGCGCAAAGGCGTAGAAGAACTCCACCGCCAGCTCGGTGTCAAACGTGCCCACGCGCTCGGTGGGAAGCGGAAGGTCGCAATACGCCTGGCCACGGCCAGAGATATCGACCGCCGCCATGACGAGCGTCTCGTCCATCGGGATGGCAACATCGGCGAAGCGCGTGATACGCGCCTTGTCGCCGAGCGCCTGGGCGAAGGCACGACCGAGCACGATACCCGTGTCTTCGACGGTATGGTGCGCATCGACCTCGGTATCACCCAGGGCCTCAACCTTAAGATCGAAGAGCCCGTGACGGCCAAACGCGTTCAGCATATGGTCGAAGAACGGCACCCCCGTATTGATATCGCAAGAACCGGTACCATCGAGCGTGAGCGTGAGCGTGATATCCGTCTCGCCCGTCACGCGCTGGACCGTTGCCGTGCGTGCGCTCGCCGAGAAGAGCTCGTCGAGACCGGCGCTCGTACGCGCCGCGCTTTCGGCAGCCGTGGCAGTGGAGGTCGTTTTGAGGTCGCGCGGCTGCTTCTTGTAGATGGTCATGAGGCATCCTCCTCCAAGAGCTCGGTGAGCGCGGCAAGAACCGCATCGTTTTCCTCGGGAGTACCCACGGTGATGCGCAGGCAATTCGAGAGCCCGGGGGCGTAGCTGAAGTCACGCACCAGAATAGAATACTCGTCCCGCAGCCGCTCGCGCACGTTTCCCGCCTCTGGCACGCGAACGAGGAGGAAATTCCCTTGGCTCCGCCAGACGCGCCCGAGCGGCTC
>OLPF01001590.1_pt1 | contig 17922 bp, 17 predicted proteins | sample 1673121 | NCBI WGS metagenome assembly OLPF01 (sample SAMEA3136756, study PRJEB25190) | human gut metagenome
GACCGAATTTGCTTTCTCGAAAAAGTGGCGTTTGCCACTTTTTCGACACGCTGAGACGGGCACCCGTATGGGCGCCCGTCTCTGATCGTTGCAGAAAGCTATCTTTCCGAGCCCGTGTGCCCGTACAGGGCATAGCGGGCTTCATATTTTTTCAGGGCTGCGTCCAGGGCTTTGCTTGCGTCAAGACCCATTTCACAGCACAGGGCCAGCAGGGAGAAAAGGCAATCGCCCATTTCCTCCTCGCAGCCGGGTTGAGGGGTGAAGGGCTTCTGGCCATACCTGGTGGCCTTGAGCAATTCCTTTCCCAGCTCTCCCAGCTCGCTGGTCATATCCATGTAGCGGTGCTCGGGGCCGCAGGCCATGCCGTGGGTATCCAGGAAACGGCGGACTTTCTCTTGCATAGGTGTCTCCTTCACAGGTGAAAAAAGGCCTGCCGCGGCGAACCAGGGCCGCGGCAGGCCGCTTTTGCATGGCTGATGGCTTTAGGTATTACATCATGGAGAATGCAGGCAGCAGGATCTGCAGTACGCTCTCGGGCAGAAGCTGCAACATCTTGGTACCGCTGGACGTGATGGTGGCAAGCTCCTGATTCAGGAAGGTCTGGAACGCGGTGTCGTCCATGGTGCCGGGGGTAACGACCTCGCCTTCGGCCAGGGAAGCGGGGGCATCCACGCTGGCGACGGTACGGGTCTGGGTGAGAATGGGCTCCTTCTCGCCGGTGAGGTAGAGGTTGGCGGTATTGTTCAGGGCGGCGGAAGTGCCGTCAAAGGAGGCTTCGGTGGTGCTTTCCAGGGTCAAGGCCAGGGCTTCCTGATCCACTTCCGGACGGAAGGAGAAGCTCAGGGTGGCGGTCTCCTTGGCCTGGTCGGCGGCGTAGTCCTTGTCGGCCAGGTAGCTGATGTTCAGCATTTCCACATCGTCGGCGCCTTCCTGCTTGGCCACCACCACCAGGGTGAACACATCCATGGTCTGGCTGTCTGCCAGGTAGGAGACGGTCAGGCCCGCCAGGGGGGCGCCATTTTCCGATATTTCCATATTGGCGGCCCAGCCGATGCCGTCGCTGGTGGTTTGACGGGTCATTTCAAAGTTCATGGCAACGGCTTCGCCGCCTTCGGGAACAATGTTCATGTCCATGGTCAGCATCACCGGCTCACCGTTGCTGTCCAGATAGATGGTCATGGGGATTTCACCGATGGCGTCTGCCTGGGCGCGGATCTTGTCCGGGAACTGCTCCATGGCCTCTTCCACGGTCATGGCCTCGCCGTCCACGGTGGCGGTGAAGTTCAGCTGGTGCAGGAAGTTCATCATTTCTTCATTCTGAAGCATGATGTCGAAAACAACCTCGTAATACTGGGCAATGTCCTCCGCGGTGAGGGTCAGGGTGAGCATCTCTTCCGCGGCGTCGCAATTCCGCGGCTGCTGGGTCACTTCGCTGACTTCCACGCGCTCCATGAGGGTCTGGATATAGTCGGTAACCTTGGCGATCTCTTCCTCAGTAAACTCCGGCTGGCTTATCTCCAGCGAGGACAGCGCCTTGTTCAGCTCTTCGGCGCTTACATTTGCGGCTTCCCCCATCAGCTCACTCAAGCGGGTAATGGTGGCGGCCAGCTCCTCGTCGTTAAAGGAGATGGCATCCTCACCCAGCCAGTTGCTGAGTACGTAGAAGCGGCCGTCGGCGTCTTCCCAGTCCACGCGGAAGGCATCCTTGCCCGACAGCTGCAGGGCAAAGGCGTTGCGGCCCTCCCGGGAGGAAAGCTGGTAGATGCTCAGCGCGCTGAGCAGGTCGCTCACGGGGGTGTTGATATCCTCGCCAAAGGGCAGATTGCCGGGGATGAGGGAAATCTGCGTTTCCAGGGTCAATCCTGCATCCAGGGCTTTCTCCATCAGTTCGTCGGGGCTTTCCGCCAGGCCGGACAGCGGGAGCGCCAGCAGCATAACCGCCAGGAGCGCAGCAAGCCATTTCTTCATGAGATCCAATCCTCCTACATTTGGTGGTCTTTGCCTGGGTACCAGGCGTTGACATGATTATAACGCAAAGACGCCACGTTGTCATGCAAAATTCCTGCAAAAGATACACTTTTCCACTTGTTCTCTGCAAATTCGCGTCCGTAGGCTGCGCGCGCAGGCATCCGGCCCAACGCCTTGCCCCCCGGAGGTGGATGTGCTATACTCTCCTTACCCCATTGGCAAGGAGGTATTCCCATGGCATCCATCCCGGAATTCTTGACCCAGGCATTGCAGGCGCAATACGGCGAAACCCTGGCGGCGCAGATCCTGGCGGGCTATGCATGCGTGCGGCCGGTTACCCTGCGGGTCAATACCTTGAAGGCCGCGCCGGAGGACATACAGGCCCGCCTCACCCAGGCGGGGCTTGCCTGGGAAGCCGTGCCCTGGAGCCCGGAGGCGCTGATACTGCCCCATTGCCGGGAGGATGTCCTGGAGGCCCTGCCCATGTACCAGCAGGGGGAGATCTATCTCCAGAGCCTGTCCTCCATGCTGCCGCCGCTTTTCTTGCAGCCCCAGCCCGGGGAGAACGTGCTGGACATGGCCGCGGCCCCGGGCGGCAAAACCACCCAAATGGCGGCCCTTTCCGGGGGCAAGGCCATGATTACCGCCTGCGAAAAGAACGCCATCCGCGCCGAGCGGCTGAAGTTCAACATCCAGCGCCAGGGCGCGGGCCGGGTGTCCGTGCTGGTGCAGGACGCCCGCAAGCTGGACGATCTCTTTTCCTTTGACAAGATATTGCTGGATGCCCCCTGCAGCGGCAGCGGCACCCTGACGGTGCGGGAGGGAGAGCTGGTGAGCAAGTTTTCCCGGGAGCTGGTGGATAATTCGGCCCGGCTTCAGGAAGCGCTGCTGCGGAAAGCCTTGCGCCTGCTCAAGCCGGGCCACGAGATGATCTATTCCACCTGTTCCATTTTGCAAAAGGAGAATGAGGATGTGCTTCGCCGGGCGGTGGCTTCCTCCGGGGGTGAAGTGCTGCCCCTGGACCTGACGCCCTTCGGGGCATTACCCCTGCTGCCCAGCGCTGTGCCCGGCACGCTGCTGGTGGCTCCCGGCCCCCTGTATGAGGGATTCTTTGTGGCCCGTATCCGCAAGGTCAAGCCCGGCGCCAAGGGGAAAAGATAACTTGGTTATTTTTCATAGAACGTGCATCCGCCGATGAATTCCCGCTCCAGCGACAGGGGCGGGATTTCTGTTAGCAGCGCCGGGTCCAGGCTGGGGAAATAGTGCAGGGTTTTGAGCAGCCGGCGGGATTTCAGGTAGGTGGGGTCCTCCGGGCCGATGGCCTTCAGGGCGTCATAGGCAAAGTGCTTGAGGATGGGCAGCTCGTAGTGCAGGGCGGTGTTGAACATGCTGTCCGCCTGCTCCTGATAGGGGAAAATCCAGGTATCCTCCCCCCGGCGCACGCTGTCCCACATGGCCAGGGTACCCCGGGCGGGGGTGCCCCGGGTGGCGCTGTCCCGGACAATGCGGCGCAGGAGCCGCACGTCCGTGGTGCGGATGCGGTTGTGGTCGTCCAGGTTCACGCAGGTCAGGGCGCTGACGAAGATGCGGTGAATCTGCTCCTGGGGCAGGCCCTGGGCCAGCAAGGGGTTCAGCCCATGGATGCCCTCGATAATCAGGGGCTGGCCCGGCTCCAGCCGGTTTGCTGTGCCCTGGGCTTCCCGCTTGCCGGTGGTAAAGTTGAACACGGGGGTTTCCACTTCCTCGCCCTCCAGCAGGCGGCAGATGTCCTGCTGGAGCCGGGGAAGATCCAGGGTGTGGATGCTCTCCAGGTCCAGGGAGCCGTCGGCCTCCCGGGGCAGGGTATCCCGGTCCAGGTAATAGTCGTCCATGCTCAGCTGCAGGGGATGGCGTCCCAGCACCTTCAGGTGTACCCGCAGCCGCTGGGCGAAGGTGGTCTTACCGCTGGAGGACGGGCCGGCGATGAGGATAATCCGCTTGTTTGCGGCCACAATCCTGTCCGCGATGGCGGCAATGGCCTTGTCGTGCAGGGCCTCATTGACGCGGATGAATTCCCGCATGTTGCCCGATACCATCAGCTGGCCCACGTCCGCGGCGTTAACCACGCCCAGGATCTCACACCAGGCGGCGGACTGGGCGAACACGGCCAGGTGCTTGGGCATATCCACATAGGCCGCGGGCTTGGACGGGTCCGCCTTGTCGGGCATGAGCAGCACGAAGCCCGGCGCGTGGTAATGCAGCTGAAACACCCGCACCCAGGCGGTGGAGGGCGTCATGGCCCCATAGAAGTAATCCCACAGGTTGCCCAGGCGGTACATATTGAAGTAGGGGAAGGGCCGGTAGTGCAGCAGCTCCACCTTGTCCTGCTGCCCCTCCGCCTCGAAATAGGCGATGGCGTCCTCCAGGGCCCAGCAGCGCTTTTCAAAGGGGAGCCCGGCGTCAGCAATGCGGCGCATCTCCTGCTCAATTTCCGCCACCATGCCTTCGGAGAGCGACAGGCGCGGCAGGCGCACAAACACCCCGTGCCCCGCGGAATACTCAATGCGCACCTGCTCTCCGGGATACAGGCGGCGCACGGCCAGGAGCATCATCATCCGCAGGCAGCGCTCGTAGATGCGGCGGCCTTCCTCATGGCGCAGGGTGATGGGATTCAGCTCGCTGTCTTCCCGCAAGGTTTCGTTCAACTCCAGCACCTGCCCGCCGCGCATGGCGGCCAGGGCGCCTTCCGATATGCCCAGGGCGGCCAGGCAATCCCGCACGGAAGTGCCCGGGGGCAGCGTAAGTTCTTTATCTTGCCAACGAATCAACATGCATTTCGACCTCCTTGCTTTTGCTTTCCTGTCTGCGTCCGGTGGGGATCGCGGTAGAAAAAAGGCAGAAAAAGTACGGAGCCCCCGCCTTCTTCTGCCAGAATAAACGAAACAGTATCAAGAAATTTTCCGTGGTTAATCCTCAAAAGGCATGCTGGAGCGCTCCGCGTTCATCAGCTCCTCTTCGGGATCGGGCAGGGCGCCGTGTTCGGCCAGGTATCGGGCCTCCTTTTCCGCCACTTGCAGGCGTTTGGTGTGGATATAGGCCCGGTTGGCGGCGGTGGCAAAGGCGGTGGTCATGTGCATGATTCGCTTGCCGTCGTCCGTGGGCTGGAAGCGCAGGCGGATGAGCACCGCGCCATGATCCTTGCACTGCCCCAGGCCGATGTATTTGTCGGCGCACTGCTTCACGTAGCCCTCTGCTTCCAGGGCCGCGGGCTTACCGCAGCGGGGGCAGCGGGGATGCTGCGCCATATCGCTGGCCAGGGCATCGTAGAGGCTGTCAAAGGTTTCCCCGGGGAGCTTCTCCCGGCGGGTACGGTTGGCATGGATCAGCTGCTTGGGCTTTTGCGGATACTGGAGCACCCGCTCCGGGTGGGGCAGCTTGGCAAAGACCAGGGCGGTATAGTAGGCGTCGTGCAGGGCATTGTGGAAGCTGCGGCTTTCGTCCGGGGCGATGGACAGCTCCTCCATGGCGGCCTTGAGCCCCTTGCGGTCCTTGCAGCCCGTTTCGTCGCTGTACAGCTTCTGGATGTCGCACAGGGGGGGCAGCGCCTCCTGGCACTGGAAAAAGTCCATGTTCTGCTTGAGCACGCTCACGTCGTCGCAGCCCCAGGTGAGCAGCGCATAGTCCTCGCCGCACCAGGCCACAAACTGCCGCATGGCCTCCAGAAATTCCGGCGCGTCCGCCAGCTCCTCCGCCCCCAGCTGGGTCATCCGGCGGATGCGAGGATGAATCTTGACGTAGTGCACCGGACGAATGGGAATGGAAATGCTGTCCACCACCGCGAGGCTGTCGTCCAGCTTCACCGCGCCAATCTGAATCATTTCAAAGATCAGCCGGTCGCCCACCTCCCGGTACACGTGGCTTTGGTAGGACATGGGCTGGTTCCATTCCAGGTCTAGGATGATATAATGCATGGTATGCTTACTCCTGACTGTGATAGTACGCGCTTAGGCCATGCCGGCAGCGCTGCTGCCTGCCAGCGCGCCGGTGGAAAACGCTATTTGCAGATTGAAGCCCCCGGTGTGGGCATCCACGTCGATCATTTCCCCGGCGAAGTACAGCCCGGGGAGCAGCTTGCTCTCCATGGTGGCGGGCTGTATCTCCTTCACGTCCACGCCGCCCCGGGTGACAATGGCCTCGGCCAGGGGACGCCGGGCGCGCAGGGTGATGGGCAGGGCCTTGAGCGCCGCCCCCAGCTGTTCACGCTCCCCACGGGTGATCTGCCCACAGATGCGCTCCCCGCTGACGCCTGCCAGGTCGGGGAACAGGGCGCTGAGCCGCAGGGGCAAAAGGCCCGGCAATACGTTTTGCAGCTGCTTGCGGGGCTGGGCCGCAAAGTCCCTTTGCAGCCGCAGGTCTAGCTGCTCCGGGGTCAGGCCGGGTTTCAAATCCAGGGTGACCTGGGCCTGGGCCAGCTCCGCAGGCAAATGACAGCTCATTTCCAGCACCAAGGGTCCGGAGATGCCGAAGTGGGTAAAGAGCATCTCCCCCAGCTCGGTGTACAGGGTCTTGCGGCCGCTGCGCAGGGTGAGGCGCACGTTTTTCAGCGCCAATCCCTGCAAGGCGCGGGGCCAGTTCTCCACCGTCTCCAGGGCGGAGAGCACGGCCTCCGGGGGCAGCACATGGTGCCCGGCCTCCCGGGCCAGGGCGTAACCATCCCCGGTGGAACCCGTCATGGGGTAGCTTTGCCCGCCCAGGGCTAGAATCACCGTGTCCGCCTCCAGGCGTTCGCCGTTTTCCAGCACCACCCCGGCGGCGCGGCCCTCCTGGACAATCAGCGACTGTATGCGGCTGTGCAGCCGCACCCGCACGCCTGCCTGCTCCATGAGACGGGCCAGGGCGCGGATCACATCGCTGGCCTTTTCGCTGCGGGGGAAAACCCGCTGGCCGCGCTGCACCTCCACCGGGCAGCCGGCCTCCTCCATCAGGGCCATCATGTCCTGGGGGCCAAAGCGGTTCAGCGCGCCGTAGAGGAAGCGGGGATTCCGCGGCACCTGCCGCAGAAACTCCTCCAGGGAGCAGTCGTTGGTCAGGTTGCACCGGCCCTTGCCGGTGATGTAAATCTTCTTGCCCAGCTTTTCGTTGCGCTCCAGCAGGGTAACGCTTGCCCCTGCCCGGGCGGCGAAAAGCGCGGCCATCATGCCGGCCGCACCTCCGCCGGCAACCAGAATTTCAGGTCTTTTGTTCATCCGTTTCTCCAAGATAGACGTCGTTGGCGGCCCAGATGGCCTCCAGCTGCTTGAAATGGCGGCTCAGCTCTTCCTTGCGGTGAAGGCCCAGGGAAACCACCAGGGCGTTGATGACGCTCATGGGCGCGGCCAGGGAGTCCACAAAGGAAGCCATGTCCGTGCAGGCATTGAGGCATACGTCGCTGACCTCGTGCAGGGGGGACATGGGCCCGTCGGTGATGGAGATCACCTGCGCCCCGCAGGAGCGGGCAAAGCGCATGGCCTCCACCGTGCGGGTGGAATAGCGGGGGAAGCTGATGCCGATGACCACGTCCGCCTCGCTGATGCGGGCGATTTCTTCAAACACATCCGTGGCCGCGCTGGAAACCAGGTGCACCCGGTCGAAGATATAGTTGAGATAATAGCCCAGAAACTGCGCCAGGGGCGCGGCGGAACGCAGGCCGATGACGTAAATTTCCTTGGCGTTGAGGATGCGCTTGACCCCTTCCTCAAAGGCGTGGTTGTCCAGCTCCTCCACCGTGGCGCGGATGTTTTGCATGTCGCTTTTCAGCACCGTGCGCAGCACCGCGTTGGGATCGATTTCCGAGGACATTTCAAAGCGCTGCACCGCCGTCAGCCGGTGGCTGACCAGCTCCTGCAAGGCGCGCTGGAGCTGGGGGTAGCCTTCGTAGCCCAGCACGGCGGCAAACCGCACCACCGTGGACTCGCTCACGCCCACACTTTCACCAAGACGGCTGGCGGTCATGAACACGGCCTTGTCATAGTGCTCCACAATATATTGGGCAATGCGCCGGTGGCCCTTGCTCAGCTTGCGGCCGGAATGATTCAGCCGCTCGATCATATCCTGCATGTCTTGCATTGCATGTGCACCTCTCCAGAAATCAAGAAAGCACTCATATTATACGGGAGAAGGGGCAAATTTGCAAGACTGGAGCATCAAACTTTCATTTTTTCACATTTCATCCAGCAGCGCGCTCCACAGGGATGCATCCAGGGGGCGGGGGTTTACCAGGCTGACGGTGATGTGATCCTGCCGGATCAGCGCGTCGTCGCTGCGGGGGTCCAGGCCATCCATGTTCAGTTCCAGATTGCCGCTGACGTAGAAGCTGCCCCGGTCGCTGTCCCAGCGGGCGTAGCCCGAGCGGTCATATACGGTGGAGACGGGGCATAGCCGTGGGGCGCGCAGCCGGGCGATGGTGCAGGCGGGCATGTTGACATTGACCAGGGTTTGCGGGGGAAGATGGGCGGCGGGAATCTGTTCCCCCAGGCGCACGGCCCACTCGGCCAGGAAGCGGATGGTTTCCTCCGGCGTGTCCACACCGGCGGAGACCGCCAGGGCGGGATACCCCAGGAAGGCGGCTTCCCGGGCGGCGGCCACCGTGCCGGACACGTAGGTCAGCAGCCCCAGGTTCCAGCCGTCATTGATGCCGCTGATGACCAGGTCCACCGGCTCCTGGGCCAGGGCGCGCAGCCCCAGGCGCGTGCAGTCCGCCGGGGTGCCCTCCACCTGCCAGGCTGAGGCCGCGCCCTCCATCGTGGCGGGACGGGCGCACAGCGGGCTGTGGACGGTAAGGGCGTGGGACTTGGCACTCTGGGGCAGGGCTGGGGCGCAGACCGTTACCCGATGTCCCCGGGCCGCCGCCGCCCGGCACAGCAGTGCCAGCAGCGGGCTGTGAAAACCGTCGTCATTGGTAAGCAGCAGATGCATAGGCGCTCCTTTCCCGTCACTCTTCATCCACGACCATCATGCCCCGAAAGTCCGCGTACCCGGTGGTGAGGAAGCTCTCCGGCAGGCCGGAATCCGGGTTTTTCTCCCCCTGGAACACCAGCTTGCGCCATACCTGCTCCTTCCCCGCCGCGTCCTCGATGGGGTAGGGGCGGAAATCCTTGTCCTTGTGCATCTTGTAGGGCAGGGCGGTGATGCTGCCCAGGGTGCAGCTGCCATCCGCGGCGATGTCATAGCTCACCTGGAGCACCACGGTGTCGTCGTCCTCCGGGGCGGCGTTGGCCCCGAAGGTAAAGTTGGACAGGCTGTAGCAAATGAGCTTGCCGTTGTAGATTTGCAGGGGCTGCACCGTATGGGAGCCGTGGCCGTAGACCAGGTCCGCGCCCATGTCGATGAGCGCGGGGGCGCCCTGGCGCTGCTCCAGGTTGATGTTCAGGCTTTCTTCCTTGCCCCAGTGGGCGCTGACGATGATAAAGGTGCAACCAGCCTCCCGGAGCTCCTCAATCTTCTTTTGGTACTTCTTTAGCTTGCCTTCATTGATGGGATAGGTATAGCCCACGATGCCGATGGTGACGCCCTTGATTTCGGTGATATAGGTATCATCGTCTCCAAAGTAGCCGATGCCCTGGGCGGCCAGGGCTTCCAGGGTGTCCTCCCGCCCGGCGCTGCCAAAGTCCCGCATGTGGTTGTTGGCGGTGTTCACCACGTCCACAAAGCCCAGCTTGAATACCTCGGCAAATTCCGGCGCCGCGCCCAGGGACATAAATTTGCCCGTGGAGGCGCGGTTGGTGAAGCAACCCTCGCAGTTGGCGATGGTCAGGTCGTCCTGGGCGAAAAGATCCGCCGCCAGGGAAAAGGGATAATCCAGCCCTGCCTGGGAAATTTTGTAGGTAAAGCCGGACTTGTAGCCGCGATACTTGTACTGATCCCCGATGGTGCAGTCCCCGATCAGGGACAGGCTCAGGGTTTCCGCGGCAGCGCAGCCATAGGTGAGCAGCAGTGCCAGCAGCAGCGATAACACTTTTTTCACAAGTGGTCACTTCCTTTATGGACAGTCTTCACTTTATCATACCATGCTTTACCACCCGGCGCAAGGCGGACGGCCGGGGAAAGGTCACCCCTTTCTTTTCCAGGGAAAATGACGTATAATGCAAGGTGCGGGCACTGTCCTGCGTTAAATGCATGACGACACATAAAGGAGCGGGCGCTTTGAAATATTTACGTCGATTCGTGTGGTACCTTGCTTCCCGGCTGTTGCTGATCTGCGTGGTGCTGGGGCTGATGGTGGTGGCGTTCTATTACGCCATGAACATGGCCAATATTTATGTGGTGCTCAAGGACGGCATGGCCTACCGCGCCCAGGTGGTCATGATGGAGGCCGACGAGAGCGAGCTGACCAAGTACTTCATGCCCAGCTTCCTGGAGCAGGATCAGGTGCTGCTGGCCACCAAGCAGGGAAATTCCCCCTATAAGGATTACAACGTCCGCGGCATTGACCACCGGCTGGAAATGGAATGGATGTGGTGCTGGCCCTGGGAGGATACCGCCCGGGCGAATATTATCGAGCGCATTCCGCGCATAGACGGCCGGGCCAAGGGAACCACCGCCGACGCCCTGGTGGCCGCCGGAGGCGCGGATGCCCTCTATCCCCCCGACTGGCAAAGCGCCAGCTACCGGGCGGTGCTGGTGAAGGAAAACGGCCAGTGGCGTATCCGCAGCCTGACCCTGGTACAGACACTGACGGAGGAGTAAAGCCATCGACCTAGGGGAGGCGAAGCCGCTGCGGCTGCAATTTCGTACCCCGAAGGAACTTCACCGCTTTTGCTGGGGCTGTGTGGCCTGGACCCTGGGCGGAGCGGCGCTGCCGCTGCTGCTGAGGCTGCTGGACCCCGCCGTGGGCATTGTGGGCGCGGATTGCTGCATTTTCTTCGGTGCGTTTGCTCTGTGCCTGTATGCCGCGGGCACCTGGATCAGCCAAAGCATTTCCCAGGGCGGTATGGATGCGCCCAAGCTGAGCAGTATGCATAACATGGTGGGGCTGCTGTACGTGCTCAGCGTGCTGCTGGGGCCGGTACTGCTTTTGCGCCTGGGGTGGGAGCAGTGGCGGAAGCGCCGCGCGGCAAACGCCGCCCCCTGGGAGAAAGCAGATGACACATAAAAAAGTAAGCCGTCCGGGAGCCGATGGCTTCGGCGATCCCGGGCGGCTTTTCACTGGAAATCAATAGCCCAGTGCTTCCTCGGTGAAAATGACGGTGATCTCCCGGCCCCGGGGCGGACGCTCCAGCACCGCGGTGACGCGGCACATGCAGTCGTCCCCGCACTCGGCCTGGTTGCACACGCCGGTGAGGGCGCAGGGAGTGTGGAGCTTCAGCCGCTTGGCGTTGGCGGGGCAGGCCTGGGCGCGGATGCGGGCAATGGCCGTGTTCAGCCCGCCGTCCACCACCTTTTGCTCCCCGATGACCAGGATGACGCGGCTGGGGCCCTGGATCATGCCCGCCACTCGGTTGGCCTGGCCGTCGATGTTCACGATGCGCCCGTCCCGGGTCACCGCGTTGGAGGAGGCCAGGTACACGTCCGCCTTGCGGGCATTTTCATACACGGTGAGGCGTTCCTCCGGGCTGGTCCAGTGCCACCACACCTGGGAGCCGCGCTCCTCCAGCGCCTCCACCAGGTTCAGCTCCCGGATGGTCATGGAGCCGCCCAGCCCCACGCTGGCGCCCTGGGGAATCAGGCTCAGCACCAGCTCCCGGGCCTCCTGGGCGCCCGGCACCCGATGCACGATGAAGCCGCGCTTGACCATGGCATCCGCGGCTTTTTGAATCAACTGTTCCATTGCTCTTCCTCCTTTGGCGGTCCGGTAGACAAAATATTAGAAAAAACGACGGAGGGTAACCCATGACACGATTGACTTCTGCCCAGCGGAAAATGCTCGCTTCCACTGCCATGCTCACGCTTGTATGCCTGGCCTGGCTTACTCGCTTTAGGCCCTGGGGCTGGTGGGGCATGGGCGCGATTGTGGCTTCCTGGCTGGCGGACGGATTGCTGGCCAAGTATCCGCCGGTGCTGGGAAAAGTGCCGGGGGGATTTTTTATCGGGGCGGGCTTTTTCGCCCTGGCGCATGCCTGCTATGGGGCGGCATCGGTGATGGTGCTGCGGGCCATGGGGCTGCCCTTCCGCTGGCTGAACTTCTCGCTGCTGGTGGCGGCCTTTGCCCTGGCGGTGGGGTTCCATGCCTGGCTGTTTGCGCGTTCCAGCAAGCGGGCCACGGGGTTCACCGTTGCCGCTTGCGCCTACCTGATGGTGGTGGGCGTGATGGCCTCCTTGGCCTTCCGTGTGGGGGTGGAAACCGGGGGACGGCTGTGGATGCTGCCCCTGGGGGCGTGCCTGTTCTTCCTGTCGGACTGCATCCTGGTGGTGAGGGAATACCGGCGGGAGAAAAGCGCGGTGATGAACGGGGCCATCTGGTCCACGTACCTGACCGCGCAATTCCTGCTGCAGTTGGGGCTGTGGCTGGCGTAAGGCTTACTCCTCCGCCACGGTGAAGTCCCCGTCCGCATCGCTGCCGGAGGAGCCTTCCGGCTGGGCGGGCAGGTAGGGCTGCTGCGCGCAACCGGCCTCGTCGGTGTAGGGGGCCAGTTCGTAGTCCGTGTCGTTCTGAATCAGAGCCATGACATCCTGGGCGGCGTCGCCGCTGACCAGCACGGGCTGGTAGTTGTTCTCCGGATAGGTGCCGGAAATATTGGCGGGGTAGAGGGTCAACTGCTGGCCCAGGTAATTTCCCGCGTCGTCGAAGGTCAGCGCCACGTCCACCACCACGGTCTCCAGGGCGCGCACCTCCTTGTTGCCTCCGAAGGCGAAGTTGCCCAGGCTGTAGCAGATGGTGCGGTTGTTGTAAATTTCCATGCCCTGCACCACGTGGGGATGATGGCCGATAATCAGGTCCGCCCCCGCGTCGATCATATAGTGGGCATAGGTTTCCTGGGCCTGGTTGCGGTGCTTGCCGTATTCCTGCCCCGCGTGGAAGGTGAACACCACGGCGTTGACGCCTTCCTCCTGCTTCAAGCGGGCAATTTCCTCCTTGGCCCAGGCCTTGTTGCCGTTGAAGGCGGTGGAGTTCAGCCCGAAGAAGGCCACCTTGATCCCGTCTTTTTCAAAGATGTATACACTTCGGCTGCCAAAGTAGCCCACCCCCGCCGCCGCCAGGGTTTCCTGGGTGGCGGTGTAGCCCTGCTTGCCAAAATCCTGGGTATGGTTGTTGGCCAGATTGACCGCCTCGATGCCGCTGCGGGTGAGAATATCCACAAAGGCCGTGGGCCCGCGGAATCGGTAGGTCTTGTCCTTGTTTTCGTTGCGGTTGGAGTCCGAGAGCACGCCCTCCAGGTTCACCACAGTGAGGTCATCGTTTTGGAATAGCTCCTGCATGTTGGCAAAGGGCCAATCGTACCCCTTTTCCGTGATGACGCTGTCAAAGGAGGTGGCCTGCTTGCGCTTGGCCTCCTCGCTGCCCAGGGTGCAGTCCCCGGCAAAGGTGAAGTGCAGGGTGGTTTCCGCCGCGGCGGTGGAGAAGAGCAGCGCCATGCCCACCAGGCAGGCGGCTGTGCGTTTGAACAGGCCCATGTGGTTGTTTCCTCCTTATCCTTTGGGTTTTTATTTTTCCCCGGCCAGGACCCGGGCCAGGAGGGCGCGGAAGGCTTCGTCCTGGGCAGGGATGCGTTTGGCGGGACCGCGGGTGCGTCCGCCTGCCCGGCGCAGCTTGCGCGCCTCATGGCGGAAGGCCAGCAACCCGTCTATGTTTTCAGGGGTGTATTCGTGCCCATCCTGGTGAAGCACCCGGGCGCGGCGGGCCAGGCACATGGCCGCCAGGCCGTAATCCTGGGTAACCACCACATCCCCGGGCTGCACCCGGTTTACCAGGGCAAAGTCCGCGCTGTCCGCCCCCTGGGATACGGTGACGGTCTCCGCGCCCGGGCGTTCCATCCGGTGGGCCTGGTCGCATACCAGGGTAACGGGGACGCCGGCCCTGCCGGCTTCCTCCAGGCACTGGGGCACCACGGGGCAGGCATCCGCGTCCACGAACAGGCGCATGGCTCCTCCTTTTCTTACCGGGAATAGACCCCGGTGAGCACTTCGGTGATGTAGGCTTCCCGGTGGGGAAGGTTGGGGTCCTCCCGGGCCAGCTGAGCGGCGGCCTGGTTGTCATAGGGCACGGTGACCACGGTGGCCAGCAGCGGCGCGGGCTCATGGCAATCCATTTCACCTTCCAGCAGCAGGAAATGCGCCCGGGGCACGCCCATGCTGTTACCCACGCTGCCCGTGTTCATGTAGTAGCCCACGTCCAGGGTACGGAAAAAGGGCCGGTGGCTGTCCGCAAAGCAGAGGCCGCCATAGACCTCCCCTCCGGCGCGGAAGAAGGGGATGATTTCCTCCTTGGGCGTTTGCGCCAGCAGCAGGGGGGATACGGGCCGCCCGTGGAAGAAGCGGAAATGCACGCCGCTGATCCATGCCTCCGTTTCCGGGGGCAGCTGCGCCAGGTAGGCCATGCGCTCCGGTCCCAGCTGGTTCCAGAAATAGCCGTCGGCGCTGAATTGCTTGCGGCCAATGCCGTAATCCCAGTTGCCGCCCACGGCCCGGGCACAGTTTTCCCGTACCCAGTCGCAGGCGGCCGCGTTACCGGGCCCCTTGCCCACGGCATCCCCCAGAAACCAGATCTCGTCCGGGGACAGCGCCCGGAGCTGCCGGTCCGCTGCCTCCAGCGCTGGAAGATTGCCGTGTAGATCCGCCACCAATGCCAGCCGCACCCCTGCGCCACCTCCGTATAAATTCTTTTTGAGAAAACCAGGGAACGCTTCAAATTATACCCGGTTTTTTCGGGATGTCAAACCTGGCATTTACAAACCCCATGTAATCCGTTACAATACTGCTATACATTACGCGCGCACGCGCGGGAGGTACAGCAATGAGCATGAAAGCGGATTCATTTTCTTTGTCCTGGATTTCCGACCCGCAGGTTTTTGCGGTGAACCGGTTGGACGCGGTGTCCGACCATGATGTCTATGCCAGCGCCCAGGAGGCGGAGCAGGGCGTTAGCTCCCTGAAGCGCAGCCTTCGCGGCGCCTGGCGCATGCGCTACGCCGAATGCCCCACCCAGGCTCCGGCGGAGTATTGGCGGAAGGGCTTTGACGACCACGACTTCGACTGGGTGCAGGTGCCTGGCCACCTTCAAATGCAGGGCTACGGCACCATTCAGTATGTGAACACCCAGTACCCCTGGGATGGCAATGAGGACCTGAAACCCGGGGAAGTGTCCGTGAAGCATAACGCCACCGCCAGCTATGTCAAGCGCTTCAGCCTCACGGAGGCGGAGGCCGCCGGCCGGGTGGTGCTCACCCTGGAAGGCGTGGAGTCCTCCGCGGCGGTGTGGCTCAACGGCCAGTTCATCGGCTATGGAGAGGACGGCTTCACGCCCTCCCGCTACGATGTGAGCCAGGCGGCGCGCCCCGGGGAAAACCGCCTGTGCGTGCAGTGCTTCCAGCGCACCTCCGGCAGCTGGCTGGAGGACCAGGACTTCTGGCGCTTCTCGGGCATTTTCCGGGATGTGACCCTGACCTTTGAGCCCAGAGCCCACGTGGAGGACATCTTTGTCCATACGCCCCTGAGCGACGACTTCACCTCCGCCAGGCTGGAGGTGGAGGCCGCCCTGCGCCTGCCCGCGGAGGGGGCGCAGCTGACCCTGACCCTCACCGATCCTTCCGGTAAGGCCGTGATTACCCATACCGCGCCCGCCCAGGCGAAAATGGAGCTTTCCTTCCCGGTGGAGCATCCCCTGCTGTGGAACGGCGAGACGCCCCATCTGTATACCTTGACCCTTACGCTGTCCGGCGCGGCAGGGGAAACGGTGGAGGTGGCCACCACCGCCGTGGGCTTCCGCCGCTTTGAGATGAAGGACAGGATCATGCGCCTGAACGGGCAACGCATTGTTTTCCATGGCGCGAACCGGCATGAGTTCAACTGCGACACCGGCCGGGTGCTCACCGAGGAAAACATGCTGGAAGATATCCGCCTGATGAAGCGGCACAACATCAATGCCGTGCGTACCTGCCACTATCCCAACGATTCCCGGTGGTATAAGCTGTGCGACCGCTACGGCATCTACCTCATTGACGAAACCAACATCGAAAGCCACGGCACCTGGTCCTACCCCGGGGCGGAGGAAGATGGGCATGCCTATGCCCTGCCCGGGGACAAGCCCGAGTGGCTGGCCTGCACCCTGGACCGGGGCAAAAGCATGATGGAGCGGGACAAGAACCATCCCAGCGTGCTCATCTGGAGCTGCGGCAACGAAAGCTATGGCGGCAAGAATCTCTTCGAGCTGTCCGAATCCTTCCGCCGCCGGGACCCCAGCCGCCTGGTGCACTATGAGGGCGTGGTCAATGATCTCCGCTACCCTGATACCACGGACATCTACAGCCGTATGTACATGAAGCCCGCGGATATTGAAAAATATCTGCAAGGCGATCCGCAAAAGCCCTTTATCAACTGTGAATACATTCACGCCATGGGCAACTCCTGCGGCGGCATGCACCTGTACACCGCCCTGGAGGACAAGTATCCCATGTATCAGGGCGGCTTTGTGTGGGACTGGGTGGACCAGGGCATCCGGGTGAAGGCCCCCAATGGCGCGGAACGCTTTGCCTATGGCGGGGACTTCGGGGAGCGGCCCACGGACTACCAGTTTATCGGCAATGGTCTGGTGCTGGCGGACCGGGGGATTACGTCCAAGCTCCTGGAAGCCAAGTACCTCTTCCAGCCCGCCTTTCTTACCCCCGATGACACCGGCGTTACCATTCAGAACCGCCGCCTGTTCACTTCCCTGGACGACCTGCACCTGCGCTGGACCGTGGCCCTGAACGGCGTGGCCCTGGATGCGGGCGTGGCTACCCTGCCCACCATCCTGCCTGGGGAAACCGCTCACGTGGAACTGCCCCTGACCCTGCCGGAGGATGCGGGGGAAGTAACCCTCACCTGCCTGCTGGTGACGGCATCGGACGTTCCCTTCCTGGCCAAGGGCGAAGCCGTGGCCCAGGGGCAGGCTATCCTGCGGGAAGCTGACGCGCCCCTGCCCGCTGCCCCCTGCGCCACGGGCATCGTTGCGGGGTCCAACAATGTGGGCGTGCATATGTCCAAGCTCCATACCATGTTCAGCCGGTCCAAGGCGGGCATGGTCTCCCTGCGCAACGCCGCCGGGAAGGAAATGCTGCTCCATGCCCCCAAGCTGAGCCTGTTCCGCGCCGCCACGGATAACGACTGCGGCAACCGGGATCAGGCCCGTCAGGCCATCTGGCACGCCCTGAGCGAGCATGCCTTCAAGGAAGTGGAGCGCATCACCGTCCAGGAGGGCAAGGCGGAGATGACCTGCAAATATTACACCTGCCTGCTGCCCGAGTGCGTGGTGCGCGTGACCTATACCTGCGAGGACGAGGACAGCGTGAAGGTGACGGTGGACTTCCCCGGTGTTCAGGGGCAGAGCGACCTGCCCGCCCTGGGGCTTTCCTTCCTGCTGGACGCTTCCCTCACCCATGTGGATTACTATGGCATGGGCCCCATGGATAACTATGCCGACCGTTGCAGCGGCGCCATGCTGGGACGCTATCACTATGAGGTGGCGGAAAACTTCGTCCGCTATCTGAAACCCCAGGAGTGCGGCAACCGCATGGGCGTGCGGGAGCTTACCGTGACGGACGATCAGGGCGCGGGCGTTCGGGTGGAGGCCATCGAAACGCCCCTGGAGATCAGCGTGCTGCCCTGGACTGCCGAACAGCTGGAGGCCGCGGATCATCCCGATGAGCTGCAGGGCTCCTGCCGCACGGTGCTGGATATTGCCATGAAGCGCAAGGGCGTGGGCGGCGATGACAGCTGGGGCGCGCCGGTGCATCCGGAATTCTGCATTCCTTCCGATCAGCCCATGAAGTTCAGCTTCCGGCTGAAGGTGCTCTAAGATCATCA
>OLPF01001591.1_pt1 | contig 17918 bp, 17 predicted proteins | sample 1673121 | NCBI WGS metagenome assembly OLPF01 (sample SAMEA3136756, study PRJEB25190) | human gut metagenome
AGTACAAAGGCGGAAAGCCCTGCAGTACGCCCCATGTCACGGAAGATCAGGTCAAAGACGCATTCGTCAAGGCGGTCAACATCCTGCTCTCAGAGAAAGAAGAACTGGCCGCCAATGTGCAGATGGTCATCGCCATGCTTTGCGACAGCACAGAACTGGAAAAGTCGCAGACGGAATTGAAGGAAGAATTGGAGGTTGTGGTGGGGCTGGTGGAGCGGTGCGTGGCGGAGAACGCCCGTGTCGCCCTTGACCAGGACGAGTACACGCAGCGTTATAACGGGCTGGTCAGCCGTTATGAAGCAGTCAAGGCACAGTTTGATGAAGTTACCCAGGCGATTGCCGATAAAGCTGACCGGAAGAAACTGCTGGAGCAGTTCCAGCAGACGGTTGAAACACAGAAGCCGATCACACAGTTTGATGAGCGGCTGTGGTCGAGCCTGGTGAATTTTGTGGCGGTGTACGGCGAGAAGGACATCCGTGTGATCTTTAAGGACGGGACGGAGATACAGGCATAAAAGAATATATCATAGAAAAGCGGCGGCTTTGAGGTATTCTTCAAAGCCGCCGCTTAATAGTTAAATTTACAATCTAATTTTAACTGGCCAAAACATCTTCTATCGAAGCATTAAATATTTTTCTCTATTATACACTGATTGCTACACCTCTCCTCGTCACAAAAAGCAAAACACAACACTCCATCAGCAAAACAGCAGCACATATCCAAAGGGCCAATGTCCACATGCCTACAAATGCTGCAACCAGCAGCATAATCAGCGGAACAAGATATTTGCGGGGATGATGCCACAAATCGCTTTCTGTTTTCCAATCACGGATTGGATGCTTCCATTCCAGAATAACCGACAAAATGGCGCTTTGCAGGGCGAATATAAGAAGTGTCCCCACATGGACAAAATTAAGACCGCCGTTTACCATCTGCCAACTGCAAAGGTAGATGCTGGAGACAATGCTGTTGACTGCAAAGATAAACAGACAATACTTCCGGCAAAATCGCCCCGCCTGCCCGGGAAGCATACGGATCGCCTGTTCCAAATCCGGGTCGCAAGACAGAAGCGTACAGATTGGGGTGTTCAAACAAAGGATCGCAAGGCCGATAGGGAACATATTCAGTCCCTGAAATTCACCAAACAGCAACGGCAGAAAGCAGGCAATCGCACACAGGCCCACGGTATTGATTAGATAACTCTTGTTTGCCATCAGATAGCGTGTCAGGTAAACAAACACACTTCCGACGCGGCCTTTATGCCGGACAGCTCCATTTGCAACGGCTGCACTATAAAAGTCATAGGCATCTGCAAAAGCCAGATACAGCACCGCAGCCGCGATGCTTGCCGTTGCCACGGCCAGAACCGCCACCCATTGACGCACCAGCGAAATCACAGCCAGAATACCAGCCGCCCAAAGGATAGGCAGTACAGCACGTCCTTTCCGGCACATCTGATACCCCGCCGCTGTCACTACACACGCCATGCAGCTGCATAAAACCGCAAGCGCAATTTCCCCTGCGCTCCATGACGCAACGGCGAAGAACAGCACCCAAATCAGCAGTGTTTTGGTAATCAGGGTATGCGCCCCCAGCACCAGCACATAGGAAAAGACAAAGCTGCGGTTATCAAAGGGGAGCATAAACATTCCCCGCATCGTTTCCATGTGCCGCTGCCCGGTAAGCACCTGCCACATGATACCGGCAGTAAAAAAGGTCGAAGTCAGATAGAGAATAAAGGGTGCAATCGCAACCCGAAATTCAGCCGCATAGAACGCGATAAACAGGATAATCGTAGCCAGCAGGCTTTTTCTGGCGCTCTCATACTTTGCGCCAAAGAACTGTTTAGAGAGTGCTTTAACCGTGTTCATCATCGGCCAACACCTCCCGGATGTTTCCGGCGGCGATTTCCTCGCCGGTGAATGTCCGGCTGATCCTGCCATGCTCCAAAACCAGAACACGGTCAGAGGTCAGGCAGATACTTTCTAAGATATGGGAAGAAAACAGAAGCGTTCCATACTGCTTATATCCACCCATGAGTTGATACAAAAATTCTGTACTTTGAAAATCCAGCCCGTTCACAGGTTCGTCCAAAAGCAGCAGCTCAGGCCGCAGGGCAAACGCTGTAATTAAATAGGCTTTCTTCAGATTGCCGGTAGAAAGCTCTTTTAAGAGGACATCGGTATAATCCTCGAAGTGGAAGCCTTTTACCAGCCCGGACACATCCGGCAGCGGTACGCCATAGGACGCAGACACATAAGCAAGATATTCCCGGAATGTGAAATACTGAAAAGACCGATCTTCCGCAAAGACAATGTACCGGCTCCGCTTGAACGACTTATCTCGGAACGAGAACGGCTGACCGTTCCATGCGGCGCTGTCCAGATGATAGTCCGGCAATAAACCGGCAACGGTTTTAATAAAGGTCGTTTTTCCGGCGCCGTTCAGCCCAATCAGCCCGACAACTTCATTTGTCCCCAAATCCAGTGAAAAATCTGAAAGTACGGGATGATTGGCAGTGTACCAGACGCTTAATTTGTTGAGGGAAAGAAGTGTCGTGCTGCTCATATCGCTTACCTCCGATTATCTTTTTCTTTCTTCCAGATGGAATAGGCGGAATACAAAAATACGCCGCCGAGGAAAATATACAGCAGAGCAAACGGAATATTCATGGTAACGAAGCTGTAAATCATACAGCCGATAAAAACGATGCCGAGGATCAAACGGAAATAAAAGTGACGCATACAAACAACCTCCTATATTTCTGTATGTCATTGGGTTTCTTGTTTACAATGCAAGCATACACCAAAAGCCCCCTGCGTGCGGGAATGTCCACGAATGGTAGGTTTTTGACCACGAAAAAATGGCAGGCAGCTTTTGGGCCGCCTACCATTTGTCAAAGCAAGGATTATGATGTTTTGACCGGCTGGAAAGACAAGGTGACAACGGATTGGAACACATGATCTTTGTAATCGGTGCGAATGGTTCCATCGTAGCGATCCGCCGCTGTCTGGACACTTTTCAGTCCCCATCCATGAAAGGCTTTGTCCTTTTTAGAAGTCAGCAGCTTTCCGTTTTCCTGTATTGGCGTGTTGCCATATCCATTTTCTACCTTGATAATGAGCATGGCGTTAATCCGCCGGATCGTCAGATTTAGAAAACGTAAGTCCTCCGGGGCTGTTTTGGCTGCCTCCAAAGCGTTGTCCAGCAGATTTCCTAAAATGGTTGTCAAATCAACACTGCGGATATTGGTATTATGGGGATATTCGATATTGACCTTTGTTTTGATTTGCTCTTGCTCGGCCAATGCCATCTTACTGCTGATTAGATAATCAAGGGCTTTGTCGCCTGTCCAAACTGTTTGCGAAATTTGCCGGACAGGGGTTCGCAAGTCCTCGCAATATCGTACCGCCTCCTTGGTATCACCCTGTATAAGGCACTGATAAATGGACTCAATATGATTATGCAGATCGTGATACAACTTGGCATTGTCCGCATAAGTACGGCGCAACGCCTGATAATCGCGCTCTACAATTTCCGCCTGCTCCTGTTTCAGTTTTGCAATTTCCGCCTCCATTTCACGCTGCTGGTTGACACGATAGAACAAGATTGCAAACAGCAATATGATAGACAGAATAATCCATGTACCTACCTGATCTTCGTTCAACGGCAGAATGGTCTGCTCCGACAGTGTTACAGCGCCAAACATTCCCAGAATGACGAGAACAGACAAAGCCCGAAGCGTCCCTGCGTTTGGATGTTCTTGCTTTACCAGCGTGATAGCGCCAATGAACATCAAAAGACGTACCAGCCAAATACCGGCAAGGTATTCCATAGCATTTGGATTGATAAAGTTTTCCGAACGGAACATGATGCCCAAACCCGCTTGCAGCAGGAAATCCCATAGCCCTACACCGACTTCATAAAAGAAAATCAGAAACAGACAAAGGTTCAATTTGTCCCGTAGGCAATACCATGTAACCGCAGTTATCACCAGCAATTCGATGGCCAAAACACCAATCATCGACAATCCTGCCATTTGCAGAGCCGTTACCAGAACACCGCCAGCCGCAGACAAAAACAGTAACATTCTTTTCGGCAGGAAGTTCATCACCTTTGCGACAAGGAAAAGCCCCAAAAACAGGCGCATTTCATTGGTAAGAAAGTAGGAAATCGTTGAAATATACTCCATCATATATGCGCCCCCCAAAACTGATTGATTTTCTGCTTTACCTCCTGTAAGTGGGAACGGCTGATGGGCAACTGCTCGCCATTTTTTAGCACAACCATCCCGTCGCTGATTTTCATAATCTGAATAATGTTGACGATACAGCCTCGGTCAACAAAGATAAACTCCGGCGTATTCAGCTCGTCAAAAACCTGCTGCAAGCTCTTTCGTACCTTTGCAATCCCGACACTGGACGTAATGCTGGCGTTTTTTCCGTCCCGCTGAATATAGAAAATATCTTTATATGGTATCTTTTCCATGCGGCTTGCCGTCTGGATTGTGTACTCCTGACCGGCCTCCAATTCAATCAGCTTGGCGGCATCGGTCACGGCGGCAGCCAGCTTCACTTCCAGATTATTTTTCGGTACATAACGGAAGATGGACAGCTCAAAGGCATCAATCGCATATTCTGTGTGCGAGGTCACAAAGATAATTCTAACATTCGGAAGAAAGCCTTTAAGCTGCTGCGGGATTTCCATTCCGCTGATCCCCGGCATTTCAATATCCAGCAAAATCAAGTCATAGAAAAATCCATCATCGGTTATGTCATAAATCAGATTGCGACTTTGGGTATAGGTCGTTATTTCATAGCCGATACCTTGCGATTGCAAACACTTCTTAACAACTTGTTCGTGTAAAGCAACGGCCTTTTCTTCATCATCACATATCGCAATCTTTATCATGGCCGTCACCTCTTTCCTTCCTGCGCCGATCTGTAGGTTTATTCGCCTCCTTAGGGAGTAACCAGACGCCGGCCATTTTCACAGCGCCGGGAATACGACCCTCGACGCAGTAATAATTAATTTGACGGGACGAAATGCCCCATTTCTCGCTTGCATCTTTGAGCGTCATGTAGTCCATATTCGCACCTCCATTTTTCATTATATTTCATTTGCTCGAAGAATACAAGATAGAAGATATGTCGCAATTGTAAAAATGGGCAGCGACCGCAACTGAGGACTCTGCTCAAAAACCACTGATAAGCCAGCTTTATCAGAGTAATTTCTTTCTCCTATGCTTCCAGCAAATTCATCAACTCAAAACGCACAGCCACACACCTCTACTACTCTGCACCTGTTCACTATCGTTAAAGGGGTGGCGTGTTCATCGTTAATGGGGTATCCGGTGCATCGTTACATTGTATCAATTTCGGTGCGGCAACGGAGCCGTCCTGCGGTACAGGCAATTTCTTTGGTCTGCTTCCCGAAAGTATGCAAAACAGCAAGCTCCACGGCGTGGAAATCGACTCTCTCACAGGCAGGATTGCAAAGCAGCTCTACCAAAAAGCGAACATTGCCATTGAGGGCTTTGAGAAAACAAATCTCCCAGACGACCATTTTGATGTAGTCCTCGGCAATGTGCCTTTTGGGGAGATAAGGGTCAATGACAGCCGATACAACGCTCAGAAATTCCTCATACACGACTACTTTTTTGCAAAGGCTCTGGATAAAGTTCGTGTCGGCGGCGTTGTGATGTTCATTACCTCAAAGGGTACGATGGATAAAGCAAGTCCAGAGGTACGCAAGTATATTGCCCAGAGAGCCGAGCTTTTAGGTGCTATCCGTCTGCCAGACAACACCTTTAAGGCAAACGCAGGCACGGAGGTCACGAGCGATATTCTCATTCTGCAAAAGCGTGACCGTGTAATTGATGTTGAGCCAGATTGGGTGTATCTGGACACAGGTGAAAACGGCGTTACGATGAACAGCTATTTTGTTCAGCACCCAGAAATGGTGCTTGGACAAATGCGGCTTGAAAGTACACGCTTCGGGAAATCAGAGCCTGCCTGCAAAGCCTACGAGGATAAATCTCTGTCCGAGCTGCTTCACGATGCCGTTCAAAGGATAAACGGCGAAATCACAGAGCTTGATAATGAGATAGACCAAATCTCCGACGAACAGGACACATCCATTCCCGCCGACCCGAATGTACGCAACTTCTCATTCGCTCTTGTAGACGGCAAGGTTTATTTCCGAGAGAATGACCGTATGACCCCTGCCACCGTATCTATGACGGCAGAAAACCGTATCAAGGGACTTATCGAAATACGGGATTGTGTGCGCAGACTCATTGAGTATCAGACCGAGGATTATCCAGAGGAAATGATACGCACCGAGCAGGAAAACCTAAACCGCCTGTACGACATTTATACCGAGAAATACGGTCTTATCAACAGCCGAGGGAATTATCTTGCCTTTGCGTCGGACGAAAGCTATTTCCTTTTGTGTTCTCTGGAAGTGCTTGATGATGAGGGGAATTTTAAGCGGAAGGCGGATATGTTCACGAAGCGGACTATCAAGCCGCACCGTGAAGTAACCTCGGTTGAAACATCGAGCGAAGCCCTCGCTCTATCCATTGGAGAGAAAGCCCGTGTTGATTTGCCCTATATGGAACAGCTTACGGGCAAAACGCAAGCCGAGCTTGTCAAGGATTTGCACGGCGTTATCTTCAAAGTGCCGAACTCCGAGCCTGTTTCCTATGCAGCCGCAGACGAGTATCTGTCGGGCAATGTCCGCACGAAGCTCATTATTGCACAGGCGGCGGCAAAGGACGACCCAGAGCTTGCGGTCAATGTGGAAGCCTTAAAACAGGTCATTCCGAAAGACCTGTCCGCTGCCGAAATCTCCGTCCGTCTGGGAACGACTTGGATACCGCAGGAGGATATTCAGCAGTTTGTTATGGAGCTGCTTACTCCGTCGCAGTACGCCAGAGGAAAAATCAAGGTGCGCTACACCGAGTTTAACGGCGATTGGTTTATTGAGAACAAAAGCTCCGACTTCGATAATGTCAAGGCAAACAGCACCTACGGTACAAAGAGGGCTTCTGCCTACCGCATTATTGAGGATACTCTGAACCTGCGTGATGTCCGTATTTTTGACTATGTGTATGACGAACACGGCAACAAGAAAGCGGTGTTCAACGCAAAGGAAACGACGGCAGCACAGGCAAAGCAGGAAGCTGTCAAGCAGGCGTTTGCGGATTGGATATGGAAAGACCCAGAACGGCGAAACCGCCTTGTTCGCTATTACAACGACACTTTTAACTGCATCCGTCCCCGTGAGTATGACGGCAGCCATATCACTTTCGGAGGTATCAGCCCAGAAATCACATTAAGACCGCACCAAGTAAACGCTATTGCCCATATTCTTTACGGCGGCAATACGCTCCTTGCCCACAAGGTAGGCGCAGGCAAGACCTTTGAAATGGTAGCCGCCGCACAGGAAAGCAAGCGGCTCGGACTTTGCCAGAAATCAATGTTTGTTGTTCCCAATCACCTTGTCGGTCAGTGGGCTTCCGAATATCTGCGGCTCTATCCGAGCGCCAATATTCTTGTTACGACCAAACAGGATTTTGAAACGGGCAATCGCAAGAAGTTCTGCGGGCGCATTGCCACAGGTGACTACGATGCGGTCATCATCGGACACAGTCAGTTTGAAAAAATCCCGATGAGCGTGGAACGCCAGAAAATGCAGTTGGAAAAACAGCTCTTTGATATAGAACGAGGTATTGAAGATGTGCAGGCTTCCAAAGGCGAATAATTCACGGTCAAGCAGCTTATGAAAACCCGCAAGAGTATCAAAGCAAAACTCGACAAACTCAATGATACCAAGCGCAAGGATACGGTAATCGAGTTTGAACAGCTCGGCGTTGACCGCTTGTTCATTGACGAGAGCCATTTTTACAAGAATTTGTACCTCTATACCAAGATGCGCAGAGTGGGCGGTATAGCTCAGACCGAAGCCCAGAAGTCAAGCGACCTTTTTATGAAGTGCCGCTATCTGGACGAAATCACGGGCAACCGAGGAACGATTTTCGCAACGGGTACGCCCGTCAGCAATTCTATGGTAGAGCTGTACTCGGTGCAGAGATATTTGCAGTACGACACTCTGGTACAAAACGGCTTGCAGCATTTTGACAGTTGGGCGTCCACCTTCGGAGAAACCATAACGGCTCTGGAGCTTGCCCCAGAGGGCTATACTTTAGTAGGACGATAAATAATGCGTTTCTAAATTGAAAATAGGCTATCAAAATCGGTCTTGGAACTTCAAAAAAATATTTTGATTTTCTTGAAAAACAGTTCCGCTTTGTACCCCTATTTTCTCCTATTAGCAGAGGGAGTAATCCCTGTAATGCTAAATCGGATTACATAAGGAAAGGAGGATAAGAGAATGTCAAGGAGTTCAAAGATTACAGCACTCTATGAGCGTTTGTCGAGAGATGATGATCTTAATGGTGAGTCAAATTCAATCACCAATCAAAAGCAATACTTGGAAGATTACGCCCGAAGAAATGGCTTTACGAATATCCGCCATTTTACTGACGATGGTTTTTCGGGTGTAAATTTCAATCGTCCGAGTTTTCAGGAGTTGATTAAGGAAGTAGAAGCAGGAAATGTCGCAACGATTATTGTTAAGGATATGAGCCGATTAGGGCGAAACTATCTGCAAGTCGGTTTTTATACGGAAGTTCTGTTCCCACAGAAAGATGTCCGTTTCCTTGCGATAAATAACAGTATCGACAGCAATAATGCTTCTGACAATGACTTTGCCCCATTTTTGAATATAATGAACGAATGGTACGCAAAAGACACAAGCAATAAAATCAAGGCTGTGTTTGACGCCCGTATGAAAGACGGAAAGCGTTGTAGCGGTTCAATTCCCTATGGATATAACCGATTAGCAACCGACAAACAAACGCTTGTCGTTGACCCTGTGGCTTCTGCGGTGGTAAAGCGTATCTTTTTGCTTGCCAACGAGGGCAAAAGTCCGAGAGCAATCGCTGAATTGCTTACCGAAGAAAAGGTTTTAATTCCGGCTGCACACGCAAAGGAATATCACCCCGAACAGTATAACGGAACAAAGTTTTCAGACCCGTATCTTTGGGGAATGTCAACCATAAGAGCGATTTTAAGCAGACAGGAATATCTCGGTCATACTGTTTTGCGTAAATCGGTCAGCACCAATTTCAAACTGCACAAAAGAAAGAATACCGATGAAGATGAACAGTATGTATTTTATAATACGCACGAGCCTATCATCTCGCAGGAACTTTGGGACAGCGTTCAGAAGCGAAAGAAACGAGCGAACAGGACAGCGGCAAGAGGAACGCATAGCAACCGTTTAAGCGGTTATCTGTACTGTGCGGATTGTGGCAGAAGAATGACCCTGCAAACGCATTACAGTAAAAAAGACCGTTCGGTGCAGTATTCTTACCGTTGCGGCGGATATGCAAGCAAAGTAAACTCCTGCTCTGCCCATTCAATTAGTGCTGATAATGTTGAAGCCTTGATATTATCGGCTGTCAAACGATTATCAAGATTTGTTCTGAATGACGAAGAAGCCTTTGCAAAGGAACTTCAAGCACTTTGGAATGAAAAGCAGACAGAAAAGCCAAAGCACAATAAATCGGAATTGCACCGTTTTCAGAAGCGATACGATGAATTGTCTAAACTTATTCGTGGCTTGTATGAAAATCTTGTTTCGGGATTACTGCCCGAAAGACAGTATAAGCAACTGATGAAGCAGTACGATGACGAACAGGCTGAGCTGGAAACGAAGATTGAGGAAATGGAAAAGGAACTTACCGAAGAAAAAGTAAATGCTGTTGATATTAAGCATTTCATTTCTTTAATTCGCAAGTGCAAAGAGCCGACAGAAATTTCCGATTTGATGTTTGCTGAACTCATTGACAAGATTGTGGTTTATGAAGCAGAGGGTGTGGGAAAAGCAAGGACACAAAAGGTTGATATTTACTTCAACTATGTCGGGCAGGTCGATATTGCCTATACAGAAGAAGAACTTGCTGAAATAAAGGCACAGGAAGAACAGATTGAGATGGAACGCTTGGCAAAACAGCGTGAGCGTGAAAAAGCCTACCGAGAGAAGCGAAAGGCGAAAAAACTCGCTGAAAACGGTGGAGAAATCGTCAAGACAAAGATATGTCCTCACTGTCAAAAAGAGTTTGTGCCTACAAGTAACCGACAGATATTCTGTTCAAAAGATTGTTGCTATCAGGCAAGGCAGGACAAGACAAAAGCCGACAGAGAAGCTGAAAAAGGAAATCATTATTATCGTCAGCGTGTCTGTGCTGTGTGTGGCAGTACCTACTGGCCTGCACACAGTCAGCAGAAATTCTGTTCCGAAGAATGTCAAAAGATAAACCATAACGAGAAGTCTTTGGAATTTTATCACAAGAAGCAGAAGGAGAAATCAGAATGCAAAGATTTATTACAGACGAAAGAACTGGTATCCAGTACGAACTCATCGGAGATTATTACTATCCCTGCTTGACGATAGAAAACGAAGAACCGCCTACGCTCATAAAATACGGAAGAACGAGGGAAAAATATTTAAGGGAACACAAGAAAGTCTTATATTTCAATCTGCTTACAAGCGGAAAGTTATATGAACACCTTGCTGAAATTGATACTTCGGCGTGTAATATGGCGGAGTATCTGATAAAGGAAATGGCAAGAAAACAAGGTGTGACGGAACAACTGAAAGCGGAGGATATGATGAGATGGGTCGGATTGATGAATAATATCCGAGCCTGTGCAGATGAGATTGTATTGAACGATATTGTGTATTCCTAATAGCATACCAGCCGAAAAGGAACTGCTGTCTTAATTGATGGCAGTTTTCTTTTTCGGGAAGTATTCAAGAAGTCATTAAGTTGTGAGTGTAGTCGAAGTAGTTTGAAGTATTGAAAAAAATGATGACTTTTGTTATAATGTTTAATGGAAGGTTGTATTTTATTAGGAATAACGAAATGAATTTGTAGGTGAGAGTATGAAGAAGAATAGAAAATACAAAAAGATAAAGATAATAATGGTTTTTACAACAGTCTTGCTTATAGCGTTTGTAGCAGTAGTTGGATTATATAAAACAGGGATTTATCGTTTTGATTTTTTTAAGGATGTGTATAAAAAAATCGATTTTCAACTGAGTACAAATGAGCTTAACATTCCTCAGGACGCTCTTTCGTTTTCTGTTTATGATATTGAACAGGGTGAATATTTATTTTACGAGGGAGATAGCCAATTGCCCACAGTAGCAAGTTTGGCAAAACTATTTGTCATTGACTATGCTTTGACAAAAGTTAACTTGGAAGATGTTATTGAAGTAAATCAAGAGGTATTGGATCTTGTGCCGGCTGGGTCATCTTTAGCAAATCTAAAAGTTGGGAAGTACACAGTAAAAGAAATAATGGAAGCTATGCTTGTTCCTTCGGGAAACGATGCTGCCTATTCGTTGGCATATTATATTGCTAAAAATGAATTAGGAGAGGGCTATACAGCAACGGAATATATAAATTATTTTATGACAGAGCTAAGTGAGTATTTAATTGAAGAAGGCTATTCTAAAACAAATTTGTATAATGATCCGAGCGGGGCAGCTATGTCAGCCGATACACATTTGGATGATATTAATCGTGTAGCCTTGAAGCTTTATAATTATGATTTTGTTAAAGAATGTGTAGGGAAAAGCACTTTCTCAATTCAAACTCCACAAGGTGAATTTACTTGGAAAAATACCAATAAGTTTTTAGATAAAAAGTCACCGTACTATAATGAAAATGTAAAAGGAATAAAAACAGGAACTATGGCATCTTCCTATAATATTGTTGTTCTTTATAAAAAAGATGGCAAGGAATATTTGATTACCTGCTTGGCATCATTATCAGATGAAGGAAGATATAAAGCAGTGCAGTCCGCTATAAATACAATTATTAAATGATGTCGAAATATCTTTTAATTAAAGCGTTAAAGTGTCGTGGACAAGATAAAGATTAGTTTGGTGAAACAACAATAGTTGAAGTACGAAAAACATCGTAGAAATACGGTGTTTTTTGTTGCCCCAAACCCTACAATTTCATACATAACCACAGGTTAGTACAAATACCTTGCGTGATTTTTTTGAAAGGCTTAGAAAGGCAATTTTGCCCGATTTTCGCCCCGAAAAATGACAGAAACAAGGCTCTGAGTATCTTTCCTGTGGTTTTTTTATTTTCAGACGGAAAGGAGGATTGATATGCCGAGAATGAGTAAGAAACGGAAACAAGATTGGGCATTGTTTCTGAACGAAAGAAATCGCATTACCTACAACGAACTTTGCAGAAAATGCAGTAATGACTGCAAGCAGAGTTTCCGTTGTATCGTGGTGCTTTGCCCTAAGTATTTATCGAAAAGGAGAACGAAGAAAAATGAAGCAAATGGAAAATGAAATGAATGTAAATGTCCCTCTCGAAGTTATTAAGGCAAGTGAGATTGAGCCGAAGGAAGTGAAATGGCTGTGGTATCCGTATATTCCGTACGGCAAGGTTACGCTGTTGCAGGGCGATCCGGGCGATGGAAAAAGCAAGTTAATGCTGTCAATCGCCGCACTGCTCTCTAAGGGCGAACCTCTGCCTTTTACTGAAACGGAAGAAAATGAGCCTATGACTATCATCTATCAGACAACGGAAGATGATGCAGACGATACGGTAGTACCCCGATTTAACTCTGCCGGTGGGAACGGAGAAAACCTTATCTTCATCAAGGAAGATGAAAAGTCTTTATCCTTTGGAGATAACCGTATTGCTGAAGCAATCGAAAAGTATCACGCAAAACTTTTAATTCTTGACCCGATGAGTTCCTATATCGGAGAGAACTGTTCAATGAACAATGCCAACGAAACAAGGGCAGAGTTTAATCACTTGATTGCAGTTGCAAAAAATACTGGCTGTGCCATCGTGATTATCGCCCATATGAACAAGATGAGAGATATAAATCCTCTTTATCGCACCAACGGTTCGATTGATATTGCGGGTGCTGCAAGAAGTATTCTTGCAATCACACGCACACCGAACAAAGAAGCACCAGCGGAACGATATATGGTGCAAGTGAAATCTAACCTTGCCCCGACAGGCTCGGCAATTCTTTTTGAGGTGGCAGAAAAGGGAGTGGACTTTATCTCTGAAATGGAAATGACAGCAGAAGAAGCGTTCCAATCCCTCGCACCCAAAATGGGCAGACCGAACGAAAAGGAAATCAAGGCGAAAGAATTTCTTTTGGAAATGCTGAAAGACGGAGAAATGCTTTCTTCGGATTGCGAAGAAAGACTTGAAGCCGCTGGGTTCAAAAAATCGACCATCAAAAAGGCAAAGAAGAAAGCAGGAGTTATCTCCCGAAAACAAGGCTTTCTGTGGTACTGGTCTTTGCCGATGGGCGATATACCGAGAGAATAAAAAAAGATTGTCTGCTGATGGGACAGTCTGTTTTTATGATTGAGGTATCAAAGGAGGTCAAGGGGGAACACCCTTGCCCACGACATCTTTGCAGACGAAGTCTGAAAGTGTCATAGTGGGTTACACACATTCAGAGAATGTTGTGTAATGGCTTCGCCCTGTCTGGAAAGGAGAGAAAAATGGCAAAAACCAATAAGGCGGATATGAGTTGTGCAAGGGTAAAACAGTACACCGCTTTTGATGTGAGCAAGGCGGAAAGGCACAATGAACGCAAGAATGAAACCTATGAAAATATGAATGTGATTACGGAACGCATAGCCCTTAATGTGCATTTCAAAAAACCGACTGTCCCAACCTATATGGAGCAGTTAAAGCAGATGGAAACAGACGGGTTAGTATCGCTTCGTGGACTGAGGAAAGACGCTACCCTTTTCAATGAGATTGTGATTGATGTGAATACGATGTACTTCGAGCGTAACGGTGGTTATGAATATGCAAAGCAGTTTTATGAAGAAGCCTATCATTTCATCGAAGAAAAATTCGGTGCTGATAATGTTATATCGGCAGTAATGCACGCTGATGAAATCAATGTAGCCGCAACCGAGGAACTGGGAAAAGAGGTTTACCATTATCATCTTCACGCAATGGTTCTGCCTGTTGTGGAGAAAGAAATCTTATGGAGTAAGCGTTGTAAAAACCCCGAACTGCGAGGAACGGTCAAGGAAGTGGTTAATCAGATAAGCCATTCAAAGAAATGGAAATCGGATATTCCAATGACCGATGAAAAAGGAAATCCATTGTTAAAGAAGAACGGCAAGCCGATGTTTCGAGCTTCGTACAGCATACTGCAAGATGAACTGTTTAATTATATGACGGAACGAGGGTTCAAAGGCTTTCAGCGTGGCGAATACGGAAGTACAGCAGAGCATTTAACTTCCCTGCAATATCAAATCCAACAGGACAAAGAGCGATTGGAGAAGTTGCAGAAGCGTATTCAAAAGGAACAGGTTAAGTATGAGCCTGCCCGTCATATTTCCAAAACCTTAAACGAGATTGACAGTATGGGACAGAAAACATTCACAGGCAAAATGGCAATTTCCCAAAAGGACTATTCTGAGCTGACTGCCCTTGCCAAAGAGGGTATCACAAGTCGTGCGGAAATCAAAAAATTTGAGCAGAGTGCAAATTTTTACCGACAGAAGTATATGGACAGTGCAAACGCATTGGAACGAATGAAAACCAAATACAACGAACTGAAAGAAAAGTGCAGACCTTTTCTTGAAGCGTTGGAACATTTCCCCGAAGTTGCCAAACTTTTTACCGAAAAAGTGAAGCAACTTTTTTCTTTTAAGGAAGCACAGGAACGAGCCGAAAAAGAAGCAAGGGAAAAAGAAAGACAGGAGCGTATCAAGGCACGAAAGAGCAAGCGAGGTATGGAAAGATAACCTTTTCCATTATACTCACGACTTAATGACTTCTTGATATGTTCCGATGAAACAGGCTGTATTTGTGGGGTGTTCCAAACGGAATGCCCCACAATCAATTTATGAAAAGGAGAAAATGATTATATGAAAGAGAATATTTTATCTTATACAACACGAATAGGCAAAACAACTTTTATTGTAAATGTGAAGCAATCGGAAAGTGCGAAGAAGCCTTTGAATACGGTGTTTCAAGAGATATGCAGACACGAGATGTTAGGAGATTTTTCAGCGGATAAATATTTGAATTTAGAAAACTTACAAAAATCATCTTGACAAACTCGTTCCCGATGATGAAGCTTGAAGATTCGGTGGATCTCATGATAAAGGTTCACGACACGGGAATCGGCATGGACCCCGAATTCATAAACCGCATTTTCAACCCCTTTGAGCAGGAGGACACCAGCACCACACGCCGCTACGGCGGAACCGGACTCGGAATGGCGATTTCCGATCAGCTTGTCAAGCTTATGGGCGGTCAAATCGTTGTGGAAAGCCTTAAGGGCAAGGGCTCGGATTTCTCGGTGTTTCTCACCCTTCCCGTTGCGGCGGGCGATACGGTCGAGACGGAAGAGCAAAAGCCCGAGCAGGAGGAAAAAGCGAAAAAGCCGCTGCCCGACAAGCTTTCCTGCCGCGTGCTTCTTGCCGAGGATAACGAGATCAACGCCATGATAACGGTGGAAATTCTCGGGCAAAAGGGCGTGACGGTGGATGTGGCCGAAAACGGCAAGGCGGCGGTGGACAAGTTTGCCGCCTGCGAGCAGGGAACATATGACCTTATCCTTATGGACGTGCAGATGCCGGTCATGAACGGCCGCGACGCCACCAAGGCCATAAGAGCTCTTGACCGCCGCGACGCAAAGGAAATTCCCATTTACGCGCTGTCGGCCGACGCCTTTGTGGAGGACGAACGCCTCTCCATCGAAAGCGGAATGAACGGCCATTTGAGCAAACCCATTGATTATGACGCCTTGTTCGGTATTATCGGGCAGACGATTCAAAAAGAGGTAAAAGATATATGAAAGGAAAACTTCGCATAGTTTCGACGGGTCTCATTGCGGTGCTCGCTTTGGCGATTGTCGTTATGGGAGTTGCAAGGAGCCGTCAGGGGTTTTTCCCCTTTGACACCGATCGGGAGCTGAACAGCAATCAGATTCTTTTCCCCGACGGTGGTTCCGCCGCGGGCGACGACGAGCAAAGCGGCGGTGACGATTCCTATTGGCAGCAGGACGATGCCGACGACATGACCGGCCAAAACGGCAGCAATACCGGCTATCTGTTCGGTCAGGGGCAGCAGGCTCCCGGCGGCACCGGAACGGTCACGACGGGAACGGGTGCGGGCAGCACTTCTTCCTCGGGCTCGGGAAACGGCGATAATGTCTATGAGCTGACCGACCGTCCCTCCTCCGAAGGCGATCTTATACTTCCCGGCGGTGGCGGCGGAAATGCCCCCTCTGGCGGAACCGTGCCCGGTGGAAACGGAACCGGAAACGGCGGCGGAAACGGCGGTACGGGCGGAGAAAACGGCGGCAACCTCACTCCCGGTAGAGATACTCCGAGCGGCCCTGTGCCCGGCTACGGTTCCTCCTCCAAGGACGAGCTCAACACCGATTATGTCCGTCCCTCCTATGCCGGAAAGGGCGACGAAAAATTCGACGACAGCACCTCCGACAGGCTTGAAAAAAGCGGCAACTACGAGGTTCGTATTTCCAAGGCAAGCAGCGCAAACCAAGCCTCGGGCGAGGCTCTTTACCGCGGCCAGCAGCAGGTCGATGCGGCCGCAATTTTCCAAAGCATCGAGGCCTTTGTGTGGGATCACGACAGCGACCTTAATTTCTACTGGACTCTTGACGACCTTTGCGTAAACGGCGAGGACGATTCAAAAAGCTATATAAAAATAAACGGCATCGCTTTCGGCGAAAATCCCACCGAAACGGTGACCGAATTTCCCGTCGACATTCCCGCCGACGAGGATTATATCACCATTTACGTTTCCTACCGATTCAGTCTCGGCGACGAGTGGACAAGCTACATAAGAGAAGATTTTTTGGGTCCCACTCCCGGTGTGTCCTACGAGCTTTATAATTCCAAGGTCACGCTGCTCGACAAGGTGCTCACCAAGGAAGGGGAGACCATCAGCAGAGACAGTATTGTAAACCTTTACGGTCAGTATATCGACGTGTGGACCGACTATGTCAATCTTTACACTTATCAGAACAAAATCGTCGGCGGAAAAACCACAAAGGTGACCGAGCTGTTCCCCGGCTGGACATAGGACGGAAAATCCGTTCCCTTTATATACAGCCCGACTGTGGGCCGCCATGTGCTCGAGCCGGCAAACCGAGTGGCGCTTGACGACGCCTATCAGGTCGAGGTGTTCACCCATTGGATCAAAAGCAATTATGAGGTCTCGGCAAACACGGAAGTCGATTACGGGGCGAGTTATGCCTATTTACAGACCCTCACAAACTATAACGGCAGCGACAAGGCGGACGACCATGTCTACCGTCTGACCGTTCCGCAGTATATTCAGGCGGTGGAATTCGTATACCATATGGGCATGACGGTAAACTATATCGATTTGCCCTCTTCGGTGATTTATATCGATACAAACGGCATACCTTCTATCGACGACGATTGGCTTCTTTATATCATATAAATCGCCCTTTTGTCTATACCTATCGGTCGCAAATTGACCTTTCGGTCAAAAAGCTTTGAAAGGGAGAAAGAAAAAATATTTAACGGTCTGTTGAAAAAAACGCCGCGCTGTGGTAAATTAAAGGTGAAAAAGGGTTTTGCTTTGCCGAATGTGTCTTTTGATGTTCTTTGGTTAGCTCTTGCTAACTTTTGCAGCGGACGAATCGAAATAGTTTTTCTTAATTGAAAGAGACGGGAAAAAGAATGACAATCCCTCCGTCACGGCTGCGCCGCGCCGCCTCCCTTTACACAAGGGAGGCTTGAATGTTGTACAATTCCAATTGTT
>OLPF01001594.1_pt1 | contig 17877 bp, 19 predicted proteins | sample 1673121 | NCBI WGS metagenome assembly OLPF01 (sample SAMEA3136756, study PRJEB25190) | human gut metagenome
CTTATGTTCCTCCGGAACCATATGTATTCCGTCAATCTCGGACGCTTTCGCGTAATCCGCCGCATTCATAAAATATGTATCTTCTTCATCTGCAAGTACGGTCTTGATTGCAAGCATAATACGGGATAGTTCTCCTCCGGATGCGACATCCCCCAGTGGACGCACAGGTTCTCCCGGATTAACCGACAGATAAAACTCTGCATCATCTTTTCCTTGTGCAGAATAACTTTTTGCTTCTGTCAAACGAATTTCAAAACGTGCATCCAGGAAATTCAGTTCCGACATCTGATGAACAATTTCCTCGGCAAATTTAACTGCGTTTTGTTCACGCACTTCATGCAGTTCCATCGCAGCCTTTTCCATCTGCTTTTCTGCTTTTTTCTGTTTCTCCAAAAGTTCCTGCATAAAAGAATCGTAATCTTCCAGTTCCGATAGTCTCTGTCTTTTTTCCTCACAATATGCAAGGATATCACTGACAGTGTTTCCATATTTTGCCTTTAAATGATTCACTTCATTCAGGCGGGACTCAACTTCTGAAAACTCTTCTTCCGAGTATTCAAAACTCTTTGCATATTCTGCCAGATCCCGGTTGAAATCATTCAGCAGACTATCGATCTCCACGATCTGATCATAAAGCTGGCTTCCCTTTTCATCAAAAGATGCTGCTTCCTGAAGGCTTCGGATTGCACGGCTTAAGTAATCACTTGCATTTCCACGTTCGTCCTCTGCAGTATACTGATACGCTTCTGCAACTCCTTCTGTGAGTTTTCTGCTATCTGTCATCTTGCGATACTGTTCTTCTAAAAGTTCATCTTCACTTTCTTTAAGAGCTGCTTCTTCAATCTCATTCACTTCAAATTCAGCAAGAGAAAGTTCTCTTCTTCGGCTCTCTTCATCCAGCGAAGATTGTTCCACCTTCTTACATACTGTCTTCCATTCCTGATAGCAGGAAGCCATTTTTTCTTTTAACGGATCCGTCTGTTCTTTCCCATAAAGATCAAGCAGTGTTAAATGATTCTTTCGATGAAGCAATGTCTGATTATCATGCTGTCCATGAATATCGATCAAAAGACTGGCTACATCTTTAAGAACGCTCATATTCACTGTCTCACCGTTAATCTTACTGACACTTCGGCCTTCTAAAAGGCGGCGGCTCAATGTCAGATATCCGTCTTCCGGATAAATGTCCAAGGCCTCCAGCTTCTTTAAAATCTTTTCTTCTTTGATGTGAAAAGTAAGTTCTACCAATCCGCTTTTTGCCCCGTTTCGAAGCATCTGTGCATTGTATTTTCCACCCAGTGCAAGCGTAACAGAGCCAAGAAGGATTGACTTTCCTGCTCCGGTTTCACCGGTCAGAATATTCAATCCTTCCCCAAACTCTACTTCTGTTTCATCAATCAAAGCAAGATTTTTCACATACAGATTCTGTAACATATATCACCTATGCTTTCCTTGAAACCAATTTCCTTATATTCTCCATTACTACAGCTGTATCTTCAACTGTACGAATTGCGCACATGATCGTGTCATCTCCCGCAATACATCCGACCACTTCATTCCATTTCATTGCATCTACTGCAGCAGCAACCGCCATTGCCATTCCGGCAACTGTTTTGATCACAAGGATATTCTGTGCCATATCCATGGAAACAAACCCGTCACGAAGCACACGGATATATTTTTCGTTCATTCCGTCATCTTCCTGTCTATGGACAATATACTTCTGACGCCCACCGTTTACAGACAACTTTGTCAGCTTCAGATCTCTGATATCTCTGGAGACAGTTGCCTGTGTGACCTTGAAGCCGGCATTATTCAGATATTCTGCCAGTTCCTCCTGCGTCTCTATGTCATACTGACTGATCAATTCAATTATCTTTGCATGTCGGCTCACTTTCATAGTATCAATTTCCTTTCATCTTCTCGCGCATTGTTATCATAAAACTTTCTTCACTTAATTTTACAAGATGCGCTTTGGCATCTGATTTTCTGATCTTCACTCTGTCTCCGCTAACCAATTGTCTCTGTACAGCGCCGTCATAACATAAAGCTACTTTCTCCTGCCTTCCATAACGGCCCTCGCAAATCTCAACTTCAACATCATCCTCTGCTGAAAGCACCACACTGCTCGTGTTAAGTGCATGGGAACAGATTGGAGTGATAACTATCAGACTTGCTGTTGGCTCTACCACCGGCCCACCTGCGGAAAGATTATATCCTGTACTTCCCGTCGGTGTACAGATGATCACACCGTCTGCCTGATATGTATTCAATAATGTCCCATTCACATATACATTAAACTGAACAATACGAAGATTCCCTTCTCTTGTCAGAACGATATCATTTACCGCCAGATCTTTTTCACCGGATGACATTGTCCCCTCCAACATCATACGTTTCTCAACTTTAGGCTCTTCCTCGCAAAGTCTGTCAATCGCAGATTTATAATCTTTCAATTCTACATCTGCCAGATACCCCAACGTTCCGATATTGATTCCAAGAAGCGGAAGTTTATTTCCTTCAAGGTCACGTATTGCACGGATCAAAGTTCCATCCCCACCTAAAACCAGTCCGCAATCAACGTTCTCCGGAATCGTTCCCGGAACAATAAATCCTTCCTCGTCCTTTTGCGCAAGAATAACACGTTTGCCTTTTCTCTCAATATAATCTTTTATCTCAATCGTAACAGAATAATCTCTGTCTTTTAATTGATTTGTTATGATATAAAAAGATTCCATACCATCACCTTTTTACTTTGCCAGAGCAGCGAATGCTTCATCCACTACCTGATCCAGTTCCTTTGTCTCAATCTTTGCTTCCTCTTCCGGACATTTCTTCAAATGTACAAGGTATTCAATATTTCCTTCTGGTCCCTTGATTGGAGAGAATGTGATCTCAAGTACAGAAAATCCGATTGATACCGCAAATTCTGTCACTTTCTCGATTACTTCATGATGTGTACTCTTTTCTCGCACAACACCTTTCTTTCCAACCTTCTCACGTCCTGCTTCAAACTGTGGTTTGATCAATGCTACAATCTCTCCATCATCTGTCAGATACGCTCTGATTGCACCAAGCACTTTTGTGAGAGAGATAAACGAAACATCAATCGACGAAAAATCAACAGGTTCTCCAAGATCTTCCGGAGTCACATAACGGATATTCGTCTTCTCCATACATACCACTCTCGGATCCTGACGCAGCTTCCAATCCAGCTGTCCTCTTCCCACATCGATGGCAAATACTTTCTTTGCTCCATTCTGAAGCATACAGTCTGTGAATCCTCCAGTGGAAGATCCAACATCTGTACAGACCTTTCCATCTACTGTCACATGGAATTCTTTCATTGCTTTCTCAAGCTTAAGACCTCCACGGCTCACATAGGGGAGAACATGTCCGCGTACCTCAATATTTACCTCCTCTGGAAATGTTGTTCCGGCCTTATCTTCTCTCTGACCTTCTACAAATACATTTCCTGACATAATAATTGCTTTTGCTTTTTCTCTGGAATCCGCCAGATTTCTCTTTACGAGCAATACATCCAAACGTTCTTTCATGTTACTTTTCTTCCTTTATTCTCCGATCATCTGCAATGACCTTTTTTACAATACTCTCTCTGTCGAGACCAACTTCTTTTCTTAAGACATCTACATTTCCATGTTCAACATAATCATCTGAAATACCGATTGTGCAAACTTTCAATGGGATACCCTCGCGCATCACAAAATCTTCTACCTGCTCACCAAATCCACCTGTAAGCACATTTTCCTCAATTGTCACAAGGATCCTGTGATTTTCTGAAATCTTCCGGATCCTCTCTGTATCCAGAGGTTTCACAAATCTTGCATTGATCAGACTACACTGATACCCTGCTGCCTTAAGATCCTCACGCACCTGTTCTGCAAGGAAAGACATATGTCCGACAAACATTACCGCGATCTCACTCTCTTCATATAGAAGTTCGCTCTTTCCATATTCGATCGGAGCACGGAATTCCTTCAGTCCTTCATATGCTTCTCCTCTTGGATAACGAAGTGCAATCGGATACTGGAAATCTACTGCAAAGCGCACCATATCCGCCATCTCCCAACGGTTCTTTGGTGACAGGATTGAAAGATTCGGGATCAATGATAAAAATGATAAATCAAAGACTCCCTGATGTGTCTCTCCGTCACTTCCAACAAGACCTGCGCGGTCTACTGCGATCACAACCGGCAGATTCTGAAGACAGACATCATGAATCGTCTGGTCAAACGCTCTCTGTAAGAAAGATGAATACACCGCAAAAACAGGCTTCATTCCCCCAGCAGCAAGTCCTGCTGCAAATGTCATCGCATGCTCTTCTGCAATTCCTACATCAAAGAATCTTTCCGGAAATAGCTTTGCGAATCTGGAAAGTCCGGTTCCGTCTGCCATCGCTGCAGTAATAGCTACAACCTTCTTGTCCTTCTTTCCGATATCTGCAAGCACTTTGGAAAAAATATCTGTATAAGAATCCTTCCCCGACCCTCCGATCGTTTCTCCTGTTGTCACATCAAAAGGTCCCGTTCCATGGAATTTTGACGGATTCGTCTCTGCCGGAAGATAACCTTTTCCCTTCTTTGTCACAACATGTACAAGAACTGCATGATTTACCCGTTTTGCTTCATTCAATGTCTTTGTTAATGTCTTCAGATCATGTCCGTCTACAGGACCCAGATATGTGATTCCCATATCCTCAAAAAACATTCCCGGAACAAATAATTGTTTGATCCCGCTCTTCGTCTTCTTCACCTGATGGACGATCCGTTCTCCCCTGCCGGGAATCCTCTTGATCGTATCTTCGACACCTCTCTTCAGGTCTGAGTATACCTGTGTCGTCCGAAGCCCATTCAGGTAATTTGACATACCACCAACATTCTTGGAAATGGACATCGTATTATCATTGAGTACAATGATAAAATTACTTTTCAATCTGGAAGCGTTATTCAATGCTTCATATGCCATACCGCCGGTCATAGAACCATCTCCGATCACAGATACAACGTTATAATGCTCCTGTTGAAGCTCTCTTGCGGCCACATAACCAAGCCCTGCTGAGATTGAAGTTGAACTGTGTCCTGTATCAAACGCATCACATTTGCTTTCTTTTCTCTTAGGGAATCCACTCATTCCTCCGTATTTCCTAAGATCATCAAATCCTTCTTTTCTTCCTGTCAGAAGCTTGTGTGTATAAGACTGATGTCCCACATCCCAGATCAGTTTATCCTCTGGGAAATGAAGTACTTTATGTAATGCCATCGTAAGCTCAACAACTCCGAGATTGGATGCCAGATGTCCTCCGGTCACACTGATCTTTTCGATCAGAAACCGCCGGATCTCATCCGATAATTCTTTCAGCTCTTCCTCTGTCAGTTCTTTTATATCGTTGGCCTTTTGAATCTTTTCAAGTGCCATAAGTTCCTCCTCACCGACAATCTTATTTTTCTCTATATACAAGAGATTTCAAAAGCTGCTCAAGGAAATTATCCCCGGCAGGGAACTTTTTCAGTTCATCGATTGCTTCTTCTGTCATACGTTCCACATCTTTATGAGCCTGTTCGATTCCTTTAAGTGTTACATATGTTGTCTTTTCATTCTTCTCATCACTATGTACCGGCTTGCCCAGCTGCTCTGTCGTGCTTGTCACATCCAGAATATCGTCCTGGATCTGGAATGCCATTCCGATCTTTCCTGCGATTTTCTGCATACTCTTTACATCTTCTTTTGATGCTCCCGCAAGGATTGCTCCAATCATCATAGCAGACTCGATCAGTGCACCTGTCTTCAGTCTGAAAATAAAATCAAGAACTTCCTCATCAATCTGATGTCCGGATTCTTTCACATCTACAACCTGTCCACCGATCATACCATAGATTCCGGCCTTTCCTGCCAGAACTCTCATCGCTTGTCCGATTCTAAGGCTTTCCTCCGGAAATTGCTCAAATGCCTTGCATGCTGTCTCAAATGCATAGTTTAAAAGTGCATCACCCGCAAGGATTCCCATATCCTCTCCATAAACAATATGTGTCGTCTTTCTTCCTCTACGGTACTCATCATTATCCATTGCCGGGAGATCATCATGAACCAGTGAATAGGTATGGATCATCTCCATTGCTGCCATAAACGGATAAATCACTTCTGTCTCTCCACCAAACAGACGGTATGTTTCCATCATCAGCATTGGGCGAAGGCGCTTACCTCCTGCCATCAGACTGTATTCCATTGCTTCCATGATCACACTCTGATATCCGTTTGCTTCCGGAAGATATTCTCTGAGTATTGCTTCAATTTTTTCTACTTTTTCTTTCTGTTCTTCTTTAAAATTCATGACTCTCTCCATTCTCATCCAAGGCAAGAACTTTCTTTTCCACATCGTTAATTGTACGATTACAACACTTCACAAGTTCCATGCCTTCCTGATATAAATTAAAAGAATCTTCAAGAGAAAGCTCCTCTCCTTCCAGTCCGCCAATGACGCGATCCAGTCTCTCAAATAACTCCTCAAGACTTGCAGCCTGTTCTATCTTCTTCGTGTCTTTCATCATTTCCTCCCGGTTACTGTTCGTGGGAACTTTGTCCTCTTTCCCCTTCTGGTTTTACAGTGCCTGTAACAGCAGCTTTAATCTGTCCGTCCGTTACATATATCTGCAACAAATCTCCTTCTCTTACCTGATCTGTTTTCTTTATATTCTGTCCTTGTGCATTACAGACATAAGAATATCCCTGACTTAATTTCTCAAGTGGAGACAATCCCTTCATCCGTTCTGCATACAGTGCGAGTCTGTGCTTTTCTTTTGTCAGATGCCGCTCCATAAGCGAGCGCAGTGTATTCTCAGCGTCAACCGTTCTTTGTCTCTTCTCATTGAGTTTCTGTCTTGGATGGAGCGTCTGAAGTTTCAATCTGCTGTGTTCCAGATGCATACGCTCGTTTAGCAGCTTCTGATTTATTGCTCTTCGAAGTAAACTCTCACAATTAAGAATCTGTTCTTTCACTTCAGAATATTCATACACTGCAAGCTCTGCCGCTGCAGATGGTGTCGGTGCTCTTAAGTCTGCCACATAATCGGCAATCGTTGTATCTGTCTCATGTCCGACTGCAGAGATCACCGGAACGCGACAGTCAAAAATCGCACGCGCAACAGCTTCCTCATTGAATGCCCACAGATCTTCAATGCTTCCTCCGCCTCTTCCGACGATCATGACATCCACCTGCTTCTCTTCCAGCATATGGATTCCTTTCACGATGCTGCTCACGGCACCATCACCCTGTACCAGTGCAGGATAAAGCAGGATCTGGACAAATGGATTTCTTCTCTTTGCCACATTGATGATATCTCTGATCGCTGCTCCTGTCGGTGCGGTCACAACCCCGATCGTACGTGCATAGCGTGGAACCGGCTGTTTGTACTCTGCTGCAAACATTCCCATCTCTTCGAGTTCTTTCTTCAGTGCCTCGAATCTTTCATACAAAAGTCCCGCACCGTCCAGAATGATCTCTCTTGCGTACAGCTGATACTTTCCATCCCGCTCATAGACACTGACCGAACCCAGTACTACTACCTGCTGTCCTTCCTCCATATGAAAAGAAAGCCCAGACCTTGAGCCTGCGAACATCACGCAGGCTATCGTGCCGGACTCGTCTTTCAATGAAAAATATATATGCCCTGATGTGTGGTACTTTAAATTAGACACCTCACCCTTTACATAGATTCGGTTCAGCATGAAGTCCTGGGTGAACATATTCTTAATATAAGAATTAACCTGCTTCACCGTATAGACATTTTTCATTCTTTCGTCTCTTCCAGTGAACGCGCAATCTTGCCAAGTACTCCGTTGATAAATGACGGAGCCTCATCTGAACTGAACGTCTTTGCCAGTTCTACTGCCTCGTTAATCGCAACTCCTACCGGTACCTCGTCATCCCACTTCATCTCATATACCGCAAGTCTCAGAATGGACAGATCTACTTTGTTCATTCTTGTCGTCTTCCATCCCTTTGCATTGGCATTGATCAGTTCATCAATCTCTTCTGTCTTCTCAAGTACTGCCGCATATTTTCTCTTAATATATTCTTTATCCTTATCCGCTGCATCTTCCAGTGTAGAAAAATAGTATTCAATCTGCTCCGGCATCTCCTGCGGATCATTAAATTCTATCTGAAACAACATCTTGAAAATGTGCTCGCGAAGTTCTTTTCTAACCATGTTGGCTGATTCCTTTCCTGTTCGCTTTTATTCCTGACTCTCCATCTCGACTCCTGCAACCTTAATGTTCACATCAGCCACTTCAAGTCCTGTCATATTCTCAATTGCATTCTTAACTTTCTCCTGCACTCTTGCAGACACCTCAACGATGCTGTAATTGTACTTCAGGTTCAATGCCAAGGATACAGTCACAATACCTTCCAGTACATCAACCTTCACACCTTTGGAAAGATTCTTCATTCCGAGCTTTCCGATCAGTTCATTCGTGATGTTTCCGGCCATAGAAGCAACACCTTCCACTTCTGTGGCAGCAAGCGCTGCAATGATCGCTACAACTTCATCTGCAATCTTAATCTCACCTTTGCTTGCGTCGTTCTGTATTGTATAAATATTTCTTTCGTCCTTTGCCATAATCAAAACCTCCTGTTTTGTCTGATTCTTTCTACATTATATCAAAAATCTTTCTATTTGAAAAGATTTTTATGAACGTCCGAATTCTGACAAAATAAGTCCTTCATTTCTCTCTTCTGTCATACGGATACTCCACTCATGCGCAAAGAGAAGAAGCGGACGTCCCTTCAGATCCATGATCTTCTTCATATCAGATGTTCCGCTCAAGCGATCCATATCGATCTCTTCATTCTCAATCCAACGGATGTACTCATATGGCAGATTCTCCAGACGGATCTCTACATTATATTCATTCTGGAGACGATACTTCAATACATCAAACTGAAGTACACCTACAACACCTACGATAATCTCTTCCATACCCGTGTTGAATTCCTGGAAGATCTGGATCGCACCTTCCTGTGCAATCTGATTGATTCCCTTTACAAACTGCTTTCTCTTCATCGTGTCAACCTGACGGACACGTGCAAAGTGCTCCGGTGCAAAGGTCGGGATTCCTTCGTAAGCAAATTTCTCTTTTGATGTTGTCAATGTATCTCCGATTGAAAAGATACCCGGGTCAAATACCCCGATGATATCTCCGCCGTAAGCCTTATCGATCATCTTTCTTTCACTTGCCATCATCTGCTGCGGCTGGGAAAGACGCACATCCTTTCCTCCCTGCACATGATAAACACTCATACCGGCCTCGAATTCTCCGGAACAGATTCTCATGAATGCGATTCTGTCTCTGTGGGCTTTGTTCATATTCGCCTGGATCTTAAATACAAATGCTGAGAAGTCTTTTTCTGTCATCGGATCGATCTCGCCATGATCTGATTTTCTCGGAAGCGGAGAGGTTGTCATCTTCAGGAAATGCTTCAGGAAAGTCTCTACACCAAAGTTGGTAAGCGCGGATCCGAAAAATACCGGTGAAAGCTGTCCCTTATCAACCAGTTCCTGATCAAACTCAGCGGCTGCTCCGTCCAGAAGTTCAATCTCATCTGCAAGAATGTCTTTTGCATCTGCTCCGATCAGTTCTTCTGTCTCCGGTGCGTCGATCGGTATCATCTTCACTTCACCCATCGCAGTACCCTTTTTCGTATCTGAGAACAGCTCAACTTCACGTTTTGCTCTGTCGTAAACTCCCTTGAATTCCTTACCGGAACCGATTGGCCAGTTGATCGGACAAGTTGCGATTCCAAGCTCTTTCTCTATATCATCTAGCAATTCAAATGTATCTTTCGCCTCACGGTCGAGCTTATTGATAAATGTAAAGATCGGGATGTGACGCATCACACAGACTTTAAACAGCTTTCTTGTCTGTGCCTCAACACCCTTGGATGCATCGATAACCATAACTGCGGAATCCGCTGCCATCAAAGTACGGTATGTATCCTCTGAGAAGTCCTGATGTCCCGGTGTATCCAGAATATTAATACAGTATCCACCATAATTGAACTGAAGTACAGAAGAAGTTACAGAAATACCTCTCTCCTTCTCAATCTCCATCCAGTCGGAAACCGCATGCTTCGCAGTTGCTTTTCCCTTAACAGATCCTGCCTGGTTGATGGCTCCTCCGTACAGAAGGAATTTCTCTGTCAATGTTGTCTTACCGGCATCCGGATGGGATATAATGGCAAATGTTCTTCTTTTCTTTATCTCATTCGTAATTTCTGACATTTCTAATCTCCTATCATTTTCACGCAATAGATAACTGTCCGCAGGCATCCCGTAGACAGTTACATAATAAACCAGTAAATAGTGTATCACAAGTCCTCTCTGACAGCAAATCTTTTATAAAAAGTTTTTCCAAAAATATACTTTCTATTCATGAATTGGTGTAATTACAATCTTCTCCGGCTTTACATCCGACTTTCTTGTCACAATATCCTCAATCTGGGCACGGTTTGCATCCGTAAGCTCCTCTGCATTTACAACAACATCTGCACTATCTTCCCCCAGACTTACCACTGCCTCTGAAAATCCTTTTGTTGCCATCAATGTCTCAATTTCCATCTCCGTCTCTGATTGTTTTGTAAGCTCCACCATCTGTGCAACTGCATCTGACTTTTCCTCTTCACTGAGCTCTGTATTGTCTATGATCGACTGCAGGGTTTCTTTATTCTGGGCACGCACCTGTTCTCTTGTAACTTTTGCCTGGGCTACCGTAGTCTGGGCTGAACCATTTGTTAGAACCGCCTCTCCAGGTGTTCCTTCCGTTTCAGAATCATTACTTTCAATTTCTTCGCTTCCTGCTTCTGTATCTTCCTGTGAAATATCCAAAAGTTCCTGATTTGTAAGATCTGCATTAGCTTCTTTTGTTCCTTTCGCATTCTCGCCAAACAGACGTCCCGTGTAGTTCAGATATCCTGCTGCCGCGATCATAACCGCAAGTGCCACAATGATCAACTGGTTTTTCTTCACTTTCCCTTTCATTAAGATAAACCTCCTTTTATGTAGGCGCACGTTTCATTATTTTTATCTTATGCGCTTCTACACCAAATAATGCCTGCACCGCTTCTGTCAGATTCTTCGCGACAACTGCATTCCCACCTCCATCTGCTATTACAAGAATTCCCTCCACTTCCGGTGCATTTTCTTTACTTACATATGGGATCTGCGTTCCGTCTGTCCCCTGACTGTACACGGTCGTTTTATCCAAAGATTTCTCTTCACTTTCTCTTGTCTCTCCCTGGTTGCCTGCTTCCTTCGTCGTCTGATGTGTACTTTGCTGATCTTTTTCAACCACCTTCTGTCCTGTAGACTTTAATGTGATCATCACCGTCACCTTTCCCGCCCCATCTACGACACCAAGTGTCTGCGCTGTCTTCTGTTCCAGATATTTTTCATAGTCTGCCATGGAATCTGTCTCATATGTCTCTCCTTTCCCGGATTCCCCGTTAATCTTTGTATCCTTATCCACCTCCCCTGTCTTCGGAACCGGAACCGCAACTACAAGAAGCAGCAGTCCACACAGGAATAAAATAGCTAATCTTGTTCTTTTCTGACCACGATCCGCCTGTTTTATCTTCCTTGTGTATCCCACGATCCTTTCTTTCCACTCCTGCCAATTATTGTCCAATTCCGATTTCCTCCCGTTTTATAGAATCCGACATCCGCTCTATTTCTTTCTCATATTGCTGATACACTTCCCTTTGATAAAACTGCTCTGCTTTCAGTCCTTTCAACGCCGCAACAGGGGATAGTGCAAGCAGGATCAGGACAAGTCCACAGAAAAAACGAATATATTTTTCATAATCCTTTCCCGGAATCACCTGCAGAACTGCACTCATAACGAGAAGCATTGAAATGATTTTTTGTATCCATTGTGTAAGCATCCGGCAGATTCCTCCTCTCTCCTCTGAAACCTTAAGATGTTACAGCCACCACAAGTGCAATGCTTAAGACAAACAACAGTGTTGTGGATGCTATTACCTTCACCATAAGCTGATAACCGGAACTAACTCCAGATATGCATGTTGTAATTCTCCGGTCAGAAACCGGTTGGACTAATGCCGCCACAAGTTGGTACAAAAATGCCAATATCAGAAATTCCACCAGTGGAATAAGTGCCAGGACAACTATAAAAATCATTCCTGCTACACCGATTCCATTCTTAAGCAGTACTGCAACTCCTAATGCAACATCCATTGTACCTCCGGCAACGTCTCCGATCCACGGAACCGCCTCCAGTGTTCGTCCCGCAGCAGTCATTTTCAAAGAATCAATTGCCGGATTCAAAAATCCCCGGATCAGACTAATCCCACTCACAGCGGCAATCATACTTTTCAGACTCCATTGGATACATTTTTCCAGAAGTTCTGCAAATTCTGAGAAAAGATCTTCTCCGGTCAGGCAGGATAAGACCCTCACCATCCCGTAGATCTTCACAGCCGGTAAAAGAAAGTGAAGTACAAGCAGTTCCACCAGATAGATCAGGAACAGTATTGTATTATAAAACATCAACGCCGAACTGCTCTTTCCGGTAAATGCAACCGCCAGAAAGAAACTTGGGCAAAACACCTGCATCAATTGGACAAGCTCTCCTGTTTTTTCTTCGGCATATAAATTCATCGATTGATATGCTTCCAGACAGATTGCGATCACAACAAGATACAAAATATAAAAACCCGCTTCCGCTGTCTGTCTGTTTTGAAAGATACTTGTAAAATTCGAGAAAAATGCAGCCGCCACTGTAATCAGCAGCAAGCGCGCCAGATTCTTCCTTCCTTTCTGAAAAACAGAGAACACCTGTCCTGAAAAAAACTCAAGAAATCTTTCTCCCAATTCCTTCGTATTTCCGCTGATCAGCATCTCTGTAAGATCACGAAACCGAACTTTTTCTCCCAGTTCTGTCTCTCCTGATAACTGATCGATCTGTCTGAAATCAAATTCATCCAGCAGACTTTCTTCCATTTGTTCCAGCTCATCCTCCAACATCCCGGAATGATCTTCTGTTTCCTTTTCCTCCGCTGTACCATGCTCTGCTGCATACACGCTGCCACATCCTGTCACAACCGTAAATAAAAACACAAAACAGAAGAGCTTTTTCCAAAAATATTTTTCCCTTTTCATATCAGAAAATCTCCGATTAGTTCCAGCAGCGCAAGAAGTACCGGCATTCCTATCGCAAGGATCGTCAACTTTGTAAAAATCTCAATCTGTACAGCAATATTCTGATACCCTGCATCTTTACAGATTCCGGATGCAAATTCAGCCACATAAGTCACACCGGCCATTTTCAACAGAATACTCATCTGTCCGGCATCCAGTTTTATATAATCTGCAATTTTCTTTACTGTCCGCACAAAGATTTCAAGTCGTGAAAGCATACAAAGAAATAAAAACAAGCTGACTGCAAGACTTACATAAATGCCATATTCACTTTTCCCACTTTTAAACTGCAAAGCAAGTAATGTTCCAACGACACCAAAAAGTGCGATTTGTATACTGTTCAATTCTGTTCCGCCCTCCTTAAAGAGAAAACAATTGCCGGATCGAAGAAAATAAGTCATAAATCGCCGGGAGAACCCAGGATAATACAAGAATCAGCCCTGCAAGACTTGTCAGGAATGCCTGTTCCTCTCTGCCGCTATGCTTCAGATCGGAAGAGCTCTTCCGCTGTGCTTTAACACCTGACAAAGTATGGATACAAGAATCCCTACCGCCGCAATTTTAAATATCAGATTGATACTCATACTCTCCCTCCTCTCCCTTTTGTTCCCGCCCTTTTAAAGCAGAAGGATCACAAGAAAAATCCCTCCTGCTGCCCCCAGCCAGCTACCGAGCTTTTTCTTCTCAGACGTTTCCGCAGTTCTCTTTTCAATTTCCATATCCAGCCTTTTCAAATGATACTCCAGCAGACGAACTACACCTTCTCTGTCTCCTATTTCAAGCAGTTCCCCAGGTTCGCAGATCAGAGGATTCATTTTCCCTCTCCATTTCAGTTCCGGAAGATCTTTTCCTATCGTATCTGTCCACAAGTCAGCAAACCGCTTTTCCTGTGTGCCCTGACATTGAAATGCCAGATCCATCAGCCAGTTTTCATAAGGTTCCTTCTCTCTTGATGCAATATTATAAAAAATTTCCGAAAGCGGAAGTCCTGCATACAGTAATTCGCCTTTTATTTGTTCTATAATTCTGCGAAAATGACTCAATTCTTCCAGATAATTCCGAAGTTCTTTTCCATACATCCATCCTGCTCCGGTCGTCGCCAACAAGATCAGAAAACATCCGACTAATTTCTGCACAGCACACGCCCCCGCTCATCATAGATTTCCCGGATCTTGCCAGGACCGTGATCCTGTCCAAGCACAACATAACGCTGAAACATTCTTCTGCGGATCAGGTCACCCAGGATCGGCTTTTTAGAAGCCTCATCCATATCAAGGCTGTGTACACTCGCGATCAGCCGGCAGCCGCACTGCATGGCATATTCAATGGCATGGATATCCTCACTTGTACCGATCTCATCCACTGCGATCACACGCGGCGCCATAGAACGGATCAACATGATCATCCCCTCCGCTTTCGGACAACAGTCTAAAATATCAGTCCTTGTACCCAGATGATTCTGCGCGATTCCAAGATAACACCCACCAAGCTCCGATCTTTCATCTACCACACCGACAGAACACCCTTTTATGTATTCATTTCCATCCGATATCTGACGGATCAGATCACGGATCAAAGTAGTCTTTCCGCAACACGGCGGAGAAATGATCAATGTATGGCAAATCTGTTTATTTTCCGTAATATATGGAATCAATGCGTCAGCACACCCAAGTACTTCGTGAGAAATTCTTACATTTAGCGAAGAAATATACTGTATATTTTTTACTTTTTCATTTTCTATAATTCCTTTTCCTGCCACCCCGACCCTGTGACCTCCTTCCACTGTAATAAATCCCTGTTTCAACTCATTTTCATATGCATAGAGCGAATAATGACAAATATATCCCATTGTCTCACCAATATCTTCTTTCGTAACCAGATACGGGTGTACCGAGTCCGGAAGAACCCGTTCCTGCCCTTTCATCTGAATCAGCAGCGGCTGACCTGTACGTATCCTGATCTCCTGCAGTTCCTCCGGATTACTGACGGATTCTTCTACAAGCTTACGGATTTTTTCTGCCAGCAGATTCCAGACCTGCATCTTCTTGTTCTGTCTTTCCATTTCCATCTTGTCCACCTCTCCAGTTGTTGTCCGTACCCCTCCTCTCTACACAATATATGGATAAGATTCTTAAAGTATTCCTTGCGCATACAAGAAAAGAGGAACAAAACCCAGTTTCCTGAATTCTGTTCCTCTTTTCTTATTCTTTCTGATTCTTATTCTGCAACATCTTTCATGCTGAAGCTGAATCTTCCCATCTTATCTTTACCAAGGCATACAACCTTCACAACATCACCGATGCTTACAACGTCTTCTACCTTGTCAACTCTCTGCTTGGAAAGTTTGGAAATGTGTACCATTCCTTCTTTACCCGGTGCAAACTCAACGAATGCTCCGAATTCTTTGATGCTGATAACCTTTCCTTCAAAAAGCTGTCCTGCTTCGTAATCTGTAACGATTGTCTGGATGTACTTCGCAGCTTTCTCCATGTTCTCTTTCTCTGTACCGCAGATAGATACATTTCCTTCATCATCGATGTCGATCTTAACACCTGTCTCGTCGATGATTGCATTGATTGTCTTACCACGCTGTCCGACAACATCACCGATCTTCTGTGGATCGATCTGCATCTGAATAATCTTCGGTGCAAACTCTCCAACTTCTTTTCTAGGCTCAGCGATTGCTTTACTCATAACTTCATCCATGATGTAAGTTCTTGCTTTCTTTGTAGCAGCGATTGCTTCTTCGATGATCGGTCTTGTCAATCCGTGGATCTTGATATCCATCTGGATTGCTGTGATACCTTCGTGAGTACCTGCTACCTTGAAGTCCATGTCTCCGAAGAAGTCCTCGAGTCCCTGGATATCTGTCAATACAAGGTAATCATCATCTGTCTCACCTGTTACAAGTCCTGCAGAGATACCTGCTACAGCAGACTTGATCGGCACACCTGCTGCCATCAGTGACATGCTGGATGCGCAGACACTTGCCTGTGATGTAGATCCATTAGACTCAAATGTCTCAGATACTGTACGGATCGCATATGGGAACTCAGACTCGCTTGGAAGTACCGGAAGAAGTGCTCTCTCAGCCAGTGCTCCATGTCCAATCTCACGACGTCCCGGTCCTCTGGAAGGTCTTGTCTCGCCTACAGAGTATGATGGGAAATTATAGTGGTGCATATATCTCTTTGTTGTCTCTGCCTCGTCAAGTCCGTCTAATCTCTGTGCCTCAGATAACGGAGCCAGTGTACAGATATTACAGATTTGTGTCTGTCCACGAGTAAACATTGCAGAACCATGAACTCTAGGAATCAGGTCTACCTCTGCTGCCAGTGGTCTGATCTGATCGATCTTTCTTCCATCTGGACGCTTGTGGTCTTTTAAGATCATCTTACGAACAGTCTTCTTCTGGTACTGATATACAGCATCCGGAAGAATTGCAAGCCACTCTTCATTGTCTGCAAATGCTTCTTCTAACTTTTCTGTAACAACACGAATATTTTCTTTTCTAGTCTGCTTGTCATCTGTAAATACAGCTTCTTCCATCTCTTCTGGAGTTATCACTTCTTTCATAGCTGCAAATAACTCTTCCGGTACAGCAAAGCTCTCATATGAGTGCTTTGGCTTTCCACACTCAGCTACGATTGTATCAATGAATTTGATCACTTCCTGGTTCACTTCGTGAGCCTTAAAGATTGCATCGATCATCTGCTGCTCCGGCACTTCATTGGCACCGGCCTCGATCATGATAACTTTCTCTCTTGTAGATGCAACCGTCAGCGCCATATCAGATATTTCTTTCTGTTCTGCTGTCGGATTAAATACAAATTCACCGTCAACCAGTCCAACCTGTGTTGTAGAGATCGGTCCGTCAAACGGGATATCGGAAATTGTTGTTGCGATTGCTGCACCAAGCATAGCTGTAAGCTCCGGAGCACAGTCCTGATCTACAGATAATACAAGGTTCTCCAGTGTTACATCGTTACGGTAATCCTTTGGGAACAGTGGTCGCATCGGACGGTCGATAACACGGCATGTCAGGATCGCATTCTCAGATGCTTTTCCTTCTCTTTTGTTAAATCCTCCCGGGATCTTACCTACGGAATACATTCTCTCATTATATTCTACACTTAACGGGAAGAAATCGATTCCTTCTCTTGGCTTCTCAGAAGCAGTTGCTGTACAAAGTACAGTTGTATCACCATAGTGCATTAAAACTGCACCGTTCGCCTGCTTCGCTACTCTACCAACATCTACGCGAAGTGTTCTTCCGGCTAATTCCATCTCATACTTCTTATACATAGTATTCTCCTTTTATCTTCATTCATCTGTTCTGCGAAAGAAGGATACCGAAACTACTGAAAAAGACACTCTCTCTTCGCTACCACCGGACAATATCCTTTTCAGTGGTCTCGGATTATATCTCCCTCGTCCACAATCCAATATATTATAGCATATCTTATGTAAATACACCATATCTTTTTTCTACAAAAAATTCCGACTGCATAACGCAATCGGAATTTTTATTAAAATCATTATTATTTTCTAAGTCCAAGTTTCTCGATCAGAGCACGATATCTGTTGATATCTGTCTTCTTCAGGTATGCAAGAAGTCCTCTTCTCTGTCCTACCATCTTAAGAA
>OLPF01001603.1_pt1 | contig 17827 bp, 9 predicted proteins | sample 1673121 | NCBI WGS metagenome assembly OLPF01 (sample SAMEA3136756, study PRJEB25190) | human gut metagenome
CCCTGACCTCTTGACTGCCAGTCAAGCGCTCTCCCAGCTGAGCTACGCCCCCGTGACGAGGAGATACTATAGGGGAAGACTTTCTTTGATGCAAGGACTTTTTTGGGTTGAATCTCTTACTTACGGGTTTTCCTGGGACGTGGCAAAAATAATCACTCTGCGAGCGATTATTTTTATCCGCCGTCCCGATAAAACCCTGATGCGATAGACCTTACTTGTAGAGGTAAGCGATGGCGGTGCCGGTGTGGACTTGGATCGTGGCTGTTGACCTGACGACGTTGCTAATGCCCGTGTCGACTAGCAGGCCCAGGGGGCTGTGATCTAGTTCCCACTCTAGGCCGTGCTCACTCACCTCGGTGTTGGGGGCTATGGCGATGATGGAGAAGGTTTTGCCCTCGGCGCCCTCAATGGTCCAGGTCTCGTTCTGACGCAGGATTCTGGCCGTCACTTCGTCTTCTTCGATCCAGACGGGGACATCCGCATAGCCCGCCAGTAGCCCTAACACAGAAAGAGCCATATCCGGACGGCCGCCGGTGGCGCAGGTCGCAACCACTTCGGCACCCGGCCAGCGACGGCGGACGGAATCGAGCGCCAGCGCCAGATCGGTATAGTCTTTGTACGGGTCGTGGCGCTCAACTTCAAAGTCGGTGGCGGCATCGACCAACGCGCGACCCGCGTCGCTCACCGTGTCGGCATCCCCCACATACACGTCGCAGCCCAGCCCCGCACCCAGCAGCGCATCGAGTCCGCGGTCCACGGCGACAACGTAGTCGCACTCCCCTGCTAGCCTACGCAACAGATCCGCGCTCGCCACCGCGGGCGAGCCGCAGACCACTAATACCTTGCAAGCCACAGCCCTCGCCTATCCCTCAAACGAAAGCACGCGGGCCAGATCCAGCTCCTCGTAGCTGTCGATAAAGATATCGCAGTTGGCGCGCACGTCGTCGCGCTTCATGCGGCCGTGCGGGTCATAAATACCCACGCGCTTAAAGCCGGCGGTGCCAGAGCTCTTAAGGCCAAAGACCGCGTCCTCAAACACCCACACGCGCTCAAACTTGCACCCGTGGCGCTCCTCCAGGCGGCGCAGCGCAAGTTCATACACATCCGGGAACTGCTTGGAGCGTCCTGCCTCACCCGTCGTGGTAACAAACTCCATGTAAGCGTCGAGCCCCGCACCTGTGAGCGCAGAAGTAACTAGCTCGGCCGGCGTGGACGTAGCTACGCACATTGCAATGCCCGCCGCCTTCGCCTGCTCCAATAATTGCAGGAGTCCCTCGCGCGGCGGCACCTTGGAGTACCCATCAATCAGAATATTGCTCAGCTCGCGATACAGCTCCTCACCATTTGCGCCAATGCCCCACGTGTCGTGGTAGGCCTGGCATTCGTCCTCGAGTGAAAGATGCTCAAACTGGGCAAAATCGTCGACCGTCACGTCAACTCCGTGTCGGTGCAATAATTCGGGCTGGGCGTAGCCCCATACGGGGGTGCTATTAACCAGCGTGCCGTCGCAATCGAAAATAAAAGCAACCTTGGGAGCGGCGGTATGGGACATAAACGAACCTTTCGATATCAAATGGTAAACATCCTGCTAAAAACGTTTTACCAAACGTCAGCCAAACAATTTTGAAACCCAAATTGGTAAAACTGTCAAGAGTTTTACCACGGCAATTCTGTCAGTGGTATAAACATGTCGCTTACCGATTAAACGCACCCGCAAATCCGCTTTCGTTCATAAAACTAACGTACAGGTGTTATCGTAGTTTTTGCCGAAAGTTCCACCGAGCACGCGAGGTGGAACGAATCACAGAAACTTTGCCGTCCCTTCGATTCGTGCAGCCTTGGACCTTTCGCATCTAGTCACCAAGGCAATACGCTGCCGCGTCATGATGGGATCAAACGTGAGCGATACAAAGCTAAAGCCAGCAACCAAAAAGCCCGCTGCCCGTAAAGCCGCCCCGCACGCACCGGAGCTCACCAAAGACGATGTCTATCTGTTTGGCATTGGTACGTGGGAGCGCAGCTGGGAAAAGATGGGCGCACATCCCGACACGCAGCAGCGCACGCGCGGCTGGCGTTTTTGCGTTTGGGCGCCCGACGTTAAGAGCGTCCACGTTATCGGTGAATTCAACAATTGGGATGAACAAGCCAACCCGCTGGTGCCCGTGCATACGAGCTCTATTTGGGAAGGCTTTATTCCTGGCGCCAAGCAGGGCCAGCTCTATAAATACCTCATTGAGACCAACGAGGGCGAAAAGCTCTACAAGGCCGATCCGTATGCCTTTAAGGCCGAGTGCCCTCCGGGTACCGCAAGCGTGCTGTGGACCCTCGATGGCTACAAGTGGAACGACGCCGCGTGGCTCAAGCGCCGCGCCGGCCACAACCACATGTCGCAGCCCCTTAACATCTACGAGGTGCATATTGGCTCGTGGAAGCGCCATGGCGACGCACCGCAGGGCGAGCCGGACGAGTACGGCAACTACCCCGGCCCCATGGATCCCTTCCCCGCGCAGCGCGGCGAGTTCTACACCTACGACGACCTGTCGGTGGAGCTCGTGGACTACGTGCGCGACATGGGTTACACGCATATCGAGGTCATGCCGCTTATGGAGCATCCCTTTGATGGCTCCTGGGGCTACCAGACGACCGGCTACTATGCCGCCACGTCGCGCTACGGCAACCCGCAGCAGCTCATGCACTTTATCGATGCGTGCCACGAGGCGGGCATCGGCGTGATCATGGACTGGGTGCCCGGCGGTTTTTGCGCCGACTCCCACGGCCTTGCCACCTTTAACGGCCACATGCTGTTTGAGCACGAGATTCACCCCAACTGGGGCACGCACAAGTTTGACTTCGCTCGCGGCGAGGTCCGCTCCTTCCTGGTTTCCAACGTGCTGTACTGGCTCGAGAACTTCCACGTTGACGGCATTCGCATGGACGGCGTGTCCAGTATGCTGTACCTCAACTTTGGCATCGACGATCCGGGTCAAAAGAAGTTCAACAAGTACGGTACCGAGGAGGACCTGGACGCCAGCGCGTTCATTCGCCAGGTCAACTGCGCCGTTGAGGCTCACTTCCCCGACGTGATGATGATGGCCGAGGAGTCCACCGCGTGGCCGCTCGTGACCTACCCGCCGCAGGACGGCGGCCTGGGCTTCCATTACAAGTGGGACATGGGCTGGATGAACGATACCCTGCACTACATGCAGACCGATTTTCCGTGGCGCCCCGGCAACCACGGGCTGCTCACGTTCTCCATCATGTATGCCTTTACCGAGAACTTTATTTGCCCGCTGAGCCACGACGAGGTCGTGCACGGCAAGTGCTCGCTCATCGGCCGCATGCCGGGCGACTGGTGGCGCCAGTTTGCCGGCCTGCGCACGCTGGCTTTCTACCAGATGACGCATCCCGGTGCCAAGCTCAACTTTATGGGCAACGAGATCGGCCAGTTTATTGAGTGGCGCTACTACGAGTCCATCCAGTGGTTCCTGACCGAGGAATACGAGACCCATCGTCATCATCAGGCGTTTATCAAGGCGCTCAACCACCTGTACACCGCCGAGCCCGCCCTGTACGAGCGCGGCTACACCGACGACGGCTTTACCTGGATCGACGCGGATAACTCCAAGCAGTCCATCGTGAGCTTTGTGCGTCAGGGCGAGGACGTCGACGACGACCTGGTGATCTTGATCAACTTTGACCCGGCGAGCTACGAGAGCTTCCGCGTGGGCGTGCCGCGCGAGGGTGACTGGGAGGTCATCTTTGATTCCGACCGTCCCGAGTTTGGTGGCAGCGGATACGCCGGCGAGGAGCCCTACACCTGCTCGAGCGAGCCCTACCCCTGGAACGGGCAGATGGACTCCATCGAGATGAAGGTGCCCGGTCTGGCAGGTGTGGTACTTAAGCGCCGCGGTCCCAGCAGTTACAAGCCGCCCGTGGTCGAGAAGCCCAAGAAGGCGATGCGCAAGCGCGCGTCCTCGGTAAAGCCCAAGGCCGCGGCCACTGCCAAGAAGGCGACGGCTAAGGCGAAGGCTGCCAAGCCCGCTGCCAAGGCTACGGCCAAGTCCACCACGGCCAAGAAGGCAGCCACCAAAAAGGCTGCTCCCAAGGCTAAGGCAGCAGCTGTTAAGGCTCCTGCCAAGGATGCGTAACAAAGCCGTTACGGCTGTAATTACCCGCCCCGACAGGGCGTAGGATTCAAGTCATAACCGTTCCGGGAGAAACATCCCCGGGGGAAAGGAACGTATGAATAAGATCTTCGACAACAAGCAGGAGTTTACCGAGCTCTATCGCGATGCCGTCATGAGCATCAGTGGTAAGAGCGTCGAGGCCGCCAGCGACCTCGACCGCTTTAACGCCCTGGCCAAGCTCGTGGCCGAGAAGGCACGCACCGTTGCCACCAAGAGTGACGCCCGCGCCACCGCCGAGGGCAAAAAGCGCGTGTACTACTTCTCGATCGAGTTTTTGATCGGCCGCCTGCTCGACAACTACCTGCTCAACTTTGGCGTGCGCGATATGGTCGCCGAGGCGCTCGACGACATGGGCTTTGACCTGTCCGTCATCGAGAACCAGGAGCCCGATCCGGCGCTGGGCAACGGCGGCCTGGGCCGTCTGGCCGCATGCTTCTTGGATTCCATGGCAGCCGAGGGCATTGCCGGCTACGGCAACGGCATGCGCTACCGCTACGGCCTCTTTAAGCAGGAGATCGTCAACGGCAGCCAGGTCGAGGCCACCGACGAGTGGCTCACCCATGGCTATCCCTGGGAGGTCCGTCGTCAGGACAAGGCCGTGACCATCAAGTTTGGCGGCCATGTCGAGGGCTTTGATGAGAACGGCCGCACGTTCTACCGCACGGTGGACACGCAGGACATCCTGGCCGTCCCCTATGACATTCCCGTTGTGGGCTATGCCGGCGAGACCGTCAACAAGCTGCGCGTCTGGGCTGCCGAGCCGGTCGAGGAGCACTTTGACCTTGAGGCCTTCAACCGCGGCGACTACGCCCTGGCCGACGCCGAGCGCGCCGAGGCCGAGGCCATCAGCGCCATCCTCTACCCCAACGACGCCGGCGAGCACGGCCGCCTGCTGCGTCTGAAGCAGGAGTACCTGTTTGTATCGGCCGGCATCTACAGCCTTCTTGACACCTTTGAGAAGGAGCACGGCGCGAACTGGGAGCTGCTGCCGCAGTTTGTGGCTATCCACACCAACGACACGCACCCCGCCATGTGCGGCCCCGAGCTCATGCGAATCCTCATCGACGAGAAGAAGCTCGAGTGGGACGACGCCTGGAACATCGTGACGCAGGTCGTGAGCTACACCAACCACACCATCCTGCCCGAGGCTCTGGAGAAGTGGCCCATCGGCACGTTCTCCAAGCTCCTCCCCCGCGTGTACCAGATCATCGACGAGATCAGCCGCCGTTGGCACGAGTCGTTCGACACCACGCAGGAGGGCTGGCAGGAGCGTCTGCGCCAGACCGCCATCCTGTGGGACGGCGAGATTCGCATGGCCAACCTGTCTGTGATCTGCAGCCACAGCGTCAACGGCGTGGCAAAGATTCACTCCGACATCATCAAGAACATCGTGCTCAAGGACTTCTATGCCCTGACGCCCGAGAAGTTCAACAACAAGACCAACGGCATCTCGCACCGTCGCTTCTTTGCCGAGGCCAACCCCACCTACGCCAAGCTCGTGACCGAGGCTATTGGCGACGGCTGGCTGAAGGACGCCTTTGAGCTGGAGAAGCTTAAAAGTTTCCAGAACGACACCGAGTTCCTGAAGGCCGTGGGTGCCTCCAAGCGCGCCAACAAGGAGCGCCTGGCCGCCTACGTCAAGGCCGAGACCGGTCTGGTCATTGACCCCAACACCATCTTCGATGTCCAGGTAAAGCGCTTCCATGCCTACAAGCGCCAGCTCATGAACATCATGAAGGTGATGGACATCTACAACCGTCGCATCGCCGATCCCAACTTCCACGTGACGCCGACGACCTTCATCTTTAGCGGCAAGGCGGCCTCGAGCTACACCTTTGCCAAGGAGACTATCCGCCTCATTAACTCCGTGGCCGATGTCATCAACAACGACCCGCGCGTCAACGAGGTCATGAAGGTCTGCTTTATCCCCAACTTCCGCGTGAGCAACGCCCAGCTCATCTACCCCGCCGCCGAGATCTCGGAGCAGATCTCCACGGCCGGCAAGGAGGCCTCGGGCACGTCCAACATGAAGCTCATGATGAACGGTGCCATTACGCTGGGCACCCTCGACGGCGCCAACATCGAGATCGCCGATCTGGCCGGCCGCGAGAACGAGGCCATCTTTGGCCTGACCGCTCCCGAGGTCGAGCAGCTCTGGGCATCCAACAGCTACTTTGCGTGGGATACCCTCAACGGCGACCGTGAGCGCCTGGGCCGCGTGATGGACGAGCTTAAGGACAACACGTTTGCCGGCCTTTCGGGCAACTTTGAGAGCATCTACAACGAGCTCATGAACAACAACGACCCCGACCTGGTCATGGCCGACTTCCGCAGCTACGTGGATGCGTGGGAGAAGCTCACCGGCAGCTATGGCGACCAGGAGACCTGGAACCGCAAGGCCCTGCTCAACACCGCCTCGAGCGGCTGGTTCTCGAGCGACCGCACCATTCGCGAGTACCGCGACGAGATCTGGCACGCGTAAAGGCGCGCGAGCTCCCTTTGCCGCACGGCATTATTCGGCGGGCACGGCGCGTGATCGTGCCCACCGCTAATGGGTTTAAGAACATCGATGACAGAAGGAGAAATCGATGAGTAAGAAAGAATGCATCGCGATGCTCCTCGCAGGAGGACAGGGCAGCCGATTGGGGGCACTCACCCAAAAGATCGCTAAGCCGGCGGTTAGCTTTGGTGGCAAGTTCCGCATTATCGACTTCTCACTCTCCAACTGCTCCAACTCGGGCATCGACACGGTGGGCGTTCTGACGCAGTATCGCCCCTACCTGCTGCATGCCTATGTGGGCTCCGGCGAGGCCTGGGATCTGGACAGCCGCGACGGCGGCGTCTCGATCCTGCCGCCGTACGAGACGCAGACCGGTGGCGCCTGGTACGCGGGCACGGCCGACGCCATTACGCAGAACCTCGATTACATCAAGGCCAACGACCCCAAGTACGTCCTGATTCTTTCGGGCGATCACCTGTATCGCATGGACTACCGCAAGATGCTCAAGACGCACATTGAGAACAACGCCGACCTCACGGTGAGCGTTATGCCCGTGCCGTGGGAGGAGGCCAGCCGCTTTGGCATCCTGACGACCGACCCCGAGGACGGTCGCATCACCAAGTTCACCGAGAAGCCCGATAAGCCCGATTCGAACCTCGCATCCATGGGCATCTACATCTTCTCGGCCGACGTGCTGATCGAGGCGCTCGAGGAGGACGCTCTGGACCAGCGCTCGAGTCACGACTTTGGCAAGGACATCATCCCCAAGCTGCTCGGCGAGGGCAAGCGCTTGTACAGCTACGAGTTCCACGGCTTTTGGAAGGACGTCGGCACCATCGCCAGCTTCCACGAGACCTCGATGGACCTGCTGGGCAACAACCCCGAGTTCGATCTGTTCGACAAGCACTTCCCCATCATGTCCAACATCACCACGCGACCGCCGCACTACATTGGCCCGGACGGCCGCCTGGACGACTGCCTGGTCTCCAACGGCTGCAAGATCTACGGCACTGCTCGCCACTCGATTCTTTCGACCGATGTCATCATCGAGGAGCGCGCCGTGGTCGAGGACTCCGTGCTACTGCCGGGTGCGCACGTTAAGAGCGGCGCGCACATCTGCCGCGCTATTTTGGGCGAGAACTCCACGGTCGAAGAGGGCGTGAAGCTCGGCTCTGTCGATACCACCAAGGATACGGCCGTCGTTGGAAATGACGTCGTTATCGGGAAGGGGGAATGATCCGATGATCAATCGCAAGGCCATCGGTTATATCACCGCTAACTACTCTTCGACCTACGGCAGCGTTCTGCTCAAGGACCGCCCCATCGCGTCCGTTCCGTTTTTGGGCCGCTACCGCCTGATCGATTTCCCGCTGTCCAACATGATGAATGCCGGCATTAAGACCGTCGGCGTCGTCATGCCGGGCAACTACCGTTCGCTGATCGACCACGTGGGCTCGGGCAAGGACTGGGGCCTGGACCGCAAGAAGGGCGGCCTGTTCATGGTGCCCGGCAACGCGTATGGCACCACCAAAGGCGGCATGCGCTTCCTGCTGCGCGACATCATCTCCAACAAGACGCTGTTCCAGCGTTCGGACAAGCCCTATGTTGTGATGATGGGCACCAACATCATCTTTAATATGGACCTCAACACCATCATCGACGCGCACGAGAACTCCGGTGCCCAGATGACCGTGGTGTACTGCAAGGCCACGCGCAACGTCGATGACGAGACCAAGCTGCAAATCAACGAGAACGGCCGCCTGACGGGCGTGAGTGCCGGCGTCGTGTACGGCGACAACGCCTCTATGGACTGCTGCATCGTCAACCGCGAGACGCTGCTCGAGATCATCGACCACTACCAGGCCGCCGACTATCTGGACCTGCTCGAGGCACTCCAGGGCGACTTTGGCAACATCGACGTGTGCAGCTACGAGTACAAGGGCGAGGTCGTGGGCGTGTTTAGCGAGAAGTCGCTGTATCGCCGCAGCATGGACCTGCTCGACCAGACCGTGGCCGACCAGCTCTTTGACCCCGAGCGCCCGATCCTGACCAAGGCCCACGACGTGCCGCCTTCGCGTTACGCGACCGGCAGCCACGCGTGCAACTCGATCATCTCGGCCGGCTGCATCATCAAGGGCACCGTGCGCAACTCGATCCTGTCGCGCGGCGTTGTGGTCGAGGAAGGCGCCTCGGTGACCAACTCGATCATCAACCAGAGCTGCATCATCAAGAGTGGCGCCCGCGTTGAGAACGCCATCTTGGACAAGAACAACGTGGTTCCCACCAACACCGAGCTTCGCGGCACGCCCGAGAACATCCTGGTGCTGGGCAAGGCTCCGTTAACTTCTGATACCACGATCGTGCGTTAACGTTGGTACCGCAACATCGCTCGTAACATGTAGAATAGCCGCCCGGTTCGCGCCAGGCGGCTATTCTCGAATAACAACATGGGAGACAATATGGCTGATTCCAGCAAAAAGATGCAGATCGTGTTTGCCTCGGCCGAGTGCGCGCCGTTTGTGAAGACCGGTGGCCTGGGCGACGTAGCGGGCTCGCTGCCTGCGGCGCTTGTGCGCGCCGGCGCCGAAGTCATCGTGATGGTGCCCAAGTACGCCACCATCAAGGACGAGTACAAGGCGCAGATGGAGCACTTCTCCGACTTTTACGTGAGCCTGGGCTGGCGCAATGAGTATTGCGGACTCGAGAAGCTCGAGCACGACGGCGTCACCTATATGTTCATCGACAACGAGCGCTACTTTGCGCGCGACTATCCGTACGGCTTCTTTGACGACGGCGAGCGTTTTGCGTTCTTCTCCAAGGCCATTACCGAGAGCCTGCAGCACCTGCCGGCCGGCTTTGAGTGCGACATCCTGCACTGCAACGACTGGCAGACGGCACTGGCGCCCGTGTTTTTGCGCGAGTTCTACCAGGGCCTGCCGCTGTACGACCGCGTCAAGACCGTGTTCTCGATCCACAACGTAGCGTTCCAGGGCCAGTTTAGCGACACCGTAATGGAGGACATCCTGGGTGTGGCGCACATTCCGGCGGCCGCCTCGCAGCTGCGTTGCGACGCCTGCAGCATCAACTACATGCTGGGCGCCCTACGTTATGCCGACGCCATCACTACGGTGAGCCCCACCTATGCCAACGAGATCCAGACGCCCGAATTTGGCGAGGGCCTGGACGGCGTTCTGCGCGAGCGTTCGTACGCGCTGCAGGGCATTTTGAATGGCATCGACGTCGCGGGCTTTGACCCGGCGACCGACAAGCGCATTGCCGCCAACTACACCGTGGAGGACCGTTCCGGCAAGGCCGTATGCAAGGCCAAGCTGCAGGAAGAGCTGGGGCTCGAGGTTCGCGACGACCGTCCGCTCATGGTGATGGTCACGCGTCTGACGCGCCAGAAGGGCCTAGACCTGGTCATGTACGCGCTCGACCGCATCCTGGCCGGCGGCGTGCAGGTGGCGGTGCTGGGCACCGGCGACCGCGACTACGAGGACGGCCTGCGCTACTTCCAGGACAAGTACCCCGGCACCATGGCGGCTCGCATCGAGTTCGATCCGGCACTGTCGCAGCGCATGTATGCTGCCGCCGACATGTTCCTGATGCCTTCGAAGTTTGAACCCTGCGGCCTGTCGCAGATCATCGCCATGCGCTACGGCACGCTGCCCATCGTGCGCGAAACCGGTGGCCTGAAAGACACCGTGCAGCCGTACAACGAGTTTACCGGCGAGGGCACAGGTTTCTCGTTTAGCAACTTTAACGGCGACGAGATGGGCGATGCCGTATTCCGCGCGGCGCGTCTGTTCTGGGATAACCGCGAGGCCTGGGATCAGCTGGTCACGCAGGCCATGAGCCAAGACTTTAGCTGGACGCGTTCGGCCGATAAGTATCTGGACCTTTACTTCTTTATGCATCCGGAGATTGTGAGGCCGACGACTGTTGTCGACGAGCCAGAGGCTGTTGCTGAGCCGGTGGCCGCTGAGGAGCCCAAGGCCGAGGAGAAGCCGGATGAAGCTGAGCCCGCAAAGGCCGAGCCTGAGGTGAAGGCTGAGGTTGCTCCTGAGGCAAAGGCTGAGGTCAAGCCCGCTGCAAAGCCCGCAGCTAAGAAGACCACGACCCGCAAGACGACCACTAAGAAGGTTACGACGACCAAGTCTGCCGCGACTAAAACAACGGCTGCCAAGGCAACGACTACGCGCAAGCGCACGACCGCCGCTGCCAAGAAGGCCGCCGAAGCCGAGGCTGCTCCCAAGGTAAAGGCCGAGGTCGCTAAGGCCAAGCCGGCCACCAAGGCTCCGGCAAAGACTGCTGCCAAGAAGACGATCGCGACAGCCAAGAAGACAACGGCAGCCAAGAAGACCACGGCAACGAAGTTGACGACCACGAAGGCCGCCACGACCAAGTCAGCCGCAAAGCCGGCAGCCAAGGTCGAGGAGACGCCTGCAGAGTCCGAGGCGGAGGTAACCGTCGAGACCAAGCCCGCCGCCAAGACCACCACGCGAAAGCGCACGACGACGGCCAAGAAGACCACGGCAAAGACCACGACTCCCAAGGCAGAGACTAAGCCAGCTGCTGCCAAAGAGGAGCCCAAGGCCGAGGTAAAGGCCAAGCCAGAACCCACCAAGGAGACTCCGGTCTCCCCCGCCGTTCCGGCCGAGGAAAAGGCTCCGACTAAGAAGACATCAGTCCGCAAGGCCACGGCCACCCGCAAGCGCCGCTAGTCCACAGGCGATCCAAAACCTAATCAAACCCTAAGTAAGGGGCGCTCCAACCGGGCGCCCCTTCTCTGTAGATAGTTGGTAAAACGATTTTCTAGGACAACCGTTCGCCGATGGTAAACGGATGTTGTTTATACAGCCTGTGTACAACAGATATACTTACATCCTGTGCGTAAAGCCGATGGCCCGCAGGCCGTGATTCTATTGAACTGGACCGTATTATGAGATTGATTCACAACAGCCGTCTGCCGCAGTTTCGTACTCCGTTTGGCGCTGTGACCACTGGAACTTCCGTTTCGCTATCGGTGATTTTGGAGGATGCCGACCCCAACCAGGCAACCCTTACCCTACGTACCTGGGTCGATGAAATCGGTGAGTCTCTGTATCCCATGACGCACGAGGGCGACGGCATATTTACTGCAGAGCTTGAATGCACCGAGCCCTGTCTTATCTGGTACAGCTTTATATGCAATATCGAGGGCCAGCCTGAGGTTCGCCTGGGCGCACCGCAGGGCCGCACCGGCGGCGAGGGCGTAACCTACGACTACGCCGAGGTGCCGTCATTCCAGGTCACCGTCTACAAGCACCGCGAAGTTCGACCTGAGTGGTACGAGCGCGGTATGGTCTACCAGATCTTCCCCGATCGTTATGCCCGCGACGAGCACTGGCGTGAGCGCACGCTGGCCGAGGTCGAAAAACCGCGCAACGGAATCCAGCGCCGGATGGTCGAGGACTGGAATGAGCCGCCCGTGTACGAGCGTGCCGAGGACGGCTCCATCAAGACCTGGGACTTTTACGGCGGATCGCTCAAGGGCATCCAGGAAGACCTGCCTCGCATCGCCGAGCTGGGCTTTACAGCCATCTACCTCAACCCCATTTTTGAAGCCGCGAGCAACCACCGCTACGACACCGCCGATTACACCAAGATCGATCCGATTCTGGGCACCGAGCAGGACTTTACCGAGCTGTGCGAGGCGGCCGAGAAGCTGGGCATTTCCATCATTCTGGACGGCGTGTTCAACCACACGGGCGACGATTCGATCTACTTCAACCGCTACGGCAACTACCCTGGAGTGGGCGCGTGGCAAAGCGAAGATTCGCCGTGGCGCGATGCGTTTTATTTCCACGAGGACGGCTCGTACGACTGCTGGTGGGGCGTGGGCAATATGCCCGCCATCAATGAGAGCTCCGAGTTGGTACGCGAGCGGCTCCTGGGCAAGGACGGCGTCATTCGTAAATGGCTGCGCGCCGGCGCCCATGGCTGGCGTCTGGACGTGGCAGACGAGCTTTCCGACGACTTCCTGGCCGAGATCAAAAAAGCCGTGCTCGCCGAGAAGCCCGACGCGCTGCTGCTCGGCGAGGTCTGGGAAGACGCCTCCAACAAGATCAGCTATGGCCATTTGCGCCGCTACCTGCAGGGCTCTGAGCTCGACTCCGCCATGGACTACCCCTTCCGCGACATGGTCATCGGCTTTTTGATGGGCTACAAGAACGCCTACCAGGCAGCCGAGGATATCGAAACCCTGCGTGAGAACTATCCACGCGAAGCCCTGTCCTGCGCGCTCAATCTGCTCTCGAGTCACGACCGTCCGCGCATCATCTCGGTGCTCGGCGGCGGCCCCGACGAGTCGCAGCTGCCCGAGAGCGAGCGCAGCAAGTGGCGCCTGGACGAGAACTCCATGGGCCTGGCCAAGAGTCGTTTTTGGCTCGCGACGCTCATGCAGATGACGTTCCCGGGTGTGCCTTCGATTTACTATGGCGACGAGTACGGCCTTGAGGGACTCACCGATCCGGGCAATCGTCGCACCATGCCGACCAAGGAAAACCTGCACGACTTCGATACGTTTGCGATCGTCAAGAACGCATCTGCTGTGCGCCGCGCGTTGCCGTTTATGATCGACGGTGAAATCAAGGCCTTTGCGCTCAATGACGAAGTACTCGCTTATACGCGCACCGGTAAAGACGGCGAGTCCGCGACCGTCATCATCAACCGCAGCCTGCGCAATTCACACCGCGTGACGATTCCGGCGCTCGGCGAATGCGCGAGCGATGTGATTAGCGGTCACGAGTGCGAGATCCACAACGGTACGGTCACGCTCGACCTGTACCCACTGGGTTCGTCGATCATCTATCACCACGCCGAGCAGCGCCTGCAGGAGCCGCTCGATCACGGTGCGGGTGTTGTGTGCCATATCACATCGGTGCCGACCGACGACGGCAAACCCGGTACGATCGGTGCGCCCACGCGTCGCTTTATCGACCATCTGGCCGCCATGGGCATGCGCTACTGGCAGGTTCTTCCCGTCAACCCCACGGACTTCTTCCGCTCCCCTTACGCCGGTCCTTCGGCCTTTGCAGGCAATATCGACCTGCTACCCGAGAGCCACGAGGAGCTGGCAGCCGACTTTGAGACCTGGAAGGCCCGCGGCGGCGAAGATGCCGATCCGTTGTACACAGCGTTTAAGCATCGCAATGCCGATTGGCTCGAGAAATTCTGCGTCTATATGGCCGTCAAAAAGTACTTTGAGGGCGAGTCGCGCCACGATTGGCCGGCAGATGTCGCTCGCTACAACGAGCATCTGATCGATGACAAGCGCTTTCACAACGAGGCCGAGCTTCAGGCGTACATGCAGTATCGCTTTGACCTCGCTTGGTGCGAGCTCATGAACTATGCGCACAAGAAGGGCATCGAGGTTATCGGCGATATTCCTATGTACGTGTCCGACGATTCGGCAGACGCGTGGAGCGAACCCGAGAACTTCTGGCTGTCCGATACCGGCAAGGCGATTGAGATTTCCGGCGCGCCGCCCGACAACTTTGCACCCGAGGGCCAGGTCTGGGGCAACCCCACCTTCCGTTGGGATCACATGAAGAAGAACGGCTATCGCTGGTGGATGGATCGCCTGCGTCGTGCGTTCGCGCTCTACGACCGCGTGCGCCTGGACCACTTCCTGGGTTTCCACAGCTACTTTAGCATCCCTGCCGGCAAGGCCTGTGCCGACGGCCGCTGGCTGGCTGGCCCGGGCAAGGACCTGTTCCAGACGGCCTACGACGAGCTGGGTCCGCTCAACTTTATTGCTGAGGACCTGGGCTATTTGACGCCTGGTGTTCGCGCGATGGCTTCGACCTGTGGCTTCCCCGGCATGGACGTACTGGAGTTTAGCAACTACGACGTTCGCTGCGGAATTCATCCCACACCGGGCAAGATCCTGTACACCTCGACGCACGACACCTCGACGCTTGCCGGCTGGTGTACGCACTCCTTTGCGGGCGGCGACGAGCCGAGCGGTGTAGAGTTTGCGGCCAAGCTGATGAGCGACGCGCTGGCAAGCGACGCTCCCCTAGTGATGATGCCGCTACAGGATATCCTGGGGCTTGGCGACGACGCGCGCATGAACGTTCCGGGCGTGGCCACGGGCAACTGGACCTGGCAGGCTGACGAGGCGGACATTGCAGCCGCCGAGAACAAAACCGCACAGCTCCTGCGCAACAACCATAGATTCTGGGGCGAAGCGTGATAAAACCCCCGATATAGGGTACAGTTACAGTCGTTTGAATTTTTGCGGGCAGAGTAATCTGCCCGCTTTGTGCTGAAAAGGAAGTATTATGGCGCGCTACGATTACAAGTGCTCGAGCTGCGGCAACGTGTTTGAGGTTGAGCATCCCATGTCCGAGACTCCCGAGGTCGTGTGCCCCAGCTGCGGTGCCCCGGCGGCCAAGACGTTCTCGGCCAGCGGCATTAAATTTGAGGGTAGCGGTTTCTACAACACCGACCAGCGAAGCGGCGGTTCCAGCACCAACGCCACCAGCGGCTACTGCGCCAACTGCCCGCATAGCCACTAGAAACAACGCGGCCCCACGATCAACATCGATCGCGGGGCTATTTCTTTGCGCTAAAGGTGGCTCTATGAGTTGCGGTGAAATAAGGACTTTTTGGCGGGTAGATGCCGCTATTCAATCCCTATTTCACCGCAACTTAGTAGTTACTTGCGAATCAGGCGGGCGCAGAAGTGGCCGTCGTAGGAGTCGGCGTTTACCGGCACGCTTTGGAAGAGGCCTTGATCGTTCTGGCGTACGGATACGAGTTTCTTGGCCTGATCGAACTCAGGGAGTTGCAGAATCTGCGCCTCGGAGAGCGGTGCGACGCTAAAGTCGGCGCCCTCGGAAGAGGCCAGGAAGGCATCCACGACCTGCGTGTTCTCTTCATCAAAAACCGAGCAGGTGGCATAGATGAGCTCTCCGCCGGCGGCCACGCGCGCAGAAGCCTCCTTAAGCATCGTCAGCTGAAGCTTGGGTAACTCGGTCGTCACATCATTCTCGGTTAGGCGCCACGGGATCTCAGGATGACGGCGCATGGTGCCGGTGCCCGAGCACGGCGCATCGATAAAGACCGTGTCGAACTTAACCGGCTCTCCAAGCATGGCATCAAACGATGTGAGCACCTCATCAAGCTCACAGGCATCACCCGAAACCGTACGAACGCCCTGAATACCGGCCTTATGCAGGCGAGCGAGATTCAGATCGCACTTGCGGTCATGAAGATCAAGTGCCGTATGCTGACGCTCATAGCCGGCGCGCTTAGCCTGGCACATCATCACATAGGTCTTGGTACCGCGACCGGCACCAATCTCAAGGCAGCTTCCAGGGCGCGTGGCAGCCGTGGCGATAAGCTGCGCGTTGAGATCAGACGCCACCGCGGCAGCACGCTCAAACACACCCGAAGCAACGGTAACCTGGGCATCAAGCGGGGCATGGCAGCCCGGGAAGACAGGCGCGACGAGCTGCGAGATATACGGATCGGGCTTGTTCGCAAAGGCGTTCTCATGCAGGGCCAGAGGCGCGGGGGCCAGATTGCCAGCAAAGTTGAGCGCACCCTCTGGGGTATCGAACGAGGCCATAATACGAGCGCAAAGCCAACGCGGCAGACCCATCAGGCGCGACAGACGAACCAAGCGTCGCTCAGACTCATCTACATCGGACGCAGTGGCAAAGTTCTCAACGTTGTCCGCGACCTTATGGAGCACGGCATTGGCCAAACCGGCGGCAGACTTAGCTCCGCTGCGCACCAGCTCAACGCCCTGACTCACCGCAACGCGGCCAGGCGTATGCAGATAGAGCATCTCGAAGGCCGAGATACGAAGCGCCATGCGAACACGCGGCGCGACCTTTTTAGGCTTATCAAGAAACTGGTCGAGCAGCTCGTCCAAAATACCCTGCGTGGCGGCCACACCAAGCGCCAAGCGGGCGGCAAAAGCGGAATCGCGCTGATCAATAGCCTTGGCCGATGCGCGAGAGGACAGCACGTCGCGCGCATACATGCCGCGGCGATCGGCCTCCATCAGCACATCGAGCGCAAGCTTGCGCGCGGGAGACAACTTGCTCATGACAAAACACCCCACGAAAGATCAGCGCCCTGCAGGCCAGCAGCCCAAGCAGAAGCGGCCATAGCACGCTTACCATCGGGCTTAACCTCGAGCAACTCAACCGAGCCATCGGAAAGACCCAGGTAAACACGCTTGTTCTTAACGTCAACAGCGCCCTCGCCAAGCGAGACATCGGCCGGTGCAGCATCGAGCACGCGCACGGTCTTGCCGGCAATCACGCATCGGGCAGGCGCGGTATCGGACGAGGCCAGCACATGGCGCACGCAATCAAGCGCAGCCATCTGCGGATCCAGACGCATCTCCAGCTTGGAAATCTTGGCAGCATGGGTAACGAGCGCCTCATCCTGTTCAGTCCACACGGCGGTGCCATCGGCAAGAGAAGGAAGCGTATCGGCAAGCAGTTTGCCGCCAAGCTCACCAAGCTCCATCGTGAGCGCCTCGGCATGCTTACCGGCAACAGACGTAGACGCCTGGGCACAATAAGCGCCGGTATCAACGCCATGTCCAATACGCATAATAGAAACGCCAGCAACCTCATCACAAGCGAGAATCGCACGCTGAATAGGAGCAGCCCCACGCCAACGAGGCAGCAAGGACGCATGAACATTCACAATGCCGAGCGGCGCCATATGCAGCACGTCATCGGGCAAAATGCAACCATAAGCAGCCACACAGAAAATATCAGCTTGCGCAGCTTGGAGAGCCTCAACAACCTCGGCCGTTATACGATTAGCCTCAACAACCGGCAACTCCAGCTCAAGCGCCTTAGCCTTAACAGGAGACGGCTCAAGTTTCTTACCACGCCCACGAACAGCATCAGGACGAGTAACAACAAGCGCAATCTCATTCCCAGCCTCGACAAGCGAAACCAGCGAAGGCACAGCAAAATCAGGCGTACCCATAAACACAATACGCATAAAGATCGTCTCCTCTCAACCAAAGCCGAGACGGCTACAAAGAGCAGCGGAAAGCCAAGTACCCAGCCCATCCGCAATAACAATTCAACAAGAACAAATATACCCAAAACCAAAGAAA
>OLPF01001609.1_pt1 | contig 17778 bp, 15 predicted proteins | sample 1673121 | NCBI WGS metagenome assembly OLPF01 (sample SAMEA3136756, study PRJEB25190) | human gut metagenome
CGAGAGATGAAACTTTCTTGTAATCGCCTCTTGACAACGGTCACTTCATAACAGGGTTTGCGGGGAGAGAAGCACCACGCCGGACCGGAGGAAGAGACATCCGTGTTGCCCTTCCGGTCCGCCCGGGCCCGGCCCCGCGCCGCTCCGCCGCCGGATGGCATCAAAAAGCGGAGCTGCTACAGCAGCTCCGCGACATCATAATCCTTTCCGATGAAAACCGGGATTCGATCTCGGAAAATCCTTCCCGAATAGGCCTCGTGAGGGAAATCCACGAAGGTGTTTTGTGTGGAATCGTGAGGAATGGTTCGGTACAATGGATCCCCGATGATATATCGGGATTTTCGAATCAGCTCCGCCAGCACATCTTCCGGAAAACCGTGGTCCACATCCGGCCAGACGGCGAAGGCCTGAAGTCCGTGGCGGCAATCCGGCGTCAATTGGTTGATTGCGGCGGCCAGGGACTGGGCGAATATCTCTTCTCCGATAATCAGAATCTGACCGTCCGGGACGTCCCAGCGTTCGTGCGCCGGATTGCCCTTCCAGAGGCAGATTCCTTCGGAATCTCCTTTTTTCTTTTTCAGCAGCATCCGAAGGGAGTCGGAGGTTCCACCCAAGGCTCCATGCGAATCTTCTTCCAAAGAAGCCCGCTTCTTCTCATACGCTTCTTTTGCCAGTTCCGGAAGACGGGCGGCGCCGTAGGCGCCGATGGGCGTGCCTTCCACATAAGGAATGCCTGCGGTCTGTTCCATGTAGCGGGCGAGGCGCCGACCGCAGGAGGAAACCACCACGTTCACCGAAGCGCAGAAGATGTGCCGAAGGGAATCAAAGGATTCTCCCATGGCGGCACAGCAGTTCACCGGGATGCCGGCATCTTCGAAGACTTTGCGCATGGCGTCCACATTTCCGTTAATGGAGAAATCCAGCGGCGTTACGCCCAGCAGGTTCACCGAGAAGGATTCATTTCCACAGGCTTCCGGGTCGGCAACGCCATTTAATTTCTTCACGGCACAGGATTCCGGGCCGGCAGCGCCCTCTAAAGTATTCGCGGAGCAATCCGGGCTTCCCGAAGAGCCGACGCGATACGGGCTTTCCAACGGGTCGGCGAAGCGTTTGACCCATTCCGTCAGGGCGGCGCCCACACCGGCCACGTAAGAACGGTTTCCCGTAGTGGCTACCGGGAGCATGGGAACGCCGGTGCGTTTTTCCAGCAGGTGAGCCACGCCCTTGCAGTCAAAGGCGATGATGTGGGGAATGGAGCCGCTGCACAGAGTGACGAAGCGGGGCTTCAGATCCTGGACGGCGTGAGTCACGTCGTCAATCAATACGTTGTCATCCCCCAGGACCGCCGTCATTTCATCCAGCCCCGAGACGAACATCAGGCTGTCGGTGTCAAACCACCGCGGCTCGTCGTGGGTGGAGTAGGTGGAGTTGCATCCCGAAGGATCGTGGATGACGGTCATTCCACCCAGCTCGTAGAGTGCCGAGCAGACACCGGAAACGTCCGCCGTATATGTGCTGGTAAAAACATGTGTCTGATAATCACTCACCGCATTCACACTCCCATCCTTTTACTTGAACCAGATCTCGCATCGGCTTCGGGTTCCGGCAGGCATCGGAAATCAGGTCCATCAGCCGACGGAGGCCCCGGTAGCCGTACATTCCCGCGTTTTCCACCTCGTTGACGAAGTAATCCGAGTCCATAAAATAAGCGCTTTTCTGCCCGATGCACAGGATTTTGCCCGCGTGGCCCCGCTGCATCTGCCGGATATTCCAGCCGTAGGTTTCGTAGATGCGAAGTGTCGGCTTGGTGTTCCGAAGCTTCCGGAACACATTCTCCGACTCGGTAAAGTTGTCCACCATCACGGATTCCACGTTGAAACCGTGATCCAGCAGGAACTGCGCCAGCTCCAGCGGGCAGTCCACCGCTGTGTAATCGATGGAAATCGGCGTGTCTTCCAGCAGGGCTCGGGTTTCCCGAATGCGCTCCTCCGTCCGCGCCTTCTCCGAATCCAGGAAGGACTGTTCCGGTTCCGGAATGCCCAGCATGGACGCCGCTTTCCGCAGGTCTTCGTCGTATTCCTCGTAGGCGTAGCCCGGGCGCATCCGGTACCACGGCTGCTTCTGGCGAATTTCCAAATCCTTGGCGGCGGCGATGCCGCTCTTGTGGAACAGGAAATTGCAGGTGGATTCCGCCATGGTCAGGTATTCATCGTAATCCTTGCAATTGCAGGCCTCCAAGACCTTAATGCCGTTGGCTTCCAGCAGGGAGACCAGGTCGCAGTACGCTCCTTCGTGGGGGAAGCAGTTGCCCAGAAGGGTGACCTGCTTCGGATTTTTCGCTTCGGTATAGCGGAGCACTCGGTGCATCTGCCGCCACAGGGACGGAACCACCGGATTGGTGCGGCGCATAATCGGATCCATGTAACAGTCCACGAAATCGATTTCCGGAAATTCTTTTGCCAGAATCTTGTATACCCGCTGGTAGTTGACCGCCATAAAATGATGGATGCAGCTGGTAAAAATCATCATCATGCGGGGTTTTTCCGGCAGCTCCCGGATGACCCGTTCCACCCCATGCTGCAGCATTTCTTCCATATCCCCTTCCAGGATGTTCTCTTCGCCTACGGTGATGGTGGACATTTTGTCCATGCGGCCCAGCTCCGCGGTGGTAAGCACCACGCCCCGGAGGCAGCTGGTAGGGCAGACGAAAATCTGGTGACCTTGAGGTACCAGGGTGGCGATGTGGACGATGTTCCACACGCCCCGAACCGGGGAGGCGTAGGCCAGCCCGATGTCGGCGGAATATTCGTAATCCATATCCCGAATCTCACGAAATGCTCCTTCCATACGGGTGCTGTGGAGGGCGGAATTTCTTTTTGTGAGATTGTCCTTCTGAATATCACTGAGCTTCTGAATCATGGGTGTTCTCCTTGTCATAATCCGCCAGCATTTTGCGCGCCAGACCCCGAACGGCATTGGCATAATCCGAATCCGGTGCGGTCTCGAACACCGGCAGGCCTTGAACCTCCGCATCGGAAATGGCATTCTCCCGAGGCAGATCGGCGGCGATGTCCGTGCGGATGTCCGCAGCCAGGGTCTCCACTTTGGCACGCTCATCCGGCACATCTCGGCGGTTCAGAATCAGGCCGCCCAGAGACGCGTAGCCCCGCTCCCGGAAGTTCTCCACCGCCATGGCGATGTTGGCTGCTGCGTAGATGGCCATGTTCTCGCCGGAGGTGACGATGTAGACCCGGTGGGCATAGCCCTCCCGAATGGGCATGGCGAAGCCGCCGCACACCACATCCCCCAGCACATCGTAGAGTACTACGTCCGGTTGGATGATGTCGAAGGCATCTCGGGCTTCCAGCGCCTCGAAGGCGGCGGCGATGCCCCGCCCGGCACAGCCCAGGCCCGGTGTGGGACCGCCGGCTTCCGCACAGACGATGTCCTTATATCCTACATGTACCAGATCCGCCAGTTCCGCCGAATCTCGCTTCTGCCGAAGCACGTCCAGCATGGTATCGATGCGCTGACCGCCGTGAAGGTACAAGGTGGAGTCCGCTTTCGGGTCACAGCCTACCTGCAGCACGCGCAGCCCCATTTCCGCAAAGGCACAGGACAGGGCGGTGGTAACCGTGGACTTTCCGATGCCTCCTTTTCCGTATATTGCAAAACGATACATTGTTTTCTCCTTCCGATTCCGGTACAAGATCGGTTTTTTCAATCTGTAAAATCATCCTAATCATAGCACAAACGGACTTCCGATACCATGGGGGTCAAACATGAAGAAGTGTTGGGGCAAACATCTTTTATTCTTCACATTGATGTGATATTATGTCAATCTATGATTATAGAAAGGGAGAAAATGGTTAAACAGAAAAAAAGCAAGAGGAAAATAGCTTTGATGATAATAAAGATTCTGGTGATTTTGGGCATTCTGGGACTTCTAATCGTCCTGGGAATGGACCGGCAGGTGAAAAAGGAAGGCGGCAAGCACCTCACCACTTTGGAGGAGAGCCGATACACGAAAGCCAAGCCGGCGGACTGTGCACTGGTGCTGGGGGCTTCGGTGTACGTGGACCGGAAGCCGTCGCCGATGCTGAAGGACCGGCTGGACCGGGGAATTGAGCTGTACAAGGCCGGAATCGTGAAGAAACTTCTGTTCAGCGGCGACAACGGTCAGGTGGAATACAATGAAGTGGAAGCCATGAAGGAATACGCCTTGAAGGCGGGAGTGAAGAAGAAGGACATATTCCTGGATCACGCGGGCTTCTCCACCTACGAATCCCTTTACCGGGCGAAGAGCGTTTTTGCGGTGAAAAGCATGATTGTGGTGACGCAGCAGTACCACGAGTATCGGGCGCTGTACACCGGCGCGAAGTTGGGCCTGGAGGTAGAAGGCATTCCGGCAGAGGATGTGACCTACCGCGGGCAGACCATGAGAGATCTGCGAGAGGTGCTGGCTCGGGCCAAGGATATGGGCAAGTGCATGTACGAACCGGAACCCACCTTCCTGGGAGATGTGATTCCCATCAGCGGAGACGGACGGAAAACCTGGTAGTGCCGGAATACTTTGCAATACGATAGGGGGCTTCGGGAAAGCCCCTTTTGTTTTACTGAAAAAACAAAATGACGAAGCGAAAAACAATTGCGAGGACGGCCGAATTTTGGTATAATAATTGCGTATTATTTTTAAATATATTTGCGCGAATATAAGGAATTTTCGAGAAGGTGGCGATGAAACGGGACCTGGGTTCTTCATCACTCTCCGGACGGAAAAACCTTATCTTTTTTATTTTTTGGAAGTTTTTTAGGCACCCGCGGGGAGCGGGGAAAGAAAGGGAGGGCATGATGAAAAAGTACATTTTTGTAACCGGAGGTGTTATTTCCGGACTGGGCAAGGGCATTACGGCGGCGGCGCTGGGGCGGCTGCTGAAGTCCCGGGGGTACAAGGTGGCCTCCCAGAAATTGGATCCGTACATCAATATCGATCCGGGAACCATGAGTCCGTATCAGCACGGCGAGGTGTTCGTCACGGAGGACGGCGCGGAGACGGACCTGGACCTGGGCCATTACGAGCGCTTTATCGATGAGAATTTGAATCGATATTCCAATCTCACCACGGGAAAAGTGTACTGGAACATCCTGAACAAGGAGCGGAACGGGGAATATCTGGGCAGCACCGTGCAGGTGATTCCGCACGTGACGGATGAAATTAAATCCTTTATCTACACGGTGGGCCGCACCACGGATGCGGATGTGATCATCACGGAAATCGGCGGCACCGTGGGAGATATCGAGAGCCAGCCGTTCCTGGAGGCCATCCGTCAGGTGGCCATCGAAGTGGGTCGGGAGAACAGCATGTTCATCCACGTTACCCCTCTTCTGCATGTAACGAGCAGCGGGGAGTACAAGACGAAGCCGACCCAGCATTCGGTAAAAGAACTGCGAGGCCTGGGCATTGCGCCGGATGTACTGGTGCTTCGTGCCGAGGGAGATATCGACGATGAAATCCGTGAGAAAATCGCCATGTTCTGCAACGTGAAGCCGGATTGCGTCATCTGCAACAAAGACGTGCCGGAGCTGTACTACGCACCGGTAATGCTGGAAGAATCCCGCTTCAGCGAAATCGTGTGCCGGGAACTTGGACTGGATCCGGGGGTATTGGATCTGCACGAATGGAACGAAATGCTGCAGCGGATTGAATCCCGCCGGGGCCATGTGACCATCGGACTGATCGGAAAATACACCAAGCTCCACGACGCTTACCTTTCCGTGGCAGAGGCGCTGCATCACGGAGGCTACGAGAACGGCGTGCACGTGGACATCCGCTGGATCGAATCGGAGGATCTGGAGGAACAGGATCCGGGAACCATTCTGAGGGATGTGGACGGAATTTTGGTGCCGGGCGGCTTCGGCGTCCGGGGCGTGGAAGGCAAAATGCAGGCGGCTCGGTATGCCCGGGAGCACGATGTGCCGTATCTGGGAATCTGCCTGGGCATGCAGACCGCAGTGATGGAATTTGCCCGGGATGTGCTGGGCTATGAGGATGCGGATTCCGCCGAGTTCAACGAGGAGAGCACCCACAAGGTCATCGACTTCATGCCGGATCAGCGGGGCAACATCCCGAAGGGCGGCACCATGCGGCTGGGGGCATATCCTTGCGTCGTTCGAAGCGGAAGCATTCTGGAACGAGCATACGGGAAAAAAGAAATTCAGGAACGCCACCGTCACCGGTACGAATTCAACAACGAGTATCGGGAGGCGATTCAGCTGGCGGGAATGGACGTGACAGGCACATCGCCGGACGGTCGTCTGGTGGAAGCGGTGGAAATTCCGGCCTTGAGGTTCTTCGTGGGCGTGCAGTATCATCCGGAATTCAAATCCCGCCCGAATGCCGCACATCCGCTGTTCCGGGAATTGGTTCGGGCGGCCATGCAGAAGTAGAAAAAAGCAATTTCATTTTCGGTTTGACGCCATAGAAGTATTGAATAACCGGGAATTCTAGACTACAATAGAAGTCTGAAAAGGAAGCAATTCCGGAATCAATAATGAAAGCAAAGGAGTGGGAAGAATGGAAATTAGAATTGAGGAAATCATCAATGCAATCGCCACTTCGGCGAAGGATACAGAATACTACTACGACACCGAAACCGGAGATCTGGAAATGACCATCGACGGGGAGATTCTGGGAAACAGGGATATCGATTTGACCGATGATGAACGGTACATCCGCCTGCCGGATCGGTATGAACTGGATGAAAAGAAGATGGTGACGGATTTCGCCCGCCATGCGGACGATCCGGTGCTTCGGGCAAAGCTGCTCCAGGTGATTTCTCAGGATGACAGCCTGAAGCTGTTCCGGGAGACGGTGCAGGATCTGAACGTCTCCGTTCACTGGGACCACTACCGGGAAGCGGCCTTCCGCAAGGTAGCGACGGAATGGTGCGACTACAACGATATCGATTACGTGGATGAGAACCGGGATCGGGTCATTGAAGGTGCGGTATACCGCCACTTCAAGGGAAAGAAGTACCGTGTTCTGGGCGTGGCAAAGCACAGCGAGACTCTGGAGGAGCTGGTGATCTACCAATCCATGGATGAGGATAAGGTGCTGTGGGCGCGCCCGAAGAAAATGTTCTGCAGTAAAGTGACTGTGGACGGCGAAGAGAAGGAGCGGTTCGAACTGGTTGAAAGGCCTTAAAACATTGACATTTCGGCGTTTTGGTGATAAAATACTATGCTACAACGAAGCCTTTGGCAGGGAATCTGCTGCGGGCTTCGTCCTTTGACTGCTTAAAGATATTCAACGGCGAACCGAAGGGTAGAGGGACAATATATGAACAATAAGAAGTATGACGGCGTTTATTATGAAGGGCCGTATGTGGAGACACTGAAGGAAGTTATTGAGAACACGGTGGCGGAATATCCGGACCGCACGGCCTACATGTACAAGGACGTGCATAAGGATCCTTTCCAATCCATCACCTATAAGGAATTTGACGTGCAGCGCCGGGCGCTGGGAACTGCGCTTCTCGGCATGGGCCTCAAGGACAGCAAGATTGCGGTGACCGGAGAGAACTCCCATCGCTGGGCGCTTTCTTATTTTACCGTTGTGACAGGTGTGGGCGTCATCGTTCCGATTGACAAGAGCCTCCAGATTGGAGAAATTGAGAACCTGCTGCGCCGCGCCGATGTGGAGCTGCTGTTCGTCTCCCCGAAGATGGTGGACTCTCTGATTCCGTGCCTGGATGCGGTGGAGTCCCTTCGGTATCTGGTAATTACGGATTCTCCGGAAAAGGATTATTCCAAGTATCGAGAGGATTCCCGAATTCTGCTTCAGTCCGAATTGGTCAAAGTGGGTAAAAGAAAACTCCGGGAAGGTCACTGCGAGTACGAGGAGGCGGAAGTAAACGCGGACGATTTGTCCACGATTCTGTTTACCTCCGGCACCACCGGTCTGGCTAAGGGCGTAATGCTTTCCCATCGGAACCTGGCACAGAACGTGTACAACATGTCCAAGTTCTTCCGTATTCCGGATGGTGGTCGGGTGCTGTCGGTACTGCCGATTCACCATGCTTACGAAATGAGCTGCACCGTGATGACCAGTTTTTACCAAGGTGCCACGGTGGTGGTCTGCGAAGGCCTGAAACACATTCAGTCCAACTTTGCCGAGGCGGAGTGCAGCGTCATGCTGGGCGTTCCCCTGATCTTTGAGAATATGCACCGGAAGGTATGGAAGCAAGCGGAGAAGAGCGGTTCTCTTTCCAAACTGCAGAGAGGAATCGCCCTGTCCAAGAAGATGAAGTTCCAGAACCATCCGAGGGCGACCCGGAAGATGTTCCGGACCATTCACGAGCTGTTCGGCAAGAACCATTACATGTTCATTGCCGGCGGTGCGGCAATCGATCCGGCGGTGATCGATGATTTTGAAGCTATGGGATTCCCGATGTTCCAGGGATACGGAATGACGGAATGCGCCCCGATCATTGCCATGAACTCGGATCGGTACCGGAAATCCGCGGCGGCAGGCAAACCGCTGCCGGGTACCGAAGTTCGAATCGTGGATGAGAATGAGGAAGGCATCGGCGAGATCATCGCAAAGGGACCGTCGGTGATGCAGGGATATTACAAAGATCCGGAGAACACAGCGAAAACCTTGAGGGACGGATGGCTGTACACCGGCGATTACGGATACTTCGATGAAGACGGCTTCCTGTTCATTACCGGACGGAAGAAGAATGTCATCGTCACCAAGGGCGGAAAGAATATTTTCCCGGAAGAGGTAGAATACTACCTGCAGCTGGATGAGCGGATTCAGGAAGTCATTGTCTACGGCAAGCATGACGATACAAAGGACGACCTGATCTGCACGGCAATCATCTATCCGAACTACAGCGTTCTTCGGGAACAGGGCGTTCAGGAAGATGGAGAGATTTACCGCGTCCTTCGAAAAATCGTGGACGACGCCAACGACAAGATGCCGCCGTATAAGAGGGTAAAGCGGATTGAGGTTCGAGACGAAGAATTCATCAAGACCACCACCCTGAAGATAAAGAGATTTGAGGAACAGAACTATGAATACAAATTTGATGATCGGTCGATCCATTTCGGCAGAAGAGTATAAGGAACTCCGCCGACAGGAGCGGGCGGAAATGGACCGGATTCAGGAACAGATTGACAACTGGTCCAACCCCCGCGTACAGTACCGGGGACACCATATTCCGGTGGACCTAAAGGATATGCTGGAGACCACGGTGGCACGCTTTCCGGAGCGGGCCCTGTTCAAGCAGAAGTTCAACCGAAACGAGCCTTTCCGGGAAATCACATTCCGCCAGGTGCTGGACGATGTGTATGCGCTGGGAACCGCATTTCTGGATCTGGGACTGCGGGAGAAGAAAATCGGCGTTATCGGAAAGAACAGCTATCAGTGGTGTGAAACATACTTGGCGGTAACCGGCGGCGTGGGCGTCATCGTTCCGCTGGACAAGGAACTCCACGAAGAGGAACTGAAGCAGCTTACCGTCAAGGGTGAACTCAGCGCCGTTATTACGGTGGAAAACAAATATTACGAGACATTCAAAGCCATCAAGGAAAGCGGAGAATCTCAGCTGGAATACGTGATTAACGTGGCCATGGAAGAAGATGAGTCGCTGAAGGACGGATACATCTCCTGGAATAAGCTTCGGGAGACGGGCCGGAAAGCGGTGCACAACGGCGATCGAAAATACATCGATGCCCCGGTAGTCAATACGGATTTGTCGGTCATTCTTTTTACCTCCGGCACCACCGACGTATCCAAAGGCGTAATGCTGAACCAGAAGAACTTGGTGCTGGACACCTATCTGGCGCAGACCCTTCTGGAAGTGCGTCAGGGAGAGGATACCTTCTTCTCCATCCTGCCGCTGCACCACACCTATGAGTGTACGGCCACCTTCCTGGAGTGCGTGTACAACGGAACCACCATGGCGATTTGCCAGGGCCTGAAATATATCGTAAAGGATATGCAGGAAACCCGGCCGAACCTGTTGCTGGGCGTTCCGGTTATCTTCGAAAATCTGTACAACAAGATTACGAGAAACGTTCGGAAGAGCGGCAAGGAAAAACAGCTGAACACCCTGTTCCGAATCAACCGGGTGACGAAGAAAATCGGTCTGGATATTTCCAAGCAGGCCACCAAGCAGATTACGGAGCTCTTTGGCGGAGAGCTTCGCACGGTCATCTGCGGCGGTGCGGCGGTGGACGGCGACATCCTGGATTACTTCGGCGATCTGGGATTCCGGAGCGCGCAGGGATACGGCCTGACGGAGTGCTCCCCGGTTATCGCCCTGAACCCGGACAATGCCAAATTCATCAACAACAAGTCCGCCGGATACCTTTTACCACTGAGCGAATGCAAGATTGTGGATAAGGATGAGGACGGCTTCGGCGAGATCTGCTTCCGCGGTCCGACGGTGATGATGGGATATTACAAGGATCCGGAGCGAACGGCACAGGCCATCGATTCCGACGGATGGTACCACACCGGTGACCTGGGATACATCGATGAACAGGAATACGTCTACATCACCGGCCGGAAGAAGAGTATTATCATCACCGGAAACGGTAAGAACGTGTACCCGGAGGAGCTGGAGTTCTATCTCCAGAAGAGCGAATACATCAGCGAAAGCATGGTGTGGGGCGATGAAACCAATGCAGACCCGACCCGCCGGGGCATCTATGCCACCATCCGGGTGAACAAGGAGGCCATCGAGGATAAATTCGGTGCGGATTATTCCAAAGAGCAGGTGACGGAATTTATCAACCGAGAGGTGGATAAAGCCAACGAGAAATTGCCGCTGTTCAAGAAAATCACCCACGTAATCATTCGGGAGCGAGAATTCAACAAGACCACGACGCACAAAATCCTGCGCCGAGATGAAGATAACAAATGGGCATAGGAGGCACGGGGATGACAGAGAGAAGATATCCTGCGATTGTGATTGACCACGAGAGCCTGAGACATAATGTAAAAACAATTTGCGATTGGTGCGAGGATACCGGGATTCTTGTGGCCGGCGTCATCAAAGGGGCCAACGGCATTCTGTCGGTGGCGGAAGATTACGTGGCCGGCGGCGCAAAGATGATTGCCTCTTCTCGCATGGAGCAGCTGAAGCGCTGCCGCGAGGGGAACATCGGGGTTCCTCTGCTGATGATTCGGGTGCCGATGCTTTCGGAATTGGACGAGCTGGTGCAGGTGGCGGATTGCAGCCTGAACAGTGAACTGGTTACCCTGCGGGCGCTGGACAAGGCGGCAGAAGCTCACGGCGTGGTGCATAACGTGGTGCTGATGGTGGATCTGGGAGACCTGCGGGAAGGCTACTTCAACCACGATGAGCTGGTGGAAACCGCAGAAACCGTGGAACGGGAACTGTCGCACCTCCACCTGGCGGGAATCGGAACCAATCTGGGCTGCTACGGCTCGGTAATGGCTACGGAGGATAAAATGCAGGAGCTGGCGGACCTGGCGATTCGGGTGGAGAAATCCATCGGCCGGGAGCTGGAAATCGTGTCCGGCGGAGCCACATCCAGCCTGATGGGCGTATTCGGCGGATACATGCCGGAGAAAATCAACATGCTGCGCATTGGCGCGGCCGCTCTGGCGGGATCGCTGGAGGACATGAAGACTTGCTACGGATATTCGGAAATGGATGCATTGAGAGATGATGCTTTTACCCTGGAAGCCCAGGTAGTTGAAGTCAAAAAGAAGGCCTCTCATCCAATCGGGCAGCTGGGCGTGGATGCCTTCGGCAAGAAACAGACCTATGTGGACCGGGGCGAGCGAACCCGGGCGCTGGTGGCCGTGGGCCGCGCCGACTACGGAGAAATTTCGGATCTGGTGCCGACGATAGAGGGCATGGAAGTCATCGGGGCTTCGGGCGACCACACCATTCTGGATATTGAAGATGTTAAAGAGCCGATTGAAATCGGAGATATAATTACGTTTAAACTGAAGTATTCCGCGATTCTGAGAATTACCGGAAGCGAAAATGTTCGAAGATATGAAAGGAGCAACTAGAACATGGCGAATGCAATGCATGAAATGACGAAGGTCGGTTACGATAACCTGGTGAAGGAACTGGAGAACTGCACCGGTCCGATGCGGCTGGAGATTGCGGCAAGACTGAAGGAAGCGATTTCCTACGGAGATATTTCCGAGAACTCGGAATACGATGCAGCAAAGGAAGCGCAGGCAGAGAACGAAGACCGCATCAAGGAAATCGAGGAAATTCTGAGAACCGCAAAGGTTGTGGATGCCGATGACCTGGAATCCGAGGGAACCGTGCAGACCGGTGTTACGGTTCGCGTAAAGGACCTGGTATACGATGAAGAGATGACATACCAGATTGTAGGAAACACCGAGGCGGATCCGTTCAACGGAAAGCTGTCCAACGTATCCCTGGTAGGCGAGCACCTGATTGGCACAAAGCAGGGCGACGTTGTGGAATTCTCCGTACCGGAGGGAACCGCAAAATACGAGATTTTGGAAGTTTTATAGGAAGTTTGTACGCGCAGCACATTGCAGAAAGGAAAAGAAAAAGGAAACGACATGAGTAACGATAATCACAATGCTCCCGAGACCGTGGAACTGACCGCAGAAGAAGTCAGCGAACAGAGAAAAATCCGCAGAGAGAAATTGCAGGAACTTCGTGATATGGGCAGAGACCCATTTGTACAGGAAACGTACAACGTAACTGCACACAGCAAGGACATCAAGGAGAACTTCGAAGCCATGGAAGGCGAGGAAGTTGCCATCGCCGGTCGTATTATGAGAAAAAGAATCATGGGCAAGGCGGCGTTCTTCGATGTACAGGATAAGCAGGGCAGAATTCAGTGCTATATCAAGAGAGATGATATCGGCGTCGATGAGTACAAAATCTTCAAGACCTACGACATCGGTGATATCGTGGGCCTGCGCGGTTTTGTCTTCAAGACCCGTACCGACGAGGTATCCGTTCACACTCAGGAGCTGACCCTTCTGGCAAAATCCCTGCAGGTGCTGCCGGACAAGTGGAGCGGCCTCCAGGATATCGATCTGAGATATCGTCAGCGTTACGTAGACCTGATCATGAACGAAGATGTTCGGGAAACCTTCTACAACCGTGCGAAGATTGTAAAGACCGTTCGGGAAGTATTGGAAGAGGATTACGGATTCCTGGAAGTAGAGACCCCGGTTCTCCAGACCATCGCCGGCGGTGCAAACGCTCGTCCGTTCAACACCCACCACAACGCCCTGGACTTCGACCTGAAGCTGAGAATCTCCCTGGAGCTTCCGCTGAAGAGACTGATTGTCGGCGGACTGGACAGAGTGTACGAACTGGGCAAGGTATTCCGGAACGAGGGTATGGACAAGAACCACAGCCCGGAATTCACCTCCATGGAAGCGTATATGGCATACGGCAACCTGGAAGATATGATGGATCTGATGGAACAGGTTGTGTACAAGTGTGCGATGGCGGTAAACGGTTCTCCGATTATCACCTACGAAGGAAAGAGCTTCGATGTTACTCCGCCGTGGAACAAAATCGATATGACGGAGACCGTTATCAAGGTAACCGGAATTCCGTTCGACAAAATCGACGATGATGAAGAAGCTCGTGCCGCAGCAATCAAGTACGGCATGAACGAGGAAGATGTAAAGAACTGGACGCGCGGCAAAATCATCGCCGAGATGTTCGAAGAATACTGCGAGGATCTTCCGGGCCTGCTGGACGGACCGGTATTCCTCACCGGACATCCGGTAGACGTATCCCCACTGTCCAAGAGAGACCCGAAAGACCCGAGAATTACTCGTCGTTTCGAGGCATACATCAACGGATGGGAACTGTCCAACGCCTTCTCCGAGCTGAATGACCCAATCGACCAGTACGAGAGATTTGCAGAGCAGCAGAGAGAACTGGACCTGGGTATCGACGACGAAGCACATCCGATGGACACCGACTACGTCAATGCACTGGAAATCGGTCTGCCTCCAACAGGCGGTATCGGAATCGGTATTGACCGCCTGGTAATGCTCATCACAGATTCCACAACCATCCGGGACGTACAGCTCTTCCCGGTTATGAAGCCGAGTCAGAACTAGCGAGCTCCGCAGGAGCGAAGATAGTTCTGGAGCGGGAAAAGCGGCACCGGGGTGCCGCCCCGCGAACGAGGCGAATGCAGCGGATGGAGCATTGCCACGACTGGGCAGAAAAGGAGCAATGCGACAGGAGTCGCGAAAGCCGCTCGCAGGCGAGTAAGCTTCGCGTGAAGTCGCAGGAGCCGAATAGAAAACAAAAATACCGACCTCAAACGTTCGTTTTGAGGTCGGTATTTTTGTTTACCGATTGATGGGCATAAGCATGTTGGCGTCGATCTTCCCGCAAAGCCTTTGTCTTTCGCCTGGTTACGCCAACACGCCCCGGATTTTCAAGGCCGGCCAACGTCTATGTTGGCGTCGACCTCCCCGCAAATCCTTTGCCCTTCGTCGAGTCACGCCAACACGCCCCGGATTTTTCCGGTCTGCCGGCGTCCATGTTGACACGCAACATATAATTCGCTAAGATGATTAAGACTAGCGTTGATGAAGAACATTTAAGGGGAGGGCGCATGAACAAAAAGTGGCTTTTAGTAATCCTGTTGATTGCATCGGTATCGTTTAATTTTGTTTTGTTAACGTTGCCGGAATCCCCGAAGGATACGCCGGTGGGTACGTATCAGGCCGTTGTGGGTGACGTTGATGTTATCATAGCTATTGAAAGCGATGGTAATTATTGCATCTATAAGCCGAGCGATTCGGTTATACAGAAAGGCAAGTATACCGAAAAAGGAAACGTGTTGACGTTGGATGGTAATGCCAAAGACATAATGTACCATTCTGATGAGGACATCATTTATAATCTCGATAAGAAGTCCCTGGTGGTATTTAAGCGAGAAAGCAAAATGCCGACATACGTAGGATTGGATGATTCCGAGCTGGAGTAAATGAGCTAGCCTATGAAATAGGTTCGCAGCACAGACAAGCAGACCCGTGATTTCGAAGTTCGAAGTCGTGGGTCTGCTTTTGCTTTTTTCTGTGGTACAATATACATATTGTGAACGACAACTTACATTCATATTTACAGATAAGGAATAACAGGAGATTGCTGCAATGACAGATGCACAACAGAGAGCGGCGGCGAAAGCATTTGCGAAAAATTGGAAAGACCGAGGATATGAAAAAGGCGATAGCCAGATTTTCTGGGTGGAGCTTCTGATAACGGTATTCGGCGTAACCGAGATATCGCAGTTCATATCCTTTGAAGATCAGGTACACCTTGACCATACCAGTTTTATCGACGGATATATCGAGAAAACCCATGTAATGATTGAGCAGAAAAGTATCAACAAGAGCCTGACCGCTGCAATCCGGCAGTCCGATGGTTCCATACTGACGCCCTTTGAACAGGCAAAAAGATATTCTTCTGAGCTGCCCTATTCGAAAAGACCAAGGTGGATTGTAACCAGCAATTTCCGGTCGTTCTATATCTATGACATGGAAAAGCCGGGCGGCGATCCGGAGATTATTCTGTTGGAGAACCTGGAAAAAGAATATTATCGGCTGCAGTTTCTGGTGGACGAGGGCAACACAAATCTTCAGAGAGAAATGGAAGTTTCCATTGCGGCCGGTGAGATTGTAGGGCTTCTGTATGATGCATTGGCAAAACAATATGCGGATCCGACAACAGAGCGGGCAATGAAAAGCCTGAATATCCTTTGTGTCCGAATCGTATTCTGCCTATATGCAGAGGACGCAGGCATTTTCGGGCAGCACGGATTGTTCCATGACTATCTGGAAGAATTTGATGCAAGAAAAATGAGAAAAGCGATGATCGAACTTTTCCGGATTCTCGACACAAAACCGGAGGAGCGAGATCCGTATTTGAAAGACGATAACCCGCAGCTAGCGGCCTTTCCGTATGTGAACGGGGGTCTTTTTGCAAATGAAGATATTGAAATTCCACCGTTTACGGAAGAAATCAGGAATCTGTTGTTAGAGAAAGCCTCGGCAGATTTTGACTGGTCAGAAATCAGCCCGACCATATTCGGTGCGGTGTTCGAGAGTACATTGAATCCGGAGACAAGGCACTCCGGTGGTATGCATTACACCAGCATTGAAAATATTCACAAGGTCATTGACCCACTGTTTCTGGATGATCTGAAAAACGAACTGGAAGAAATTCAGCAGATCACCGTTCAGAAAACAAAGGATAAAAAGCTGAGAGAATTCCAAACAAAGCTTGCAAATCTCCGGTGGCTGGATCCGGCATCGGGGAGCGGAAACTTCCTTACAGAGACGTATATCAGTATCCGTCGATTGGAGAATGAAGTCATAAAAGAACTGCAGAGAGGCCAGATTTCTTTTGGCTTTGACGAATCTTCTCCGATTCAAGTTTCCATTGATCAGTTCTATGGAATTGAAATCAATATTGACGAATTGCGTTTAATTTGTTACACTTACTTTATCACAAGCGAAACAATAATACAAGTATTTCGCAAACAATTACGCAAAGTACAATTAGAACGAAACTTTGGAGCGGTAATCAATGCCAAGACAACCGGAACAGAATGCAGACAGATATAACGATATATTCCCGACCACATTAAGAAGCCTGTTGGAGAGCCACCCGAAAGACGGTCATTCCACAACCTATAAAACATTGGGCGAGGCTGTAGGTGTTCGCCAGCAGACGATAAGCCTTTATGCCGCAGGGCAGACAATCCCGACTGCGGATGTACTGCTGCGGATAGCAAGGTTCTTCGATGTGTCCGTTGATTACCTGCTTACGGGCATAAGCTCCTCGAACAGGGGATATAACGAGGAACTCGGTCTTTCCGATGGTTCCATAGAATTCCTGAAACGGGCAAAGGATATGTTCGGTGGGATAAATGTGGCAGACAACACGGAAAAGACGATGCCGTATCTGGACGAGCTGCTCTCTGACAAGGAATTTTACGAGTTTCTGGACGGGCTTCATTATTATGTGGAAGGACTCGGCGGCAGTGACGGGCTCCCTGATGAAATGAAGGAACGCTTCAAGGGACTTAATATCGAAGGATATTTCATCTGGCAACTTCAGATGTATGTGCAGGACTTCATTCGGAAGGAAATAGGCAAGCTCGGCTTGGAGCTTGAGACGGAATAAAATCAAAAAGTGTCAACAGTGCTGACACTTTTCGGAAACGAGGAAGATATGGGAGAAATAGACAACAGCTTTGAACAGGTGGCGCGGATAATTGAGACAGCCCGTGACAATGCATATCGCAAGGTAAATGAAGAACTCATCCTCATGTATCAGCATGTGGGTAAATTCCTGTCGGAGAAGGCAAAGGAAGCCTCCTATGGCGATTCCTATATGGATTCACTTGCGGCGTACATACAGGAGCGTTTTCCGGGAATAAAGGGATTCAACCGCCGCGGACTGTATCGTATGAAGCAGTTTTACGAGCTTTATGAGGGGAATGAAAAAGTGTCAGCACTGCTGACACAATTGAGCTGGTCGAATCATTTGCAGATTATGTCAGGCTGCAAGTCAGATGAAGAACGCGAATTCTATATACAGCTTGCCATAAAGGAACGCTATACTTACCGCCAGCTTGAACGCCAGATGGACAGCGGATATTATGAGCGGTATATGCTCTCACGTGAGAAGCTCCTGCCGGAGAAGTTCTACAAGTGAATTGATGTCACTGGTTGTGTGTTTGATTTCAAAAGGTGTA
>OLPF01001610.1_pt1 | contig 17777 bp, 10 predicted proteins | sample 1673121 | NCBI WGS metagenome assembly OLPF01 (sample SAMEA3136756, study PRJEB25190) | human gut metagenome
TGGCGTCGGTAATAGAAAACGATTCCACCCGCTCTCTCGTTGCGCTGATTGCCACCTTCATTGTGTTGGCGTTGGTGTACGGTATGGTAACGGCGCTCATTTCCAAACTTGTCAACAAAGTGCATGTGCTTGGCACCGTCAACAGAATTCTGGGCGCAGTGCTGGCGGTTGCCGTGGTGTACCTCATTTTTGCCGTCATCATCGGCTTTTTGTTTGGCACGTCGGAAACTTTCCTGCCCAACATCAAAAAACTTGCGCACGACGCTTTTGCCGAAAGTTGGGTGGCAAACAACATCTACAAAAACAACTTTTTCGGCGATTGGCTGGTGCAACTTCTCGGCGAAAAAATCCCCTCGGTTTTGCCCGCCTGAACTTGTTGTCCATGGTTTGTGAGGGAAAAGCAATTCTGACTGACGGAAGTTTTTTGGCAGTTGTAAACACGCACAAGCCTACCCTTGCCACGAAACAATGCCTTTACCGTTGCATGAATTTTATTTGTTTAGTTAATTGCCGTTCCTTTTGCAGAAAAACCTGCTTGAAATTTAACAAAAAATCATGTCCGCTTGCTTGGCAGAGCCTGTACACAACGCTTTTGCCGTCAGCGGACTTTTTTGTTGTTTTTGTTGCTTTCGGTGCGGCGGTACCGCTTTGCAGGGCAAAGCAATTTTTTTATTGTAAAGGGGTTGCGTACAAAATAAAGTTTTTGCAACCGTAGCATGTTTGAAGATGTTTAGCCCGTCCATTTGTCAACGTTTGCGTTTGACGCAACTTTTCCAATGTGCTTTTCTTTTGCAACTTGCCCTGAAAAAAAGCAGATGTTTTCACATCTGCTTTTATATTTTGATGCCCTAGGTTTTGAATAATCCGCATTTTGTCCGTGTTGTTATTCGCACTTTCGTAAGGTTGCCGTCGGCAAACACGTTGCGGTTTTTTTACCATTCGATAAATTGTCCGTCGGGTGCTTTGTACCAGAAGTTACCTTCTTCGGTAGGTTGATACGCCGAGTAGTAGTAGACGGGCACTTGTGTTCCTTCGCCCAAAGCGGTGGGGTCCAAATCCACCAACTGCCACTGGTCAATGCTTCCGTAGTAGTAGATTTTTTCCAATGAGGTGAAGGAAAACGCCATTCTTCCCACTTTCTGCAAACTGCGTGGCAAAGTTGCGTATCTTCCTTCGTAGCCGTAGAAGGCGTATGCCTTTATTTCCGTTACCGTTTCGGGAATTTCCAACTGACCGTACAGCCTTTCGCCCGCTATGTACAGTTCGTCGGCGTACATCATCGGGTTGGCGTACATTTCTTCGAAATCAATTTCACACCACGACGCCACGTCGTCTATCCACAGTTGCTGCAAACTTCTGCAATCTATAAAGGCGAGTGAGTAAACGTAGCGAAGTCCGTCGTGCAGCACCAACTGCGTCAGGTTGGACAGACCGCTCATTCCGCTGTACTGAATCTCACGTGTCGACGTTATTTCCACTCTTGTCAGCGTGGCAGGAACGCATTCGTTGTTGTTGTATTTGTCCGACGATCCGAAAATATAGCCGAAGTAAGCGGCATTTTTCTCTTCTTGCGTGCGGGCTACGCCAAATCCTCCCACAAAAGGCACGGTCAGGCTTTCAAGTTGAGAGCATCCGTTGAGGGCGGAAAAACCGATTATTCCGACGTATTTCGGAATGGTCAGTTCCGTACAGGGAAGGTTTGCCAAGGCGTATTCGGCAATTCCGTGCGTTCTATCTCTGATTGTAACGGAAGAGGCGCCGTAAGCGTAATCTACCAGCCAATCGTCTACGTAGTAGCCGTTATCAAATTGCTCGTACAATAATGTGGTTCCGCCAAAAGCATATCTTCCTATGCGCATCAAAATCGGTGGCAATGCCACGTCTTCGGTGCTACCCGTGTATGTCAGCGAACGCAAAGAAGAACATGCTTGGAAAGCTTTTTCTCCCAAACTTTGCAGGGAGGAAGGCAACACTACCTTTTCCAACGAGTCCCAATTTCGGAAAGCCTCGTCGGCTATTTCGGTGCCTTGCAACAGAGTTACTTCCTTTAAGCCCGACACATAATCTCCAAACAGATACATGAGGTTTCCGTTTGCTTCCGCCGTTGCCCCGAGGAAGGGAATCGTCAGGGTGGTCAGTCCGTCGCAGCCGACAAAAATTTCCTGTTGTAACGAAACTATGTTGCTTCCGAGGTACACGTCCGTAAGACTCTTGCAGTTGTAAAAAACGTACTGTTTTATTTCCGAAACGTCCGTTTGCAAGTCTATTTCCGTAAGCAAAACGCCGTTGATGTACAAATCGTTTGCGTAGTAGGTGGGGTTGCAATGGTTCATTTCAAAGTCAATTTGAGTCCACTGTGCAACGCTTCCCAAAAAGTTTACCTTGTTCAGATTGTTTTCCACTGTTTTAAATGCGAAATATCCCACGCTTTCCAAATTTTGTCCCAGCACAACTTCCGATATTTTCGTGTCTTGAAACGCCCCGTCTTCGATGGTTACGATACTGGGAAGATTGATGGTTCCTTCAAGAGAAGTGCATCCTTTGAAACAGTATTCGCCCAAGGTTCTCAAAGAATCAGGCAGCGTTACGTCTGTAAGTTGTGTGCAGTCACTGAATGCCGTCGCTGCAATGGAAAGCAAAGTTTGCGGCAGCGTTATCTGCGACAGTGCGGTGTGGGAAAACGCACTAACTCCAATTGTGTCTACGCTATCAGGCAATTCAATTTCACGCAAAGCGGTGCAGTTTTCGAAGGTACCTTTTTCGATTGTCGTTACCCCTTCCGGCACCGTCATGGAGTTGATCGCCGTACAACCGCTGAAAGCATAAGCTCCTATTTCCGTTACCGTTGAGGGGATTTCTATCGTTTGCAGCAAGGTGCAGTTTCTGAAAGCGTAACTTCCTATAACCGTAATGTTTGGCGACAGTTGAATTTGCGACAGCGCAGTGCAGTCGCTGAAAGCGTATCTTCCTATAACCGTAATGTTTGGCGACAGTTGAATTTGCGACAGAGCGGTGCAGCCGCTGAAAGCATTTTGGGAAATGGTTGTTACGCTGTCTGCCATGGTAACGGAAGTTACTTTCGTGTTGCCTCGCAACGAGAAGGATTTGCCCGTACCGCTGTTGATGTTGATTGTTTCAATTTCGCTCTTGTCAAACAAAATCGAAATTTCCGAAGAAACGTCTGCCGATGTAACGCCGTTTGTGTCGGAAAAGATGTAGCGTGACCCCGTTTCTGCGTAGACGAATTCTGCATCGGGGGTGGAAGTAATCTCTTTCAACGAGTCAAGGGAGGCGAACGAGTAGTCTCCAAAGGTTGTCAACTTTTTGCCTAAATGCAACTTTGTTGCCTGCTGGCACATGTAGAATGCTTGGCAATCTACGGAAACGACTGAATCGGGAATGACAATTTCTTTCAGTCCGCAATTTTGAAAAGCAAAAGATTCTATCCCTTGCAGACAGTCGCCCATGTCCGCCGTTGCAAGGTTTGTGCAGTTTTCAAAAGCGTTTTCGCCTATCGTTACGACGTTTGTCAAAACGATTTTTTCCAGTTTGCCGTAATTTTTGAACATATTTGCAGGCACTGTTTGCATTGTTTCGGGGGAAACAAATTCCGTAAGCAGGTTTCCGTCGGCGTAGATGTTGCAGTTTGTCGGCCATTCGGTGAAAGTTTCCGCCGTTAAGCAGAATGCGTCAAAATCGGATATATGTACGGAAACGTTTTCCGTAAACGTCAGTCTACCCAACTGAACTATTCCCCTTCCCAGCGTTACATCGGTAAGGCTTGTGCAGTTGGCAAATGCGTCGTCGTATATGTATTGCACTCCGTCGCCCACAATAACGGTGGTAAGTTTTGCGGAGTTTTGGAACACAGGGGAAATCCCCCCCGTTGCGTTGTCGCAAATTTCCAGATATTGCAGGTTAGGGGCAAAAATTGCCTCACTCGAACCAGTCAGTTCTCCGCCTATTACAGTTAAGGAAACCAGCGTTTCAAAATACATATAGGCAAAGTCTCTTCCGTTTATTGTTGCCGTTTGCAACGGGCAATCGGCAAAGACGTAGTTTACGTGCATTGTTCCCAATGACGTATTTTCCTTCATTTCAATACTTGTAAGAGAAGTGCAACCCTTGAAAGAGGTGGATTCGACGTTATTCAACGAGTCGGGAAGTACTATTCCCGTCAGACTAGTACATCCGGCAAAAGCGTTTCCCGTTATTGTGTAGACGCTGTCGGGCAAAATTACTTCTCGAAGAGCGGTGCATCCCGCAAAGGCATTTTCCCCAATTATACCTGTGCCTTCGGCAACTACGACTTTTTGCAAAGAAGTGTTGTCCGTAAAGGTGAAACGATACACGGGAATGCCCCTCAACTGTGAAGGAACGGTTATTTCCGTAGTTGTGTCGTCGTGCAGACCAACTATCACGTAACCTTCGTCAGTACCAAACAAATCAAACACGGCGTGCGCTTCGTTGCATACCGTGCAAAGTCCGTCGTCGCCGTAGAGATGTTGGTCGGACAACGGCAAGTTGTTTTTACGAACATCGCCGCAAAGGTCGCATTGCCACCTTTGGTAACCTTGTTCGATGCAGGTGGATTCCTTTTCTTCCACCAAAATTGTGTAGGAGTGAGGTGCCAAAGAGGTTTCGTAGTCGTACGTTTCCGTTTCTCCGCAAGCCGTGCAGGTTTTCATCCAATAGCCGTATTCCGTACAGGTGGAAGGCACGAAGACGTGATTTTGGAAATCGTGTCCGATGGGCGGAGTTTCTTCCAAATTTTCCCCCCATTCTCCGCATACGGAACAAACTGTGTAGGAGTTGCCCCACGACGTGCAGGTGGGTTGCACGGTTTTAACGGCGTCGAAATGGTGGAAAATGTCTTCGCTTGCTTCTTTGGAAACAAACTGAAAGTCAAACCAGTCCACCGAAACGGAATTAATCTCGTTTTTGCCGTTTCGTGTGTTTTGCGTAAGGTTGAATGATACGTGGTAAAATTTGTGGTTCTGGTTGATTTCTTCATCGGGAAGTTCCCAATACCAAGAGGGATAACACGTAAAGGACATGTGCTGCCAATTAAGGTCAAAACCGTGGTACTGAAAAAGTTCCCCCTCTATTACAAGGCGTACCTCTGCCGACAAGTCGGCTATCCATGTATCGGAAGATCCCCAGTTCACAATTATTGAGAGGGTGTTTCCGCTGCTGTCGGAGTAGTTCCAGACTTCAATCTGATTTTGTATTTCCGGCAGGTAATTGCCGTCGGTGCATTGTATCTCTTCGGTGTAGAAAAAGAGCGTTTCCAAAATGTACATGTCGCCGCCGAAAATTTCCAAAAATCTTTCTTTGCTGCCGTCAAACACAATGCGTTGCAGGCTGTACGAGGGAAGATTTTCCGTCATTACGACGGAAAACGTTTCCAACGTTGAAGGCAAGTACAGTTCGGTAATGCCTTCCACTACGGGGTCGGGAGCGGTGCTTTGCGTAGAAGTGTTGGTAAGGGTGTAGGACGTAACGGTGTATCCGAGTATTTTTTCCGGCACCGTGATGCCGCTGCCCTCTCCGAAATAGCCGTTGATCCCTGCCGAAGGCGGAGTAGTGGCGTCGTCGTAATATATGTCGGGGAAGATTGCTATCAATTCCAGTTGTTGCATTTCTTCCTGTGTTGTGGGTTGAAACACCGCATTACAGTTGGGGCCGTAGATGTTGAGGTTTTCCGTTGTGGTTTGATAGTCGAAATCAAACACGGAGGTTTCTATGATGCCCAACTTGTTTTTTATTCCCTCGTAGACAAATTGAAATTTTGTCCAAGGCAGGTAGACTGTGGCAAGTTGCGACGAACTGGCTACCTCAATGAGGTTTATGTCTTGCGGAACCGTTATTTCCGTCGTGTTGTCGCTGTATATGTAAACGGAAACGTTGTTGAATCCGTCGGAAAGCAACACCTCGTCTACCGGACTGTAAAAGTCCAGCCTCAAATCGGGAGAAGCGTTTTCTTTCGCTACAAGTCGTAGCGTCTGCACATTACTTACGCTTTCCGCATCGAATTGCACGACAAATTCGCCAGAAACGTTGCGGATTGTGATGTTCTCGAAAAACCGTTTTTGAGACAATACGATACTTTGCGACGTGAGAGAAGTCAAAGCAAATCCGCTTTTTTCGCCGTCGTCGGACAGGGTAATGTCAAGATTTTTCAAATTGGGCAAGTTGATTGTGGCAAGTTGCGTTTCAACGTCCAATCCCAGGTTGTTTTCGTCAATGGTGAGGGAGGTTATGTTGTCGTTTTCCGTTACGTACAGCAACTCTCCCGTATCGGCGTACAGACAGTGGTTGTCGGCAACAAACAAATCGGCGGAACTTTGTACGTCGGTAAGGTTGTATCCGCCCAAAATGCGTAAATATTTTGCGGGGCAGTTCACAATTTGCGAAAGGTCGGCGGTGTAGTCGGCGTCGGGAGGTTCTTGTCCGTTTTGCAACGCCTCTACGTAGTCGGTTGTGGCAGCCACCGATTTTATATTTTCGGGAATAATCAACGTTTTCACGCTGTCCGATATGTAAAAATTGCACCAGATTTTTGTTGCGTCGTCGGGCAGAGTAATGACGGAAGAAGTCCCTTGGTATCCGATAACGATGTTGCCATTCATCATCCAATCGCCTGCGGTGGTGGAAATTTCAACGTAGTTCCCCATGTGTTCCAAAAATTGTTGGTAGGTAACGGTGTAACTGACGTTTTTCAACACGTCTTTGGCAGATTGCTTGACGGTTTCGGTGTACTGTTCCGCAACCGTTTCAAAACAGTTTCGCACGGTTTTCACGTCCGTTATCATGTAACTTGCATTGCCCTTGGTGTAGGCAACGTAGTTGTTGTTTTCATGTCCGTTTCGCAAATCGTTGCATACGGTAACAAAGTTTTTATGCGAGTCGCCGTAAAAGTACACGCAATGTTGCAGTTGGTCGTCAAATCGCAAGGCAACAAATTGGAAGTTTTCTGCGTCGGTGAAATCTATTTCAATTACAACAAAATTGTCGTCTTGCGGGTTGTCCGGGTCATGGCGGTACGCATAACTTGTCTTTTTTGTGCCGTCGGAAACAGTCATCACATGCTCGTTGAGGTCGGCAATGGTGATTCCTACGTTGTAAAAAGAAGTTCCCCCGAAATCCTGTGCGACAATTTCCCCCACAACCACGGGAATGTAGATGCTTTGGTCAAAAGTGTCCTTGAAAAACAAGGAATTGTCACTCGGCGTTTTTTCCGTGCATTGTTCCACAATAGCGTCAATTTCTTCGGCAGGGTGTTGACGGTAAAGTTTTCCTGACTTTATGTTTTGGGATGTTCCCCAGTCCTCATTGACTTTTTGCGCCATCGCAGTAACAATTTTCCGATATTCTTCAAACTCGGCATTTTCCGTTTCGTCGCAGGCGGCGACAAGCACCAATGTACATGCCAACACGACAACAAGCAGACAAAGCAAAAATTTTTTCATGTCATTTCTCCCCTTAGAGTTTTGTTTCACAAATTTGCTGAATTGAAAATGAGCGTTACTTCTTGTAAAAATTATATAAGAAAAAAAGTATTTTGGCAACGATTAATAATATATTTATCGTAGTACTTTATGTAAAATGTTCAACAAATTCGCATTTTTTTGCCAAAACACAGTTTGTGCCGTCGCAAAGTACAGGTTGAAAATCAACAGGACAATAACAAAAAAACCTCACCGCAAGTAAAAAAGTCGTTTACGGTGTTACAAAAAGTGTCGTTGCAACGGGAAATCAACTTCGCAAAACAAAAACCACAATGTAACAGATAGGTTGTTAAGGCAACGGTAAGAACGAAAAGCAAAGATAAAACACCTCTGCAAGTCTTATAAAGTTGTTTACGGTGTTACAAAAAGTGTCGTTGCAGGGGTCATCTTCACAAAACAAAAACTAAAAAATGCAATAAAACCGACAAGTTGGTAATCAACGGCAATAGTGGAAAAACACAGATAAACAGATAAAACAGTATTGCAAGTTAACCGTCGCCAGAAAAGTTGTAAAAAAAGCAGTATTGCAGGTAGAAAGCAATACCGCAAGGCAAAGCAGTAGCGCAACAAGACCCGAACAACAGAGGGAAAAACGTAAAAACCGCCAAATAGAAAATCGGCGGTTTTTCAGTCCTTTTGTTTTTGCTCCCGTTGCATTTGTTGAAGGGCGAAGGCGCATCCGCAGTAGTGCTGGCGGTACAAGCTGTATTTTTGCGACAGACGCACGCTTTCGTTGTAACCGTTGTGCTTTTTGAAGTCGGTGCAAAGCCACTGCGCTTTTTTGGCAAGTCCGCTTCCAACGGTGTTGATAACTTGGCTGTTTTTGTAGGGGGAAACGGTGAGAGTGGTGGCAAAGTAGTCGAACCCGTTGGCGTCGGCAAAGTTGCGAGTGTCGTCAAGGCGCAGTTCAAAGCACTTTTCACACCTTGCGTCCCCCTCTCTTTCCTTTTCCAAGCCTTTTGCGCAGTGCAAAAAGTTGCCGTAGTTGTATTGTTTGACATGCAGTTTAAGCGGAAATTTCGCTTTCTGCTCAAATTGGCCGTTGTTCACAATGTCCACAAGTTTTTTCACTTCGCCTAGGCGTTTTTCCCATTCGGCGTCGGGAAAAATGTTGTCGTCGGAAAAGTACAGCGTAATGTCGAATACGTCCAGCAAACGTGTCAGACAGTAGGTGGCGCAGGGGGCGCAGCACACGTGCAAAAGCAGTTTGCTTCCCTCTTTAGCCTTGCTTTTTGCCTCTTGAAAAAGTAAATCGTAGTTTACGTTCATTGTTACTCCTTGCGACGTACTCGGAGGGGGATTTTCATCCTTTCGGCAAGTTTCCTGCACGCTTCAACGTCCTTTTCGCCTATGCTGTCCACAACGGAAAAAACAACGTTGCCCCCACGCTGACGGCACAGCGAGGCAAATTCCACAAGTGCGTCAAACGCCTTTTTGCCGAAAATGCTTTTGCAATGCTGTTGATACTTGTCGGCGGTGCTTTCGTTGAGGGAAACGTTTATGGTGTCGCAACCGGTAACTAAAATGCCGGTAACGTCCCGTTTGTGTATCAGGTTTGCCTGTCCGTTGGTGTTTATGCGTGTTTTCTTGTCTTTGCAGTGCAGGTAACTTGCCACTTCGTCCAGCGTTTCCAAGTTGTACGTAGGTTCGCCGAATCCGCAAAATACCACCTCTTCGTCGTAGTCGTCGAGATTTTGCGGAAGTTGTTCCAGCACGTCTTCCGTGGTGGGTTCTTCGGTAATCCACAGTTTGCTGTCGCCCATGCCCTCCCTTCCGTGGCGTATGCAAAAGTCGCAGTTGTTGCTGCAACGGTTGGTGAGGTTGATGTAAATTTTGTTGTTGAGAATGTAAACGTAGTTGTTCATAGTTTCGTTGTGTGCAAAAAATGCAGAGATAACGTACATTTTCGGCGTTATTGCTGCATTTTACTGCGTGTTTTTGTGTTGTTTGTTTTTGTTTATGTCTTTTGTGTCTTTGTCCGCACGGAAATCTTGCAGTGTTTTCCTTTGCTCTTTTGCCCGTTTTGTCAACAGGTTTTTGTCGTAGAAAATTGCAACCGTTCCGCTATCGTTTCAATACAGTTGTGGCTTTTGGATTGTTGAAAACGTCTTTTCTGCCACAGTTTCTTTGTCAAGCATTTCTGTGCAAAAACAAGCGTTTGCCCTGCTGTGCAGTAGATTTTTTCGCCTCAACGGCGTTTTTGTAAGATTTGCCTCTTTATCGTGAAAGAAAGAGGAATTTCCCTTCAAAAACGTGTGTTTTGCATTTCAGTCTTTCAAAAAAGCGGCAATTTTGGGAAACAGTTGCAGGCAGTTTTTGCGGATTTGTTCTTCCATGGCGGAAAAATCCGTACCGTACACCTCCGCCAGTTTCTGCACTACGAAACGCACGTTGAAAGGATTGTTGACGGTGCCCCTCAAAGGCACGGGCGTCATGTAGGGGCTGTCCGTTTCCGACAAAATACGTTGGGGCGGTATTGCCCTTATTACATCTTCCTTTTTGGCATTTTTGAAGGTAATGGCTCCGCCAAAAGCAAAGTAGTGTCCTTTTTTTACCATTTGCGAGGCAAATTCCGCACTGCCTCCGTAGCAATGCCACAAAACGCCGTTGTTGAGAAAACGTTTTTGTGCCGTCAAAACGTCCAATGCGTCGCCGTAGGCGTCCCGTACGTGAAGGGTAACGGGCAAATGCAGTTTGTCGGCAATTTCCAGTTGTCTTGCAAAAACGTCCTTTTGTACCTGTCGGGGGGAAATGTCGTAAAAGTAATCCAATCCGATTTCCCCTACGGCAACCACTTTGGGGTGTTGTGCCAAGGCAATCATTTCTTTTTCAAAATTGACGTCGAAACTTTTGGCGTCGTGGGGGTGCATTCCCACAGTGGCGAAAACACGGAAATTTTCCTTTGCCAGCCGTGCGCTTTCTCTCATGGAGGGCAAATCGCAACTGTTGTTTATGACAAAATCGATGTTGTGAAGAGGAAAATCGTTTATTATCTGTTCCCTAACTCCGTCAAACTTGGCGTCGTCCAAATGCAAATGGCTGTCTATCATGTCAGCGCACTTCCTTTCCGCTTTCCGTTTCCTTTTCCGGCGTTACGAAAATGACGTTTTTGCCGTCTGCGGCGCACAAAATCATTCCGTTGCTTTCGATACCTCTTATTTTTGCCGGTTTAAGGTTTTTCACAAGTACCACCGTCTTTCCCACCAGGTAGGAAGGTTGGTAGCAGTGGGCAATTCCGCTGACTACCTGACGTATTTCGTCGCCCACCTGCAATTTCAGCAAAAGCAGTTTGTCGCTGTTGTCCACTTTTGTGCATTCCACAACCTTTGCCGTGCAAAGTTTTATTTTGGCAAAGTCGTTTATGTCCACAAGGTCTTGCGGGGGCGTTTGTTTTTGCGCCGATTTACTTTGTGATTGCGCTATTTCGTCAAGTTGTTTCAGTTCCTTTGCCACGTCAATACGGTTGAAAAGGTTTTCGCCCTTGTTAACTTTGGTGCCTGCGGCAAGGTTTCCGAAGGCAATTTGCGAAAAGTCTTTGGGCAAAGGCAAGCCGAGTTTGTCAAAAATCTTTTGCGCCGTGGTGGGGATGAACGGTTCAAAAAGCGTAGCGGAAATTCTGATACATTCGCACAAAACGTACATTACCGTTGCAAGACGCTGTTTTTCGCCGTTTTTGTTAAGCGACCACGGCATTGTTTCGTCAATGTATTTGTTGGCACGTTGCACAATTTTGAAAATGTTTGCCAAAGCGTCGGGGGCGGAAAGTTCCTCCATGTTTTTGCGCACTTTTTCCAACGTTTCGTTGCACAGTGCAACAAGTTCGTTGTCCAAATCGGTGAAGACGTCCGCTTGCGGTACGATGCCGTCGAAGTACTGTGTAACCATGGCGGTGGTGCGTGAAACAAGGTTTCCCAAATCGTTGACCAAATCGGCATTGGTGCGTGTAAGCAACGCTTCGTTTGTGTACACGCCGTCGCTTCCGAAGGGAATTTCCCTCAAAAGGAAGTATCGTATTGCGTCCACGCCGTATCTGTCCACAAGGAAGAAGGGGTCCACAATGTTGCCCTTGGATTTACTCATCTTGTCGTTGCCGAAAAGCAACCAGCCGTGTCCGTACACTTTTTTGGGAAGGGGCAAGTCCAAAGCCATAAGCAGCGCCGGCCAGATTATCGTGTGGAAACGCACGATTTCCTTGCCCACCATGTGCAAATCGGCAGGCCAAAACTTGTCGAAGTTTTCGTGGTCATCTTGCAGGTAGCCCAACGCCGTGATGTAGTTGGTGAGGGCGTCTATCCACACGTAGGCAACGTGTTTTTTGTCGAAAGGCAATCTCACGCCCCAATCGAATGTGGTGCGGGAAACGCACACGTCTTTCAGCCCCGGCTTGATGAAATTGTTTATCATCTCGTTCATGCGGGATTTGGGGGAAATGAAATCGGGATTCTGCTTGTAAAACTCAATCAGTCTGTCCTGATACTTTGAAAGGCGGAAGAAGTAACTTTCTTCCTTTTCCAACTTGACTTCACGTCCGCAATCGGGGCATTTTCCGTCCACAAGTTGGCTTTCCGTCCAGAAGGATTCGCAGGGGGTGCAGTACCAGCCCTCGTATTCCGATTTGTACAGGTCGCCGCTTTCCAGCAACTTTTCGTAAATTTTCTGCACGGTTTTTTCGTGGTAGTCGTCGGTGGTGCGGATAAATTTATCGTAAGATATTCCCAACACTTTCCACAGGTTGATTATCTGTTCGTACAGTTTGTCAACGTACTGTTTTGGCGTAACGCCCGCCTGTTCCGCTTTTTGCTGAACCTTTTGCCCGTGTTCGTCGGTGCCGGTAAGGTAAAACACGTCGTAGCCGTCCATACGCTTGAAACGTGCAATGGCGTCGCAAATTACCGTTGTGTAGCAGTGTCCCAGGTGAAAACTTCCGCTGGAATAGTAGATGGGGGTTGTGATGTAGTAGGTTTTTTTCATTGCAGTACCTCTCGGTTTTTCAAAAAGGCAAATGAAACCTTTTCGATGTATTTCAAAATATAGCCATATTTCGATAGTATACATTATACACTGCGCTTTTCAATTTGTAAACTCATTGGGAAGATGTAGCGCACGGTTGCACCTGCCACAAATTGGCACAAACGCTACCCGTGAGTATTGCAGAAACAGGGGCAAAGGTCAAAATTGCAGTTTTTCTTTGCGGATGTCTGGAAAAAGGTATCAAAAGTTGCATGACGGAAACGTCTTTGTTGCATGACTGAATCGTCTTTTTACAAACTTCGTCTTTCGTTGTACATTGACGCACACAAAAAAGTAACGAATTTTTGCACACGGTACAATGTTTTTTGTCTACAAAACATATTTAGGGAACTAGTAAAACACAAAAAAAACAGTTGATAAAAATACCGATTCTGACCTCTGCAACAATGGGACGTATTTTGTCAACGATAATAGTTTTTTGTTTCCAAAACATATTTTTGAACTCGTAAACACCAATAGTACAGTCAAGTAATATGGCTGACGTTTGCCCTTGCAACAATGTAACGAATTTTTGCACACGGTACAATGTTTTTTGTCTACAAAACATATTTGGGGAACTAGTAAAACACAAAAAACAGTTGATAATAAATGCCGACTTTGCCATTGCAACAATGGGATGTATTTTGTCAATGATAATATTTTTTGTTTACAAAGCATGTTTTTGAAACTTAAAAGAAAAAAAGAAAACAGTTAGTAGCATCTGCGGTCGTTTGCCTCTGCAAACAATGTAACGAAATTATGCACTAGGCACAAGTAAAAAGTGTTTAGCAAACCGGTAACAACACAAAAGGCAACAGTTAGGTAATAAATAACGTTTACTTCAACTACAATACAGTATGAATATCGTGTGGACGGTAACAACAATACTAGCCATATCTTTTCTCACTTTTGTCAATCCCGACAAGGTGCTTTCCGTGTGCGTGGACAGTTCGGCGCAGGCGCTGACAACGGCATTCGGACTGTGCGGCGTGTATTGCCTGTGGATGGGCATTTTCAACGTGGCGGAGCAGTGCCGTCTGGTGGAAAAACTGTCCCTTTGCCTGAAACCCGTCAACAATTTTTTGTACGGTAACGTGTCGGAAGTGGCAAAACAATACATTTCGTTGAACGAAGCGTCCAATCTTCTGGGCGTTGGAAACGCCGCAACGCCGTCGGCAATTTCCGCAATACACGAAACGGAAAAAGGGGAAAAACTTTCCCGTGCAGGGGCAATGCTGTTTGTGGTGAATGCCACGGGCATACAGTTGGTGCCCACAACGGTGATAGGTTTGCGTGCCTCTTTGGGTTCTCTTTCCCCTGCCGATATTCTGCTTCCAAACCTTTTGGCTACCGCCGTTACCGCCGTTTTTGGGGTGGCGCTTGTGTTTGCGTGTTACGGAAGGGCAAAAAAGTGAACTACGTAGTACCTGTTTTGATTGTTCTGGTGTTGGCGTTTGCGCTTTTCAAAAAGGTCAACGTGTACGATTCCTTTGTGCTGGGTGCAAAAAAGTCCTTTTCGCTGTCCCTTTCCGTTTTTCCCTATCTTGCGGCAATGTTCATCACCGTCAACGCTTTGCAAGCCAGCGGGTTGGAAAAGTACCTTACGGAATTTTTCGCCCCGCCTTTTCGCCTTTTGGGCATACCCGAAGAGGTGGTAAAATTGGTGCTGTTGCGACCTTTTTCCGGCAGCGGCAGTCTTGCCATCCTCACCGACGTGTACAAAAACTACGGAGTGGACAGTTACGTCGGACGTTGCGCCTCCGTCATTATGGGAAGCAGCGAAACGGTTTTTTACGTAGCCAGCGTGTATTTTGCACAAACCAACGTCAAACGCACGGGCTTTGCCATACCGATAGGCTTGTTTTGCAATTTGGTGGGAAGCGTGCTTGCCTGTCTTCTGTGTAGAGTGATGTAGTACTTTTGTGCAAAGGATTGAAGGCGCCGTAAAATCAAAATTTCTACGCAATGGGGAAAAACAGCGTTATCGGCAGGTTTACTTTTTGACAGGGCAAAAAATTTATCGGCAATTTTTCCGTGTTTGTTACTTAATGATAACTTTCCTTTCTGCGGCTTTGAAAGGCGATATAAACAGCACTTGGCGGATGGTGTCGATTTTGTCAGGCGATACGCCCTTGTTTTTCTGCAACGGGCTTTTTTCAACCCGCATTTTGCCTTTTTTCAAAAGTTTTGTTTCCTGAAAATGTTCAACCGTGTCTGTTCAATATTTTTATGAGGTTTGTTGCAAAGTTTCCTGTTGCACTTGTCCCCATTGTCGGCGGTTTTGCCCTTTGCAACAAAATAAAACAGCATTTGCCAATATTTTTCAAAACCAAACGGTTGTAAGATAGTAGCATTTGGCATAAGCGAGGTTAAAAAAATGTCAAAGGCAAAAATATCTTGGAAAACGGTGCTGTTGTATCTGACGTTCGCCGTGTGTGCGCTGTGTTGCGGCAATGTGTTTGACGGGGCGCTGTCCTTCGGACTGTTTGTGGGTGCGGTGTATTCCGTCAACCCTTTTTTGGCTGCGGCGATAAGCGTTGCAACGGCGATACCTTTCGGATGGCAACGTGTTTTGCACGCCGCAATCAGGTGCGGTGTAGTGATTATTTTTGTGTTGTTGCACAAGTTTATCAAGAAAAAGATTCAAAAACTCAATTTGTTGCTGTATCTTGTGGCAAGCAACGTGTTCTACTGCGTGTACGGCACTGCCGATTACTTTGCGTTGTTCGACAAAATTCTCTATTCCCTGTGCGGCATAGCCTTTTCCTTTGTGTGCATCTACTTTTTCCGTGCCGTTTTTTTGCGTGGACTTGCCTACCGCCCCGCCCTGGACGAGGTAATTTGCATTTCGTTGTTTATGATTGTGGCAAGTTACGGAATGAGCAATCTGCAGGTGCTGCAACTGCGGGTAGAATACTTTTTCTTTCCTTTCGTGTTGCTGTTTTGCTGTTCGGTGTTCGGCGACAAGGTAACGCTGGTAATGTCGGCGTTGTTGGGGCTTGGAAATTTGCTTGCTACGGGCATGTACGACGGTTGCGTTTTTTGCGTATTTTGCGCCGTCGCCGTCATTTTGTCCTTCCGTCTTAACAGGTACGTGGCGGGATTGTCGGCAATAATCGTGGATGTGCTGATGTCCTACTTTCTCAACCTGCACGGCAGTTTTTCCACGTTGGTGTTTGTCCCGACGGTGTGTTCGGTGGTGGTGTATTTTGCCGTTCCAACCTCTTGTTACAACTACCTCAGAGATTGCGTGTGTGGCAACTACGAAAAATATTTGGGAAAAACCGTCGTGAAAAAGTTGGGAATGTACACTGCAAAAAAACTGTACCGCCTTGCGGACATTTTGCTTTCCATGAAAACGGCATTTCTAACAATGTCGGTGGGCTCCGTTACCGACGAGGAGGCTTCCAAAGCCATGGTACGGCAATGCAGCGAAACGGTGTGCAAGGATTGCCCCGAAAGGGTGCGTTGTTGGAGGCAGGAACTTGCCAACACGGAAAACAATTTGTTGCAGTTGGCGCAGTGCGGTGTAACACGGGGCAAATGCACCATTCTGGACGTGCCTCAACATCTTTCCCTCAAATGCGTGCGTGTTTCAACATTGCTTGCGGAAATAAACGTGCAGTGCAAAACCTACCGTGATTACGCCGACCGCACCGAGCAGGTGAACGGCGGAAAGGTGCTTTTGGGGGAGCAGTTGGGAGGCGTTTCTCAACTGCTGACGCAACTTGCCGGCGATTGCAAAGGTAAGGTGTCGTACAGCGGCGAAAAGGAAAAGGAACTTGTGGAAAGATTGGTTTTTCACAATGTGCTGTGCAGCGGAGCGGTGGTTATGGAGCAATCGGGCAGTCTTTCCGTCATTGCCACCGTTGCCAAAAAGGACGTGGACAAAGAGGTTATCGAAAAGGTGGCGTCCAACCTTTTTGGTCAAAACATGACTGTGGACAGGACGGACACTACCGAAAGCCCGTCGTGGGTCAACGTCAGCCTGTCGGTGAAACCACGTTTCGAGGTGAGTTTCGGGGTGAGCAGTGTTCCCAAGGAGGGAAGCGAAGCGTCGGGGGACACTCACAGCGTGATGAAAACGGACAACGGCAAATGCATCGTTGCCTTGTGCGACGGTATGGGTAGCGGAAGTAATGCGGAAAAAATGTCGGAAACGGCAATAGGTTTGGTGGAAAACTTTTATCGGGCAGGTTTCGACAGCGACACGATACTGTCCTGCGTCAATCACCTGTTGGTGGGGTGCGGAAACGAAGTTTTTTGCGCCGTGGACATCTGCGTGGCGGATTTGACAAACGGCCTTGCCGACTTCATCAAGTTGGGCGCCCCCTGCGGAATAGTAAAAAACAACGGCAACGTGGAAATCATCGCAGGAAGCAGTCTGCCTCTTGGCGTGTTGGAGGAAATGCGTCCTTCCGTAACAAAAAAAGCCCTTTCCGAAGGGGACATGGTGGTGCTGGTAAGCGACGGCGTTGCCGACTGTTTCGACGACGCCAATGCGCTTGCGCAGGTAATTGCCGACACCTCCTGTACCAACCCGCAAAGCGTTGCGGAAATAGTGTTGAACAAGGCTCTTCGCAACTGCGGCAAGGCAAAGGACGACATGACGGTGTTGGTGATAAAACTTTCCTAGGCGGTCAACCGCCCGAAATGCAGTTGAGAAAATATTTCAAAAAATGCAGTGATACTGTCTGTTTTGTGCAGTATCACTGCATTTTTACGTACAAAAGAGGCAAAGTTTTTTGTCGCCGACAAAAGCAAGTAACATTTTGACGCAAGGTGCATATTCTGTGTGTGTGGAGAAAAATATGCAACAGCAATACTATCTTGAAAGCACCGTCGTGGTGGGCAAAAATGTGGAAATTCAGCCCTTTGCGGTAGTCAAAGGCAACACCGTTTTGCACGACAACTGCGTGGTGGGCAGTTTCAGTTTTCTGGAAAATGCCGAAATAGGCGAAAACACCGTTGTGAAAGCCTCTCGCATTTGCGACAGCACCGTGGGGAGCAACTGTACTGTGGGGCCAAACGCTCATCTGAGAAACAACGCCCGAGTAAAGGACAACTGCAGGGTTGGCAACTTTGTGGAAATCAAAAACAGCGTGTTGGAACAGGGGGTAAAAGCAAGCCATCTTGCCTACATAGGGGACGCTACCGTAGGCAAAAACACCAACATAGGTTGCGGGGTTATTTTTGTCAACTACGACGGTAAAACCAAACACAAAACATCCGTAGGCGAAAACTGCTTTATCGGGT
>OLPF01001613.1_pt1 | contig 17745 bp, 20 predicted proteins | sample 1673121 | NCBI WGS metagenome assembly OLPF01 (sample SAMEA3136756, study PRJEB25190) | human gut metagenome
ATTTTCATATGTTAATTTTGTTCATTTTTTATGACATTTTCAAAAATTATTGACAGTTAGATGCATAGAAAATTTGCCATAATTAACAGTTTTCCTTTTGCACAGAAATTATTAAAAAATTCCGTGTAAAAGGAAATACTAACTCAACTAATAAGATTATTCTACATTTTTATATTTCTTTTAATAGCTAAAATATGCAATCATAAAAAGAACCGATAATTACTATCTTGTATGTTTTTATAAAAATCAATAAATTTTAGCATATTTTCGTGAAAATGTGTAAAACTCATTTTTATAATCCCCTTATTTTATAAAGGCTTAGAAGTAGTTTGGCATAAATATGTCTCGCCCAGTTAATCCTTCCTTTTTGGAAACCTTTTTCTTCATTTGCCATTACTATCACCCACTTTACTACTTTCTTCCAACAATAAATCAAAATCTGATTTATATAATTTATCTTGTTTTACTCTATATTTTTCAAATTCTGTTAGTGCTTTATCACAGGCTATTTCATGTGATATTTTACCAGCATCTTTCAATATATCTCTATCATCTGATAATAAAAATTTATCAATTCGAGTTGACCGGTCTTCCATTGTCATCGGAATATGTCTTTTAGCTCTAGCTTCTGCCAAATCTAAAAATGCTGAAACTATTAATTCTAATTGTTCTAACTCTCTCTTGCTTAAATAATTCTTTGCTATTACCACATCAGTTTCTAATATTTTCCCATTAGGAGAATTCTTCCAATTTGTAAGTCCATATGTTCTTTCTTTGAATCTGCTCTATTGTATATAATTTCAGCTGCAGTTTGATGAGATACTGCATAATGCATTTTATTTTGTACTTTCTTAAAAAATTTAATTGTAGTAGGAGATTTAGAATCATAGTCTACACTAGTCGCATAAATATCAGTGATTTTTTGATAGAATCTTCTTTCAGATAACCTTATTTCTCTAATCTCTGCGAGTAAAGAATCATAATAGTCTTCATCAAAGAAAGCACCGTTTGCCATTCTCTTTTTATCAATAATATAACCTTTTTTTGAAAATTCTTTTAAAATATGAGTAGCCCATCTTCTAAACCCAATTGCTCTATCAGAATTGACCCTATATCCAACAGAAATAACAGCATCTAAATTATAGTATAGTATCTTTCTTTTTACTTCCCTATTTCCTTCTTTTTGAACTACCGAGAATTCCTCGGCAGTTGAATTTCGATCAAGTTCATAATCATTATATATATTTTTTAAATGCAATGAAATATTGTCCGTAGTACAGTTATACAATTCACTCATAGCCTTTTGAGTTAACCATAAATCACCGGCTTCAAATCTAACTTGAACCCCTTTATCATGTGTTTGTCTTTCAAATATTAAAAACTCCGCACTACTACTTCTAATCATTAAATCTTTTACCATCATATCATCTCCTCTCTTTACAGAATTATAATAATCTTTAAGCAGGGTTTACCTTGCGGTATCAACCATTGAATTAGGCTATCATTCATTTTTATTCTTAATTTTTTCATTCAAATTCTATTATATGTTTTATATCATTTCTATCATCTTTTATCAATTTAGAAGTTGAAGATGGTTTGATTATAATGTTTGATAAGTCATTTAAATCTATCCATTCAAACACCTGACTATTATTATCTTTACAAACAAATTTCTCATCATTTATTTTACCATCATATATCGCTTTATAGCAAAAACAATATTGCATAATATTAATATTTTCTAATTTCAAAAAATTTTCTTGAATAGAACAAAGAGTAAATTTTAAATCAAAATCTAATTCTTCTGATATTTCTCTTTTTATGGCACTTAGACTATCTTCATTCATTTCTATTCTTCCGCCAGGTAACATATAGAAGTCTCTATCTCTCATCTTAAATAATAGTATTTTAGTTTTATCTTTATTATATATAATTGCTGAAACTCTTGCATTAAATCTGTTGTTATCTATCTTATAATCTAAATTCATTTTTATCACTACTTTCTGTATCTATATGAAGATTAATTTCTTTTTCTGTTTGTAAGTTATTTAATATATTTCTTGGTATTTCCGGAAAAGAAAAAGTAGAATCAATCCACTCTATCATTTATAGGAAGCATCATAATTCAATGTCAGTATTAACTAATAACTTTAATTCATCAAAACGAGCATTGGCAGATAAGTTTATTTTAAATTTGTTTGTTGATGTTTTCGTAATCATGCAATTATAATCACCATCAATAATTGAAATCCATCCATTTTCATCTTCGTATGTAATATCGCTTACATATTGGCTTATATTCGAATGTGTTTCTAATTTCAGGGTTTCAAACATTTCTTGTGAAAATGTTAATTCTATCCCTATGAAAATGCAGTTTTCTATATTAAATTTTACAAATGGTGCTTTTCCAGTTCTCTTTTTGCCTTGTGAAACTACTTCAAAATCTCCCCATATGATTTTCGTAGTATAACTATTGTACTCTCTACTATTTATTTTTATCATATAAACTCCTATCTTAAAAATGACAGTGTTTGATTTACAAATCTATTTTCATTACTTATTAACTAAGCATCTTTACTCATTTTTACATAATTTTTAAAATTCCGTAATATCATAATTCGATTCATCAAAGTTATCTTTATATTTTTTTACATTCCTAAATTCACCCGTTAATAATTCTTTCGAATAGCTTTCTAATTCAGGATTTTCTTTGCTTTCTTTCAGTTCTAAGTTTCTATCATAAGTTAAAGAAACAAATTCAAATCTAATATCGGCATATTCTTTACTATTTATTTCTCCTTCTATAATGAAATAATCTGCATTTGTTGTGTTTTCACATCTACCATCTTTTTCCTTATTTCTAATAATATCAAACGCGTTCCCAACAGATCCAACGTTAATTAAAGTTCTGTTATATAATTTCATTAAATTTTGTGTATGTGTGTGTGCATATATTACAATATCAGCAATCTCATTACTCGTGTATTTAGTAGGTAAAAACTGTTTGTATATTTTATCCATTCTATCTATTGCTAAAACATTATCCTTGGAACTATTGGGAGTAGCATGAAACATTCTAACTAGTCTTCCGCTTACATAAAGTTCACAACATAAAGGTAGAGATTTTAATCTGTCTTTATTTTCCTTTGAAAGTTGTTCGTTAAGTAGTTCGTATCTTTTTTTAGATAAATCGGTTGCATATGTCTTATTATTAAAAAAATCTTCCCAATTTCCATAAACCATGATGCAATTTTTTAATAAATTTAAACATTCATTTGGTCTAGAACCTTTGCCTATTACATCACCTAAACAATATATTTGCTTTATTCCTCTTTTTTCTATATCAATTAACACCGTTTTCAGCGCCTCATAATTACCGTGCACATCTGCAATAATTGCAATTTTTTCCATTTTCTACCTCCATCTATGATTTTCTAGCGAACTAATTTTAAAACAGTATCAACTTTTTTTCGTTTACAATATCAATTTTTTGATAATCTATTACTTTAAAATGTTTTTTGCGGATTCATATTGTTTTTTTACTAGTTTCTTTCCTTTAACAGACATCTTATTATAACTACGTTCTAGTTTTTCCATTACGAATTTGCTACCTTCATCAATCGATAAGTTCTTTTCCCGATAAACCATACTTAAAAGAGAGGGAATGCTATAAAAATGTGCCATCGCATCGGAATCGGCAATGCATATTTCTTCAGGTGAGTTTTTAGAAGCCAATCTGCTACCTCTATGGTTTAAAATGCATTTTTTAATTTGCTCAATTTTTTCTATTGGGTAATTTTCCTGTAATAATAATTCTTCAGCGATTTTGGTTCCAATTATGTGATGTTCTTCCGTATAAGTAACATCCGTGACGCTGGCCACATCATGAAGTAGTGCTGCTAAAGATACGATTTCTTGATTGGCACCATATTCACTTGCATTTTTTTTAGCAAGTTCATAAACAATTTTAATGTGATGATCCCATGCACCAATACCATAAGCATTGGAAGGAAGTTCACAACGTCTTTTTACCTCTTCATAAATTTTTTCTTCTACTGTCATATTGATTCTCCTCACTTCTTTTCTAACTGTTCACAAATGTTTTTGTCAATAGTTGCACTGTATCTTTTATTTCTTGATTCGCTTTCATTCTGTCTGACTATTTTTTGCATATCTTATCTTGGAATACATCATGGTACTTACGAATGGTTTCATTCACATCAAACCAATATACACTAGTCAGAATTCCATCAGATGGATCCACTTCTGTTCTTTCTAATTTGCCACCTAAAGCTTGCATCGTTTTAGCAGAGCCTAAATTACTTACTTCACAAGATAACATCACTTGGTCCAATCCTAATTTTTTGGCTTCTATTAAACCTAAATATAAATTGATCTTATTATATCCTTTTCTTCTTTCGGTCGGACGAATACCATAGCCAATATTGCCACCGAATTGTTTCATGTTTTCTGGCAAATTCCAACGAACATTGATGGCACCGATGATTCTGTCATCATTTTCCCTAACCAATAGAAACGTTTTGGATTGACATCTTCCTATTTTTTTTGCGTATTCTTCCTTTTGCCTATTTAAACACATTTCTAGTGCCTGTTCAAACGTATATCCCTCTAATATTTTTCTTAAAGATCCCATACCATTCGTTTCGGAGTTATAAAGTGCAAACTCATTCACATAATCTATAATTTGTTCTTTTCTTTCTAGCGAAGGCATTTCTAAATAAAATTTTTCCATTTTCTATTCACCACCATAGATGCGTCGTCTTTCGATATCATTATACCATATAATTCTTCACAAAGAAAAAAGTAGATGGTTATCTACTTGAGAAATTTCTTTATTCTTTGATATCGTTTGGACTTACATACATTTCTCGCATTTCATTCTTTTCTCCTCCGTCTTTCAAGTCGAAAGCATACCTGATTTCTTTGCCTAACTTTTTTGAGATGTTCTATTCCTGTTTCGTTCTTTCATTTGCAAGGACTTATTTATCCATTGTTTGACTACATATTTCTATCATCTTCATGATACTTTTTAGATTTTTTAAATCAGCGTTTTTTTCTAAATAACTTATAAATTTATCTAATTGAAAAGTATCACTTCTATCTATTCGATTTAAAATATCTGTTACCTTTTGACTGCCAACATGAAATGCAATTAATCTTTCTAAATAATCTCGTTTATTGTCTTTTGGAATATAATAATTAATTTTGATATTATATTTTGAAGGAATTTTATTGTTCTTTAAAATAGCGTTGATTTTATTTTTAATATCCAAGGCAATGTTTGAAACATTTATAAACTCTTTGTTGTAATAATCTCCAACTACATGTGATTCTATTATTCCCCAATCTGAACCATCCCATAACGTCAATTCTTCTTGTTTTCGTTTATTATTAGATGGAAAATAACAGGGATTTAATATTGTCAATGAAACATATTGCTTTACCAGTTGTTCCACTTTCTTTCTATCGTTTTCACTGACAGTAAATAAAAATCTTTTGTTCAAATCATAATCATCAATCAATGCATTATCTTTTGTGCGATTGAAAAAACATAAACGATAATATGGCCAATGCCACTGCGTATCATAAAACACATCAGACAATAGCATTTTACTTTCATTTATCTCAATTTTTCTAATATCTAATTGAACCTCATCACCATCATAATAATAAAATCCTTCTTCCATCATATTTTCTTCTATACAGTACCATTTTGTATCTTTATATTCAGATATTAACTCTTTAATTTCTTTTTCTTTATAATCGATTCCTATAGTATCAAATTTTAGTTCAAATCGATTATTATCCAGTTTTTTTGTTATATAATCATATTTTATAAAAATTCTATGTTCTTTTTGATTCAAACACCAAGTATCATCTTCCAATTTTTCTTTCACGTATTGATTACAGATTACTCGGTTATAAACATAATTAGACATTTTTATTCCTTCTTTTTCATTATTTTGAGTTTTTCTATTGATTCAAATGTTTTACTAAGATAGTCATTCTTTTGCTTATAAAAGCTAAAATGAACATTGTTTCTAGATAATCATCCAACGTCTTGTTATTTGATTTTTGATATTTTATATTATTCTTCAATATGTATTTTTTTCTTATATTACTATCCAAATATCCATAACTACTAGTAACAATAAAGTTGTATAAAATAGCATTTGCTTTATTTTATTATTAAGTTTAAAATCCGTATAAAATACTTTTCTGATTTTATCAACCAAATGAAATCTTGTAATGAAAAAGGTAAATATCACGGTGCCTAGATAATTTAATATTATATCGTCTACATCGAAGGAGCCAGTATGTGTGAATTCTTGTAGAAGTTCAATTCCGATAATAACCGGTAAAACTACGATACTTTGTCTGATGATATGATTGTTCTTTTTGTTTTTCATCATCAGTAAAAATGATAATGGCATCAACATAATTGCATTCCCGAAGATATTTTTTGCTAATGATTTAAGAGATCCTCGTTTTAATTGTGACATGATTGTATGAAATGGTTTGTATTGACCGCCATACCACCAGGTATAAAAACTTAGGCTAGTTCTTCCAATAAAGAAAGTAACACTAATTAAAAGGAGAAAGAAAAGTACTATATAGAGAGATAAGTTAGACCGGTATGTTCTTTCCTTATTTTGTAAGATGCCATAGCAATAAATAAATAGACAATTGATTATCATAAATAAAATACATTTCAAATAATTCATATGATAGATGTATTGATTTCTACCAATATAAACCAAATAGCAAAAGAGAAGGATATTTGCTGTGATAAAAACATTTTTAATAATCGAAAGCATTTTCTCCATATAAGGTTCTCCTTTGTCATTTGCTATTTCTACTGACTTCATGATTCCGTGACTAAATTTTGAATGGTTTCAAAATCTCTTTTCGCTATCGTGTAAATTCCGTTATAAGGTTGTTCGATATAGTACTGATTATTCTTTTTATAGATGTATACTTTGGTAGTTTCATCATTTTTCTTAAATGTAACTAAAAATAGTATATCTGGGTTGACGGGATTATCATTTATACTTTCCTGCGTAGTAGTTTGATTCCTAAAGATATGATATATCTTTGCTATTTCTTCTTTATCATCGAACTCTGTTACATTATCGTATTGGGATAAGGAATCGATGGATACGAGCGTTATCTCATCTAAACTTGGAATTGTGATTTTATATGTTTCCTGATTGATTTGGACTGCAATAAAGATTGCTAACACTACTACCATTATAATTGCGATTCCTATAAAAAATTTTAATTTCTTTTTCATACATTCTCCTTTTTATTTAGATCAAACACAAATCCTACTTCATCATACAATCGACCACCAATATCTGTCTTTTTTTCTTTTGAAACTGGTTCATCATGGATTGCACCAATTTGATTCCGATGCCATGGTATTTTTGCTCCGGTTTTACATATAGTGCACACAGTTCACAATCGATACCAGAAAATCCTCGGATTTGATCAGGATGATCTGTATATCTACTAAACCCGACCAATTCATCTCCTATCGTAGCGACGATAAAATCTTTTTCCGAGAAATCTTTCTCACGTTTTGCAATGCGTTCTTCTCTATTCATAGATGCTGAAAAATCATCTGCAATGATTCCTTTATACGCAGTTTTCCATCCGTTTATTTGGATGTCTACAACAGCAGGAATCTCTTGGCGCTCGATTGGACGAATTACTATATTTTGCACCTTTTTACTCCTTTTTCTTTTTCCTAAAATATTTTGTGTTTTGATGAATCGTACTATCTACTTATAATCTTGCTAGGTTTTGATTTGAATTCCTTTTGCTCTCATAATACTCATTTTAGCACGATTCATAGTAATATTAAATAGTAATGTTAAATTGTTGGGGGATATTTTTTTATTTTATTTTGGATAGATGAATTCAATTGATAAAAGATGCTGCTGTTTCGGTATTCCGTATCATCGGTCACATCTTTTTTTGTTGTTACAAAATCTGGTAACGTTACAGGTTGTTTTTCGGTGGTCGGTTCCACTTCTAAAAGTTGTAAGCCGTTTTCAAATATATCTAATCTAAAATATTGATTTTGGTATTCAAAACAGTATCTCGTTTTACGAATTGGTGTAATTTTAGGTGGCATGTTTTGGTAATATTCTACATCTGTTATCAATCTAGATGTTGTAATTCGTTCATGATTGATATCCGTATCCATCTTCGTAATTGCGGTATATTTTTCTTCTCCACCTCGTCCAGTCTTACGATAGATTGTTTCCTTGCCATCTTCTTCCGTAATGTATTGTTCCAACTCTAATTTTACGAATTGAATTTCATTCATCTTAGAAACATCCAGTTCCGATAATAAGAATTTATATTGATTTAAAAACCAAAATCAACATATGTTATTTCTGGTTTTTAAATCAGCAGAGTATGGTAAAATCAGTATCTACAACTTTTCTGATTTTATCTTGAAAAGACATTTCATTCCCAATCACTTTTACCTTTTCATGACCTAGCCAAGCTTCTAATGTCTTTTGGTCTTTCTCTCTCGCTTCAGACGGTGTTTCCGTTCTAGCATTGTTGTTATCTAACGTATAGAACTCTTCTTTACCGAGTGCTGCTGTTCGTAAATGTATAATCAGATCGTAACGATTCATCAAATCAAAATTCGTTACCTTAAACTCATGTAAAAGATTGTTCCAATCTGATTCATCTACATATGCTCTATCATCTAATATACCACGGTCACATACGATTAAACTTGGATTCGTTTCACTTTCTGCTGCTTTCTCAGCAAAATTTTCTAAATCCATTTGGAGTCCAATTACATATTTTTGGAACTCTGCCATATCCATGATGTAAGGGCCAAAGGGACGAATTCCAGCACCAATTAAAATTGATGCTGCCTCTGGTACGATTAAGACATGATATCCTTTTTCTGTAAACTCTCTTTCAATTTGTTGTAGGGCGGTTGTCTTTCCTGCACACGGTCCACCTGTTAATACGATTTTCTTAACTTTCATAAATTCTCCTTCTCTATTTTTGGATTGCAAGGGAAACTAAGATGAGCGAATTCATTTTCTTCTAACAAACGATAAACTTTTGCTTTTTTCTTTCCTTCAAATAATCTCTGTTCTTCCGTTGGGATGATTTTTCCACTTTGTAGTAATTTCTTTTTAAAGTTCCGTCGATCGAATTTTTTCTTTAATATGCTTTCATATAACTTTTGTAGTTCTGGCAGTGTAAATCCATCCGGAAAAAAGACTTTTAAGATTGGCCAAGTCAGAATCGATTGTTTTAACTTCTCACAAGCATCTAGTACGATTTCGTTGTGATCATATGCGAGATTTGGAATTTCATTGATGGAAAACCAGTCGGCATTACTTGTCTTTAACGTATTTTGGAAAATGTTCACTTTTTCTTTGTCTACCATACCGATGTAACTGATGGCGACCATTCTCATTACGGGTGAACGATTCTTCTTACCAAATACGTTTGCTAGTCGCACTTCGATGCCTGTGAGACCGGTCTTTTCGTATATTTCACGAGCAAGACCGTTCTCTAAATCTTCGTCGTTATAGAGGGCTCCTCCTACCAAGGCCCAACTAGATGCGAATGGTTCATTTTTTCTCTTGATGAGTAAAACTTTCAACTCGCCTTGATCAATCGTAAAGATCGATGCAATGAGATGAATTCCCTGTCCTTTGTATTTCGGGTTATTTACTTCCATATCTTCTATCCTTTCTACATTTTTATTATATGCGTACTTTTATACACTTGTCAATCTTTTTCCTTTTTTTCATTACTTTGTTCTATTCATTTTTTATCTTTTCAGTTATAATGATTTTATAATGAGTAAGAGAGTGTGAGTTTATGAATACAGACCGTTTTGTGAGATTTTGGATTTGTTTTGTTATCTTTTTTGGATTTGTAATGCCTTTTTTAAGTACGTTTTTTTCGTATTCGTCTGAGGAAAGCACTGGTTTTAACGACTATGCTAGAATTGTCGGGTTAGACTACAAAGCAGAATTAGTCGATGAACCTGGGAATGGTGGCAACGTTGTAATCACGGAACAGATTACATACGATGTGCATGCGGCATCTTCTAGCAATTTGTTTTGGGAATTATGGCGTGATTTACCGGAAGATTATGTCGATGGATTAAAAGTCGACTATACCGTTAACTACGTCAAGCAGTTAAATGATGACGGAACAGAAATCGTCTATCAAGAAAGTCCTAAATTATATTGGGATGATAGTGACTATACGAGTAGTCTGTACGGTCCTTATCATTGGTATCATAGTGAGGGTCCATATAGTGAAAGTGCTGCTCAGTACGAGGCTGTATTTTTTTATGTCGATGGTATTTACCGAGATCAAGTAACATTTGAAATTCAGTACGAGATGCACAATGCTGCTTTAAAATACAGTGATGTTTCGGAATTATACCTGACGATGTACTCGGAAGACTCCGTAAAATATTTAGAGTCGTTCTCTGGTCAAATTTTAATTCCTAATGAAGATATGCCAAAATCAGGAAATTATCTTGCCCATACTTTTGGCACCAATGCGAACTCATTTCCTTATACAGAATCCGATACTGTAAATCCTGGTTATCATACCTTCAGTTTTCAACTAGATCAAGATGATTTGAAATTCAAGAGTTACAACGAATATTTAGAATTTACTTTGCTTTCCTTCAATGAAGATCGTCATATTTTTACAGACTATGCACCTGATAATTACTACTCCGATGACGTCTATTTAGAGGAAGCAATGGATGCGATTAGAGAATACGATGAACTTCCACTAAAGGCAAAAGAACAAAAACTGCAATTGTTAGCAGGAGCCATCGTCCTTTCTGTCATCTTCTTTGGTTACGTCATAATCCGCAATCAACGAATTCAGAAAAAACATCAATTCTATCAACCTTCGCAAAATATTTTATATTATCGCGATATTCCAAGTGATTTAGATCCGTACTTCGCTGCGTCTTTGGTATTTGCCAAAAAGAAAGGTAAAATTGATGAGGGCGATGCCTACTCCGCTATCATGCTAAGTCTTGTCAGAAAAGGCTATATTGAACTAGAAAAAATCAGTCCCGAGAAAGATTGGAAAAACAATAACATTCAACTTCGAGTCTTATATCAACCGATTATAATACCAACTGGCCCTGCTGCTACATTAAATGATTTAATCAATGCATCTTACCAAAATAGTGTCAAACCAGAAATCGATGCATTTGTAAATAACAGTTTACTACATACGATTTCTCCAAGTGCAGATGAAACCCAACCGGGAACTACTACAGAAACGGTTACAGCGGATGAAGAACGAATTAATATTCATGGTAAAAAGTTGGAACCACTTTCGATGAACGAACAAACCTATTACAATTTAATCCGAAAGTATGCAAAAGATGGTACGATAAGCATGAAACAATTTGAAAACCGAGTTGCTAACGATTACGACAGTACGGATACTTTCTTAACGAGCATTCAAAATTCCGTTGTCAATATCGGTATCTCGAATGGTTACTTCCAGAAAGCAGATTATTTAGGGTTAAAGAAAGAGGCCAATTCACTAGCAAAAATTTATATCATATTAGCTATTCTTCTCATGACAATTGGAAACTTGATTATTTCCATGACGAGACTCGATTTGGCTTTTGGCGCATTCTTTATATTGGGTATTACGTTAATTATCTGTGCGTTGATTGTAAGGCACGATGCGAAGAAATATGTTCTATTCACGCAACTTGGAGAAGATGAATACACGAAGTGGTATGCTTTATACAATTTCTTAAACAGCAATACGTTGATGAAAGAAAAAACTGTTGTCGAACTTCCATTATGGGAAGAATACTTAGTATATGCAACGGCATTTGGTATTTCTGAAAAAGTCATCAAGGCATTAGAAATTCAAAGACCTGATATCAGTGCTAGTCCAATGCTTAGCAATCGTTACTACTATACGAGAAGTTTCGTCCATTTTGGACATTCGTTCCGTTCCAGTGCTCACCATGCTTCTTCTGTTTCTAGAAGTTACCATTCTAGTGGTGGTTCCTTCTACGGTGGTGGAGGCCGTGGAGGCGGCGGTGGTGGCGGTGGCCATTAATCCACAAAAAAAGAATAATCGATGTGATTATTCTTTTTCTTTGGAATTCGCAAAAAAGTCTTGGGATTGAATGTCCGATAAATGAATCCCCAGTTTATCTTCAATTGTGTCTTTCGCAAACGTTTTATAAATTGTTTTTGAGATGTATTTCTCGGCCCTTTTGACAATCGTATGGTAATCGGGAATATCATCTGGGAAATAGATTCCACCTTGATTTTGATGTTTAATCATCCAACAAAGTGCAGATAGTGCCGACATGGCAACAGGTGTAATGGTAGGAGTCTGCCAATAAGAGTGTTTCTTATCTTTGTATAAATAGGATAATTCAATGCGATTACCAACCCAAACGGGATCAAACGATTCTCCTAGTAATAAAACACCTACGTATTCCGTTCCCTCTTCTATGTTTTCACGGTATACGATTTCCGATTGAGATGGATACACGTGACCTCTTACAATCGTTTTTCCATCGTTATTTTCTGTATCTAGTGGTTTCATAGGATCTGGATTTGGATAATCATTTACTTTGGAGGTTTCTAAATATTTTTTTGCTATATCGCACGGTGAATAGATAAACATGACAGAAGGACGATATACGTTTTTTTCATTCTCTACAATTTCTAATGACTTAGCAATCGTAATCGTCTCTTCGTGCGGCACCAAATATCCTGTGAATTCACCACCTGGATAATATGTCTTACACGTCGTATCTACTGCCATTGTCTTGTATTCTAAAAAACCATGATCTAAGTCTAGCATTCGGTATTCATCTTTCTGTTTTAGCCTTTCATGCGGACCGATATTTTCTGTTGCTTCACTCAGTAATTCAAAGAAGAAAGAGTCAATACACCAAGTGTTTACCAGTTTGTTTTCTTGAAACTTTTCTTTTGTCTTTTGTAAGTCGATATCGTTTACATGAATCATTCGTAAACCGATTTTGCGTGCAATTTCTGGAAAATTTCTTTCTTTTAAAAGTCGATTTAATGTCTTATCCTTGCGAAACTGTTTTTTTACTACATGTTCGATTGCTAATTTCACAAAGTGAGATACGAGGCCAGGATTATTGCCATGTTGCAAGATGATTGGATGCTTACAGTGAACGGAATCTTTTTGATACTCCTTTTTCATTTCCGTTTTTAATAGATTTTCTGTAAAGATGCTGTACCAATTTTCAGGCCAATCAGCCTCTCCAGTATTTAGGTACATGATATTGTTTTCAGCACACCACTTGCAAATGTCTCTCGTTCCGACTGTATCCGCAAAGTCAATTAACATATCCCCTTCTTTTAAAAAGGCACCAAATATTTCTTTGAAATTATCTTGGTTCACTTCGTAAATATGAAAATTTGGAGCGAGGCCACCTAAATTGATGTATGACTCAAATTCATATTTGTTTCCCGTAATTACATGGTAGCGGTTTTCCTGAAACTGGATTTCTTTTGGCACTTTTTCAAAGAAACTCTTCCCTACGGCACCAAACCCAAATTGGACGATTGTGCCAGTGTATTTTATCATTGTCTCACATCCTTAAAATTCTTCTTTTCGTGGTTTCTTTAACTGAATTGGAACTGGTTTTTCAAATCCATTTGTAAAGAATATTTTCATTCCTTTTTGCTGATAAGGATACAGAACTTTCTCTAAATCTTTGGAAACTTTCGTACCACGAATGATAATTTTTGAAATTTGATGACTTTGTAAAAATTTGCAAGACGGGATATCTTGCGGATAAATATCCCAACTAGCATCGAACAACGAGCGATTCGTACGATAACGATTGAGACGATTGGAATCTAGTAGAAACACGGGAGACGCATCTTCTGAAATCGCAATTGATTTTAGTTTTTCTGCACCATAGATCAAGTATGGCATCAGTAAACGATTATCGACATTCGTATCCGATTGCGGTAACGGATTGGTGCCATTAAAAATAGGAATGGGACGATATCCCTTTTGGGCTAGAGCAATTCCTTCTTTGATACTACTAGGTCCATCGATATCGATGAAAATTGCTTCGTTTTGTTGGTAAGAATCCACATAATAGATTTCGGGAATGATAAAATCTAAAATAGCATCCGGTTTATAATCTTTATCAATATCGATAAAAGGTACTGGTCTTACCCAACCAGACCAAATAGAAGGACGGGCCCAAACTTTATATACTTCTTTTGCGGTCATGATTATCTTTCCTTTCGATGATAACAGGAATATCTTGTGCTTCTGAATCAATTCTCGTTTTTGTACTAATCCTGGCATAAAAACCAGCGTGTTTGCCATCTACTGCGTAAGAACCTAAGCAGACGTGATAATATTCTCCTTCTGGACTAATCAATGGTTTACTTATAAATTTTTCTTGTGCGATGTAGTTTTTGGGATGCTTTTTTACGTCTTTTAATATCGCTTGGTATTCTCCTTCCATGCATGCATCTTCAATCGATATCTTTTCTCCTACTCTTCCCATGGCAGGTTTATAAATAAAATCATTTAACTGTTTCCGTTCATGGACTTCTGTCGTTTTAGGGAGTAATTTACGCCAAGTATCTAGTTGGATTCCATTTTTCTCTAAAGTATCCCAGACGAATGGAAACCGTTTGGTTTGAGCAAAAATAGAAATCGGATGATTACAAGAGGGAGTAATCGTATCAAAGTATCCAGACCAAGTTTTCGGATGCATATCTTTGATCCATTCAATTGGGGTAAACCGTACGATGCCATCGATTTTTCCTTCGTAACCACTTAAGAGGCTGTATGATTCTTGGTTCTTAAAATCCAAGTGATCAGCCGCACCGTACAACGAATGATATCCCAAGGACTCCATCTTATCTCCTATATATTGCATGACTTGGCGGTCATCACTAAAGGACGTACAGTGAACAAACATGATGGTGCCATTTGACGGTATTTTCTTAGCAAGTGCACCGGAAAAAATACTTCCAAAATCGATGCTTGTATATCGATCATTCTTTAAATATTGCATCGCTAGTTTCGGTAGCAGAGAACTTTCGGCAAATCCGCCTGGTACATCACTATTTACTTCACTCACTTTCCAAACGATTTGATCCGAGTTATCGTTCTTGGTCGGATGAAAATCGTATCGAGTCAGACGAACATGTCGCTTGGCATCATAATTTTTCATTCGCTTTAATTCTGGATACAGTTTTCTTGGCAGTGCAAGCACCTTCCATAAAGATGGATGATGAAGTAAAAATTCTTCTGCAGTGCGCGTTTCCAAATCTAATGTTTCAGTTAGTTCAGAAAGTTCTTCCGCTTCTTCTCTAGAAAGAACCAAAACGTGTTTCGCCAATGTGTTTTGATCTAGAAATTGAGGGTCCCATTTATAACAATCAAACATGGCATCGATTTTATAATTTTCATACTGCTCACTTGGAATCGAAAGTAATTTCAACGTACATCCCTTCCTTTATTTTGTAAAACGTATTCCTAATACGCCGAATTTTGCTTGTTTTTCTTTTGGATAATAAACTTCTAAATCACGTAATAATTCTTCTTTTGAAACTGTAGGACCAGCCAAGATAGAACTGTCAAAATCACGCAGTAACATGGGAAATGATTCATAGTGTAAAAGACCAATCACTTTTACAAGAATTCTTTCTTTTAAATCCGGTTCTTTTAAGATTTCGATGGTGTCTCCTAGTTTAATTTCTTTTCTTTTTTCGTCATACAAGCGAAGTTCAATCTGTTTGATTCCATCTTTGATTGCTTCGTAATACCTTGGTTGTACTTTCATCGAATGTTTCATTTTAAAACCTCCTTTCCAATTTCGTATGCTGCAATTTCTGAATTTCCTTGATGAAATGCGACGATCTTAGATACTTCCGCCACATGATATATCACACTGTAAAATGCTCGGCATGTATCTAGGTGCGTTACGATAAAAATCGTCTTATCTTCATACTTTTTATAACTATCGGTAAGAAATGATTGGACTCTTTTTCTAATGCTTCCAAACCCTTCACAATCACCATATATCACTTCTTTGAAAGTATCATAAAAGACTTCATTATCGATGGTGGAAGATGGCATATACATCAAGTGCCCAGTATCTCGTTCCATCAATCTATCATCGTATACGACTGGAACATGAGTTTCGTTTACAATATCACACGTTTGTTTTGCTCTTGTTAAGGGAGAACAAAAGATCTGGTCGATGTCTAATTTTCTTACCTCTCGTCTTTTGAGTTCGGTTTCTAAAATGCCAGTTTTCGTCAATTCGCTATCATTTCTTCCATTTAGTAGTTTTTTTACGTTTAATTCTACCTCTCCGTGTCTCATGATATATAACTTCATAAAGGTTCCCTCGCTGTTCATTTCGTCGTTACTTGGCTTTTGCCAGTCTATTAAAAGTATATCTTTTTCAGTTTAGAAAGTAAATAGATTATGATATACTTTAGATGGTGATAGTATGTTCGATTACATTATTTTGGGCCATGAAAATCCGGATGTCGATAGCATCGTCAGTGGTTATTTATTAGAGAAAGTTATGACTCGCTCGGGATACTCTGCAAAGTTCATCATTCCAGACCAGAAATTGGATGAAGAATCCGTTGCTATTTGCAATCGCTACGGACTCGATGTGACAACATATCAAGGAAACTTGCCAACAAATCCAAAACAAAAATACATTTTAGTTGATCATCACGAACGATCTGTAAATGGACCGATTGTAGCAATTATCGATCATCATCCGACCATTCAAAAAATAGATGTACCATATTACTGCAATGAACCTTCTAGTGCGACGGCATGTTTGATTGTAAAAGGTCATGAAGAACTGTTTTGTAAAGAAGACATTCAACTTGCTATTTTAGCGACACTAGTCGATACAGCATCGTTTCATTCTGTCAAAACACAACAAGCGGATGTAGAATGGGTCAACAAAATGGTTAGTCATTATCTTCTTCCCTACGAACAACTGTATCGTGAAGGACTTTGTCTTACCAAAATTGATTCGTTACAAAGTGCCCTTCTCCACGGTCTAAAAGAGTATCATTTTCATGGGAAAACAGTTTTGTCTTCCTATGTTCAAGTGCTTAACAAAGAAGAAATTCAGGAAAAATTACCGGATCTTTTAAACTTAGCCCAAACGTACGTCAAGGAACGCGATGTATCGTTATTTGCTTTTCTTTTACACGACATGACAGCATTTCAATCTTCCGTTTACTATGTCACATCGGACAAGGTCACTGCTAAAGATTTTGATCACTATGTTTCACGCGGAAATGAAATCATTCCTATGATTGAGAAAAAAATATATCAAAAGAAATAAAACAATGCTTTTTGGCATTGTTTTTTCATAAGATTAACCATGAATACGATAATTGTTAGTTTTCTGATTACGACATTAGCAGGATTTGCTACGATGCTCGGAGTAATTCCAATCTTTTTTCATACGCGAAAAGAAAAAATTATTCCAGTTTCTCTTGCTTTTTCTGCCGGTGTCATGCTTTGCATTTCTCTTTTATCTTTGATTCCGGAAGCGGCTAGTTACATGCAGGCGGAATGGAAACAGATTTATGCGATGATTGGGACGGGAGTGTTTCTAGGATTGGGCATTCTGTTTTCGGCAATCATCGATTCTAAAATCGATCAAAA
>OLPF01001615.1_pt1 | contig 17731 bp, 13 predicted proteins | sample 1673121 | NCBI WGS metagenome assembly OLPF01 (sample SAMEA3136756, study PRJEB25190) | human gut metagenome
CGGAACGCGCAGGAAACGAATTTCAAGCTCAAAAACTGGTCAAAGAATAGGGAAATAAGGTAGATGATGACAAACGAAGGGACACACACCCCAAGCGTGGCCGTCGCCGCGCCGGGCACACCGGCAATGTGATAACCGATATACGTTGCGCTGTTAATAGCTATCGGGCCCGGCGTAGACTCCGCAATCGCGATCATGTCGAGGAACTCTTTTTTATCAATCCACTTTTTCTTTGCGATAAATTCATTTTCCAGCAAGGCAACCATCGCATAGCCGCCGCCGAACGTGAAAGCGCCGATCTTCAAAAATGTGAGGAACAGCGTGCATAGTTTTTTCATTTTTCAACCCCATTTTCTGCTAATTTAAACACGATAATCATACACCGTTTCACCGAAAAAAGCAATAAAAAGGAAGCAGGCGCACCTTTCGATGTGTTCCTGCTTCCTTTGCTTTATTTTAAATTACTTAGAGAAGAGGTTTGCCACACGGTTCCAGAAGCTGTCTTTGGTTTCAGTCTCGGTCGTGGTTTCTTCCGTGGTGCTCGTGCTGTTGCTGCTCGAGTCCGTTGCGGTGCGCATTACGTAGCTTACGGTCATATCCGTACCGTCTGCGCGGCCGGAGCCCGTGAAGCTGTCCGCACGATCCTTCATGATATCAATCACGCGTGCCAACGTGGAATCCGGGTCGGTAATTTCGCTGAGGCCGTCGAGCTTATCGTTGATTGTACCGGAGAACTCCGTCATGCCGTCGCTGAGTTCAGACGTGCCGTCTTTAAGTTCTGCGCCGCCGGTCTGGAACTGACCGATCGCATTCGATACGGTCTTGCTGGAGGAGGAGAGCGTCTCCATGCCGCCGAGCAGTTGGTTGGTGCCTGCATCGAGCGTGCCTACGCCGGTTGCGAATGCAGAGGTGCCGGTTGCAAGCTGAGAAGCACCGCTGCCAAGCTTTGCAGCACCGTCGGAAATCGCGTTGGCCGCACCGACAACCGTGTTGGTATCTGCCGGATTCTCTGCGTTATACAGCGCGCCGGTCAGCGTATCAACACTGCCCATCATTTCGCCTGCCTGCGAGGAGAGGTCTTTGAATTCACCCATCAAACTCTTGAGCTCATCGGTGTTAATGTCCGGGATTGCCGCTGCAACCTGCTGCACAGCGCTCTGCTTTGCCGTCGCAAGTTTCTCGGAAGACGTTACTTCTTCTGTAACAATCGGGGCAACCTGTTCAGCAACCTTCGGACCAACCGTGCTTGCAATCGTATCCGAATCAATATCGTTTACAACCTGACCCATTGCCGCTTTTACAGCAACTGTTGCTGCGTCGGAAAGTTTTGCTGTAACTGTATCGGTAATTTCGCTACTCGGAGAAGCCGGAGCATCGATTTTTGCTAAGATTGCATTTTTTTGATCCTCAGTAAGGAACTTCGGATCACTTAAAAGTTCTTCGAGTGCCGTCTTATAACCGCCTTGGAATACATCGGTCGAAAGTGCCGCCGCCTGATCTGCTACCTGATCTGCGCCGACTGCCGCATCATCGGCTGCCGCCTGCACGTTGCCTTTGATTACTTCCGCCGTCTCCTGAGAAGCAACTGTTGCTGCTTTGCTTGCAGCAGCTTCGGAAGCCGCTTTCGCTGCGCCGCTCGCCGCGCCATCGAAAACCTGTTCAGCGCCTGCGCCGAGCTGTGCTTTGAGTGCTGTCATATCCGGGATTTCAACGGTCTCCAGCTTGCCGGAAAGCTCGGTCATTTTGTCTTCAAGTGCGGTCTTCTTTTCGGAAGCCTCTACAAGGCCCGGGACAAGCTGCTGATTCATGACGCCCGCAAGCTGTGCGGTACTGTTCTGCAGCTGAATAGCGCCGAGGGAAAGCTCGCCGGTCTTCGTTGCCAAGAGCTGTGCGTTTTCAAGCAGGTTTTCCGTGCCGTTTGCAAGGGTCTGTGTGCCGTTCAAAGCGCTGTCCACGCCGGCATCGAACTGGCCGTAACTCGAAGCAAACGTGTCAAGGCTTTTGACAAGTGTGCCCACAGCGTCATCCAGTGCGCCGGAACCATCCTTCAGCTGATCGATTGCATCGGTCAGTTCATTCATCGTGTCGCCAAGCTCGTCGGAAGCCTCATCGAGGTCGAGGTCGGAAAGGTTCGGAGCCGCGGCGAAGAGAAACGTCGGGACGGTGCAGTCTGTAACATCCGCTTCGAGGGTAAGGGTATCGAGCATCAGGTCGTCGAGCTTATCAAAGCTGTCGGGGAGCAGGTCGCTGACGGCTTCCTTCATGCCCGGCATCGCAAGGTAGCAGGCAACCTGTGTTTTGGAATCAGACTCCACAAGACCGTGCTCTGTCGTGATGTTCTTGAAATTTTCGCTCGGCAGCACAGCCGCTGCAACGGTGAAGAACGGGGTATAGACGGTGCGTTTTTTACCGTTTACGGTCACTTCTTCGCCGGTGTTGTTCGTCAGCTTAACGGTTGCGACAAGGTGGCCGCTCTGACCCTTGAGTTCATCAGCCGTAACCGCCTTGCCGTCGAGCGTATACTCGATGGAAACGCCGACCGGCGCCTGTGCGCTGTTCTTGCCCTGATAATAAATATCGGTTTCGTCCGTCGTCCACTTGAGCGTATTGCCGGACTGTTCCGGCATCACGTCGCTCTTGAGGTTCTGGATATCGGAAAGGTCGCTTTCGTCGGTAACGGCATCAAAACCGTCATCGCTGTGCAGCCAATCGCTGGTGATCTGCTCCTGCACGGAACCGTCTGCGTTCAGGATGAGATAAGAGGTTTCTTTTTTCTCAACGGCAGCATCCGCCGCGAAGGCCGGGGCAGCGCAGCCGAGGAGGAGAAGTGCGGAAATCGTAGCCGCAACGGATTTTGTAAGATACTTACTCATATTGATCGAGATCCTTTCTCTGAATCGATTATGCCTTTTTCTCGGTGATTTCGGGCTTTTTCAGCCAATGGAACGTGGTCTTTCTGAGAATTGGTTCCGTGATGACAAGCAGTGCCGGCAACACAAGCAGGATAACCGCCATACTGATGAGTGCGCCGCGGCTGATGAGCTTGCACAGCACGCCGATGAGTTCCATACGGGAGACGAGGGACACGCTGAACGTTGCCGCGAAGAAGGTGAGACCGCTTGTTAAAATACTCTGACTGCACTGTTCAACGGCAATTTGAGCCGCTTCCTTTACAGTGTGACCCGCGTTACGTTCTTCACGGAAACGCGTAGTCATGAGGATCGCATAGTCGACCGTTGCACCAAGCTGAATGGTGCCGATAACGATGCTTGCGATAAACGGCAGCGTCGTGCCGGTGAAATACGGAATGCCGAGGTTGATCATGATGGCGCTTTCAATCGCCGCAACGAGCAGCACCGGAACAGAAGCGGAGCGGAACACGATGGCGATAATGACGAACACGACGATGATACTTGTGATGTTGACGTTATTGAAGTCGACATCCGCAACCTCGATCAAATCTTTCGTCATCGCACCTTCGCCGGTGATGACGCCGTTCGGGTCGTACTTTTTCACAATATCGATCATTTCGGAGAGCTGGTTATTTTGCTCGTCACTGCCGCTCTTATAGGAGGAGTTTGCAAGGATCATCTTGTGGCCGCCGGCCTCAAAGATATCGCGCACGTCGTCAGGAATAAACATTTCCGGGATCGCGCCGCCGACGAACTTTTCATAGCTTAAAACCTGGTGAATGCCGTCCACGCCGCTCAACTCATCGGAAAGATCGGAGAGATTTTTTTCGGAAAGGGTATCGTCCACAATGATGAAGTGGGACGTTGTCATATCGAAGTCTTCCTTCAGGCGGTTCGTACCCGCAATGCCGGGAAGGTCCTGCGGAAGCGCATCAAAGATCGTGTAGTAAACGGAAGTCTTTGACTGTGCAATGAAGAACGGAATGAAGATCATGATAAACGCAATCAAAATCGGCACACGGTGCTTCACGACGAAGTTCGAGGTACGCTTGAGCTTCGGGATGAACGTGCGGTGCGTGTGCTTTTCAATGGCACGACGGAACGTCATGATAAGGGACGGTAAAACCGTGATGGTGCAGATAACGCCGAGCAGAACACCCTTTGCCATGACGACGCCGATGTCTTCGCCGAGCGTAAGCTGCATGGTGCACATGGCAAGGAAGCCCGCAATCGTTGTAAGGGAGCTGCCGGTAATGGAGGAAAACGTCTTTTTAATGGCCGCCACCATGGCGTCCTCATCGGACGCCGCCGTCAGCTTTTCTTCTTCGTAACGGTGCAGCAGGAAGATGGAGAAATCCATCGTAACACCGAGCTGCAGGACCGTTGCCAATGCTTCCGTAATGTAGCTGATTTGGCCGAGGAAAATGTTCGTGCCGAAGTTATAGACGATTGGGAACAGCATGCCGAGCATGAAGATAAGCGGCACAATCGTTTCTTTCAGGCTGAGGAACAGAATCAGCAACGAAGCGCCCACAGCGCAAAGGATATACAAGGGCATTTCTTTATTGATGAGGCTCTTGGTATCTTCCAAAATAGCCGACATACCACCGATGAAGCAATCTTTATTCAAGATGTTCTTGATTTGCTTCTGCGCGTTCATCGTTCTGGCATCTGCGCTCGGGGCATCGAACTGAACGATGAGCATCGTTGCGCCGGAATCGTTATAGAAGAACTTCTGAATATCGCTCGGAAGCATTTCCTTCGGCGTCGTCACATCGATAAAATCGCTCGTCCACATGACCTTCTGTACGCCTTCGACCCCTTCAAGATCGCTTTTCAGTTTTAAGGTATCAGGCGTAGACATGTTTTCAACCGTAATCATGGAAACCGATGCCATATTGAAGTCATCCTCCAAATACGTCTCGCCGATCATGGAATCCAGATCTTTCGGCAGGTAGGTCAAAATATCGTAGTTAATGTAGGTGCCGAGCGCACCGAACACCGAGGGGATCAAAAGCAGAACCGCTAAAACAAGAATCAGCTTTCTGCGCTTCACGATCCATCGTGCAAAGTGCTCCATTTAGCACCGCCCCTTTCCTTCGGGAACCATCCCGTTTATTTCGTTATGTAGTTTAGTCCAAAAATGACCAATAGTCAATATTAAAAACGACGAACTGCGCAGGCAAAATAAATTGACTATTAGTCATTTTATTCAAATCTGTACAAAATGTTGTTTTTGGCTTGCTTTTTACGGTGTATCCGCCTTATACTATAAGACAAATAAAGTGATTACACAGGCAGATTTGAATGTTGGGAGGCCACAGCCATGTGCGGCGGTGTTGAACAGAAAAAAGAACAGAAAAAGGAGGGGCTGCTCGAGGCGGCCTATCAGCTTTTCCTTGAAAAGGGCGTTAACAAGACCTCGGTCGATGAGATCGTAAAGAAAGCGAACGTCGCAAAGGGTACGTTTTATCTGTATTTTCACGATAAAACCCAGCTTCTGCAGCAGCTCACATACCGCATTTCCGCGCGTGTTTTGAGTGAGGCCTATGAATATGCGGAAGAGCATAAGACCGGCGTTTTTGTAGAAGACATCATCCTCATGGTCGATTACATCGTGGAATACTTTAAAAGAAGCCGTCTGACACTGCGGCTTTTGGAGCGCAATTTCTCTTGGCCGATGATTGAAAAGCAGCTTGATCTAAGAGAAGACCCGTTGTGGGACAAGCTTGTCACTGCCATTGAGAGCAGCTCGCTCGCTGTGGGCTGCACAGAAGATGTCTTATATAAGCGCGCGTTTTTGGTGGTTGAGCTCATCGGTTCCACTTGCTTTGCCACGATAATTGAAAATAAGCCGGATACAATAGACAATATGAAACCCGTGCTTTACGACATGGTGCGTAAGATGCTCGCGTAATGTAAAGTGTATCGACTTTGCAAAGTTGAGTTGCTTTGTAAAGTTATATTGACTTACACATAAACCTCCCGGGGCTGGTTTAAAGCTCGCCCCGGGAATTTTCTATGTTCGATTGAACTTTTTCGCAAGATATAGTAAAATAGAAACCGAAAAATGAGAAAACACAGAACCAACAGAACGGAGATCATTTAAACCTATGGATAAATCGGAAATCCTTGCACTGCGCCGCGCGGTGCTGGAAAAAGACTTTGCACGCATGAATGACCGCCAAAAGCAGGCCGTGTTCACCGTAAACGGCCCGCTGCTCATTTTGGCAGGCGCAGGCAGCGGAAAAACAACGGTGCTCATCAACCGCATCGCGAATATCCTGCGCTATGGCGACGCGTACAACAGCACCTATCTGCGTGACGATCTCGATGAAAATGATATTGCCGCATGCAAAGCTTATATTGAAAACGGCACGCCGCTCACAACGGAAACACAGGAGCATTTGAGTGTTTCTGCCTGCGCACCGTGGCGCATCATGGCTATTACCTTTACAAATAAGGCTGCAGGCGAGCTGAAAGACCGCCTGTGTGCCATGTTGGGCGAGGCCGCCAACGACATTTGGGCATCGACGTTCCACTCCACCTGCGCGCGTATTTTGCGCCGTGACGGCGAGCGCATCGGGTATTCCTCGCACTTTACGGTGTACGATACCGACGACCAGCGCCGCTTGATGAAAAGCATCTTAAAAGAGCTCGATATTTCGGAAAAAAACATCACGCCAAAATCGATTTTGAACGAGATTTCCCGGGCAAAGGATTCTTTAATCTCGCCTGCCGAGTACGCCCTCACGGTCGGCGACGATTTCAGATTAAAGATTATCTCCCGCGCGTATATAACGTACCAAAAGCGTTTGGAAGACGCCGATGCTATGGACTTTGACGACCTCATCAACAAAGTAGTGGAGCTCTTCAAAAAGTGCCCGGACGTTCTGGAATACTACCAGAACCGTTTCCGCTACCTAATGGTTGACGAGTATCAGGACACAAACCATGCGCAGTACACATTTGTGCGCATGCTGGCCGAAAAAAGCGGTAACCTCTGCGTGGTCGGCGACGACGACCAGAGCATCTACAAATTCCGCGGTGCGACGATCGAAAACATTCTGAGCTTTGAAAATACATTTCAGAATGCGACGGTCATTCGTCTGGAGCAGAATTATCGCTCGACGCAGAACATTCTGGACGCTGCGAACGCCGTCATTGAGCATAACACCGAGAGAAAAGGCAAAACACTGTGGACACAGAACGGCACCGGCGCCATGATCCACCTGCACACGGCGGAAAACGAAACGGATGAAGCCGAGCGCATCACGAAGATCATCTTAGACGGCGTTGCTGCGGGGCGGAAATTCTCCGATTACGCTGTTTTGTACCGCATGAACTCACAGTCGCTGACATTTGAACGCAATTTTGCAAAGTCCGGCGTACCGCATAGAATTATAGGCGGCACGCGCTTCTACGAGCGCCGTGAGATCCGCGAGATGATCGCATATTTGAGCGTTATCAACAATCCGAGTGATGAAATGCGCCTGCGCCGCATCATCAACACGCCGAAGCGCAGCATTGGCGACCGCTCGGTCGAAGTCGCGGCGCAGATCGGCCAGCAGACGGGTGAGACACTGTTTGAGGTTGTCTCGCACGCGAAAGACTATCCCGCACTGTCCCGTGCCGCAAACAAAATGACGCTTTTCGCCGCACAGATGCAGGGACTCATCGAGCTCAACAACGACGAAAAAGTCACGCTCGGCGAGCTTTATGACGAGCTTGTGGAGCGCATCGATTACCTGAATTTTCTTAAGATCGACGACCCGGAATCCGCAGAAGACCGCGCTGCGAACGTGCAGGAGCTTGCTTCCAACCTGCGCCGTTTTGAGGAAGAGAACCCCGAAGGCACGCTTTCGGATTTTCTTGAAGAAGTTTCGCTCATCACGGACATCGATAATTACGATAATAACGCCGATTCCGTCGTGCTCATGACGGTGCACTCCGCAAAAGGTCTCGAATTCCCGGTGGTGTTCCTGCCGGGCATGGAGGAAAACATTTTCCCGGGCATGGCGAGCGTATATGTACCGTCCGAAGTGGAGGAGGAACGCCGTTTAGCGTATGTTGCCATCACGCGTGCAAAAGAGGAGCTGTACATTTTCCACGCGGAATCCCGCATGATCTTCGGCATGACGAACCGCAACCGCGTTTCACGCTTTGTGGAAGAAATCCCGGAGGTGCTCGTCGAGCACACCCGCTCCCGCGATTACAGCGCGCACCCGGTCTCTATGCCGAGCTTCGGCGGCGCAAAGCCGTTCGGGGAAGCACCGAAAACAAAATCCGTTGCGGAAGCCGGCGGATTCATGCCGAAGCCGCGCGTAAAGCCCGCGCCTGCCGGTACATACCGCGTAGGCGATACTGTCCTGCACAAGGCGTTCGGCACGGGTCTCATCGTTTCCGCCACGCCGATGGCGAACGATACGCTGCTCGAAGTCGCGTTTGATAAAGTCGGCACCAAAAAGCTGTTTGCAAACTTCGCAAGACTGACAAAAGTATAAAAAGAGTAAGCCGTGCACCTATTTTCAAAGTGCACGGCTTATATTATTCAAATGCGGTTCTAATTTTGTCTGCCGCAGCCACAGCCGCAGTCGCTCGCTTTCGGCGGGAAAAATTCGTCGGTCGGAAAATCAATCTTGCGGAACAGCTCGCAGGGGTTGTCGCCGGAGGTGACGCATTCCTTATCCGGAATGCAGAAATCAAACGCAGGAATGAGCATCTGCACATTCCGCACAATCTGCACGATGGTAAACAGGCCGATCGTCACGTATACGGTGTTTTTCTGCTCTACCGTTTCAAACGCGCCGCCGTAACGGCTTGCAATGCAGTCCGGGATCACGCAGCAGGGCTCGCAGCCGCAGCGGCAGTGCTCGCAAAGCTTTGCGGAAAGCGCCACCGGCTGCGCGACCTGCACAGTCGCCTTGGGTAAGACCTTATTGCCCTGTAAATCGGCTTCGTCATGGCAGCTCTCGCTTGTAAACATCTTCACGTTACCCTCACTGCCGTAGAGAATGACCTTCTTATTGAAAATTGAAATACCGCTCACGCGTTCGCAGCCCACTGTCGCGCCGCCGTACAGCTCCAAAGATACGTCAAAGAAAAACGTGAGATCAATGGAATAATACCCGCGGTTAAAGGGGATCGGCTGCATATCAATGTACACAGAGATTACATCAACGTCCCGCACCCGCACATTAGCGGAAGCGTCCACAACGGGCTGCACCGAGGCGGGAAACAGCACACGTAAATCCTCTAAGCAGTCTTTATCTGAACAGGAATCGTAAATGCGCATGGCATCTATGCAGACGGCTTCTTTTAACGCTGCGCCGTTTTCGCAATCGGGTGTCCGCTCATTTTCAGCCATATTTGTAAACCTCCTTTGTGGTTTCTCAATGCCATTGTACGGAAAAGGGCGGGTATTGTGCCTGTCCCGCCGCTTTGCTCGATTTTTTCGCATTGTAAGAAATTTTTCGGTTGTATATTTCGCCGCAGTTTGCTATAATGAATAGGAATGTACCGCGCTGCGGTGCAAAAAGTCGGCAAAGCCCGGCAAATTTACGCAGAAAGCAGTAAATGAAACTATGGCACTGATTGTAATTGAAGGTCTGGACGGCAGCGGCAAAGGCACGCAGGCAAAGCTTTTGTATGATTACGTCTTATCGCGCGGTCGCGCACGGCAGGTAACGTTCCCGGATTATGACTCTCCGTCTTCATCGCTTGTAAAGATGTATCTGAAAGGCGATTTCGGAAAAGAGGCGGGAGACGTGAACGCCTACGCCGCAAGCGCATTTTATGCCGTGGATCGCTTTGCAAGCTACCGCATGAAGTGGAAAGACGATTATGCAAGTGGTGTGCCGATCATCTCCGACCGCTATGTGACGTCCAACATTGTATATCAATTAAGTAAGCTGCCAAAAACGGAGTGGAAAGCGTTCGTTTCGTGGCTTGAAGACCTGGAATATGAAAAATTCGGGCTGCCGAGGCCGGATCGTGTGATTTATCTGGATGTGCCGCCGAAAATTTCCCAAAGGCTGCTCACAGAGCGCTACGCAGGCGACACCACCAAAAAAGACATTCACGAAAGCGACATACATTATCTGCTACATTGCAGGGACTGTGCACTGTACGCCGCAGAGCATTTAAACTGGACCGTATTAAACTGCGCCGAGGGCGACACCTTGCGCAGCATTGAAGATATTCATCACGAGATCAAGGAAAAGCTGGAGGATTTATTATGATCTATGTATTTCTTGCAAACGGATTTGAAGAGATCGAAGCGCTCGCGCCCGTGGATATTCTGCGCCGCGCAGAGCTTGAAGTAAAGACCGTCGGCGTCGGCGGCAAAACAATCACCGGCTCCCACGGCATCACCGTAACAACTGACATCGAAGAAAAAGACGTTACAACGGACGATATGGAGCTGATGATCCTGCCCGGCGGCATGCCCGGCACACTGAACCTCGAAAAATCGCCGATCGTCACAACCTGCGCGGAATACTGCGCAAAGAACGACATTTATCTTGCGGCAATCTGCGCTGCACCGAGCGTTCTCGGCCACCTCGGCCTCCTGAACGGTAAGGAAGCCATCTGCTTCCCGGGCTTTGAAGGCGAATTAAAGGGCGCCACAATCTCCGAAAAGCCGGTCTGCGTAGACGGCAAGATCGTCACGGCAAAAGGCATGGGCGTTGCCGTGCAGTTTGGCTTGACGCTTGCTGGTCTCATGGTCGGCAAGGACGTTGAAAAGAAGATCCACGACGGCATTCAGTGCACGGATTGATGACCGATACAACCGAAAAAAACGCACTGCGCCGAAAAATGCGTGCGGCACGCAAAGCCTGCACGGATCGCGCTACACGGGATGACTGTCTTTTGCAGCGGCTCATGGCACTTTCGGTGTACCAAAAGGCATCGTGTGTTTTGAGCTACGTAAGCTTCGGCACGGAAGCGGACACGCTCAGAATTCTCGAGCGTGTACTTGCAGACGGCAAAGCGCTTTATGTACCGAAATGCGTGCCAAACACGAACCGCATGGCGTTTTACCGCATCTCGGCTTTACGCGATCTTTCGCCGGGCGCTTACGGCATTTTGGAGCCGAAAGAAGCAGAGGCATATCAAGATGAGGCGAATGCACTGTGCCTTGTGCCGGGACTGGCGTTTTCAGCAGACGGCGCACGGCTCGGGTACGGCAAAGGGTACTACGATACGTTTTTTGCACGGCATCCGGTTTTAAAGCTCGGCCTATGCTACGATTTTCAGCTCGTGCCGCAAGTGCCGACGCAGCCGCATGATGTGCGCATGGACGGTATTTTGACCGACAAGCGGCTCGTTTTGACGGCAAATGAAGAAAGGATGGAATGAAAATATGAGTGATAACGGCAGGCGCTACGCCCCGAAGGACGCGACACCGCGCAGCCAGAATTCGCGCGAATTCAAGCTGAATCTTTCCGAAGATCAGCTCAATCACACAGACGAACTGGAGGACTTGCAGGGCTATGCCGGCAGCCGCGCACCACAGCGTGTGGAAGAAAGCTCTGCCGGTGCACGCTCCGCCCGTGCGGAACGCAATCAGAAAAAGGAAGCGAAGGAACACAAGAAAAGAAACCGTGTAAAGGCCAGAAAAAACAAGCGCATTTTCGCGTTCACGTGGCTTGCCATGGTTATTCTGGTCTCTCTGACCCTCGCTTCATACCTGATTGGCGGCTCCAACGATTTTCTCGGTGTAGACCGCACGGATTCCGAAGTGGAGGTCACGATTCCCGAAAACGTGACGCAGGACCAGCTGACAGACATTCTTTACAAGAGCCACGCGATCGATAAGCCGGAGTTTTTCTCCCTTTTCTGCAAATTCACCACGGAAATGGAGTATTTTGAACCCGGCACGTATACGATCAAAACAAACTACGATTATAAGCAGCTTGTCAATACCTTACAGTCCGGCCCGGATCTCGGCGAAGAGATCACCGTCATGTTCCGTGAGGGCATCACGGTGCAACAGCTTGCCGCTTTGCTGGAAGAAAACGGCCTGCACACTGCAGACGAGATCCTTGAAGCCTGCAACTCTTCGGATTACGACAGCTACTCGGATGTTGCAGCCATCACGAACACAAGTGACCGCTACTATAAGCTCGAGGGCTATCTGTTCCCGGATACGTACCAGTTCTTTGAAAACGATACGGTAGAATCGATCCTTGACCGCTTCCTCAATAACTTTGAAAATAAGCTCACCGACGAAATGCGCGATGACATTGCGAAATCCGGCTATACCACGGATCAGATCATCACGCTCGCTTCCATCATTCAGGCAGAAGCCGCAAATACGGACGACATGTATATGATCTCCGCTATTTTGCGCAACCGACTGGAAAACGGCGCGGAGCATGACATCCACACGCTGGACTGCGACTCCACAGTTTATTATCCGTACAAAACCGCGAATGACGCGCCGGAGGGCTTCGTAAGCTCGTACTCCACGTATGACAACAGCGGCCTGCCGGCAGGCCCGATCTGCAACCCGGGTCTTGAAGCTATTAAGGCGGCAATCTATCCGTCCGAAGAGGGCAGCGAGTATTACTTCTTCTGCCATGACAGTGACGGCACCCCGTACTATGCTTCCACAATGGACGAGCATTTGATGAACATGGCGGAAGCCGGCCTGCTGTAACCGACACAACATTTACGATAACAAAGCTACCTGTGCCTTTCCGGCGAATTTTGTCCGGGAAGGCACAAATGCAGTAAAGGAATGAATTTCATGGAACAAAAACGATATAACGCGCCGGAGCTTCTGGCGCCGGTCGGCGATATGGAGCGCCTTATTTCTGCCGTGCGCTACGGTGCGGACGCGGTGTATCTTGCCGGTAAATCCTTCGGCATGCGCTCTGCGCCTTCCAATTTTACAAACGAGGAACTTGAAGAAGCTGTAAAATACTGCCACGCGCAGGGCGTGAAGGTCTATGTCACCTGTAATATTCTGCCGCATAACGCAGAACTTGCCGCGCTGCCGGCGTTTCTCGAGTTTTGCCAGGCAATCGGTGTAGACGCGTTCATCATGACCGACCTCGGCGTGATGGCCATGGCAAAAAAATACGCGCCGAATGTCGCGATACACATTTCCACGCAGGCCGGCGTTGTGAACTATGAGACCGCAAACGCGTTTTATAACATGGGCGCAGAGCGCGTCGTGCTGGCACGCGAGCTCTCGTTTGAAGAAATCGCGGAGATCCGCGCAAAAACGCCGAAAGCGCTCGAAATCGAAGCATTTGTGCACGGTGCGATGTGCGTTTCGTTCTCAGGCCGCTGCCTGCTTTCAAACTACATGACCGGCAGAGACGCAAACCACGGCGATTGCGCGCAGCCGTGCCGCTGGGATTATTACCTCATCGAGCGCACGCGTCCGGATCAGGTGTTCACGATCGAACAGGATCAGAAATCAACGTATGTCTTCAATTCCCGCGATATGTGCATGATCGAACACATTCCGCAGCTCATCGAATGCGGCATTTCGAGCCTCAAAATTGAGGGCCGCGCAAAGTCCGCGTATTACGTTGCCTGCGTGACGAATGCGTACCGCCACGGCATCGATGCTGTCATGAACGGTGAGCCGCTTCCGCAGTGGGTCGTGGACGAGACAGAGAAGATCAGCCATCGCGCGTACAGCACCGGGTTTTACAGCGGTCACGAGCCGGGGCAGACCGTAAACAGCGGCGGATACATCCGCGGCTGGGATGTTGCGGCCGTGTGCACCGGCGAAGAAAACGGCACGATGCGCCTTTCACAGCGCAACCGCTTCTTCCGCGGCGAGACTGTCAGCGTACTGGAGCCGGGCGAAGTGCCGTATGACCTCACACTTAGTGAAATCTACAACGAGGATATGGAGCCAATCGAATCCGCACCGCACGCGACGATGACGGTCTACCTCAAGACCGACCGAAAAATCAAAGAGGGCGCGTTTCTAAGAGTGAAGCGCGGCTGAATAACACCTCCGTTTAGGGCCCATACTTTTCCTATACGGAGGTGTTTTTATGTCTACACGCAGGATCATCGCAACGTATGCGTTTGTGATGTTCTTTCTCGTCATCGCACTGCTCGGCACCGTGACCGCCGCTTTCGGCGGCACAAGCTATACGGAGGCCGCCGGGCGGCAGAGTTTATATACCTTAACGGCCGCCAAGGCGCGCGGCACGATCTACGACCGCAATTTGCAGCCGCTCACAAACGCCGAGCGTGTTTATGTCGCTGCGGTAATCCCCTCGCGGGAAACGCTTGCCAAATTAAACCGCGCTGTGCCGGAAGAAAAACGCGAAGTCCTGCGCACGGCGCTTGAAAGCGGAAAGCCGTTTCTGATCGAAGTCACAACACCCGTCAGTGATGACGGCATCCAGACATTTTCCGTCACAAAACGGTATGCAAACCCGCAACCGGCGGCGAATCTGCTCGGGTATCTCGACAGCGACTATAACGGCGCAGACGGTGTGGAAAAAAGCTTCGACGCACTGCTTGCAGAAAACCACGGGGAAATCGACGTTACCTTCGCCATTGATGCGCTCGGCAATGCCATCTCCGGCGAAACAATGCACGTGGAAAACACATACCGCTTTGCGGACGGCGGCGTGATGCTGACGCTGGATAAGCGCATGCAGCAGTGTTTGGAAAATGCCTGCGCGGAAATCGAAAAAGGCGCCGCCGTCATTTTAGACTGCAAAACCGGCGAAATTCTGGCTTCCGCAAGCTTCCCGACCGTAGACCCGAACGACCTTGCTGCGTGCATGGAAAATGAAGATGCACCGTTTGTAAACCGTGCCCTGTGCGCGTATACGCCCGGTTCGGTCTTTAAGCTCATCTGCGCCGCCTCGGCGCTCGAATGCGGCATCGATTACAAGGAGGTGTATACCTGCACTGGAAGCATTGTTGTTGACGGCCTCACGATCACTTGCTACGGCGGCAAAGCACATGGGGAAGTGAATCTCCACACAGCGTTGCGCAGCTCGTGCAACGGGTATTTCATACAGCTCGTGCAGAAGCTCGGCGCGGAAAAGATTTTAAGTATGGCGGAAAAGCTCGGCTTTGGTACATCTGTTTCGCTTGCAGACAATTTAGAAACGGCCGCAGGCTCGCTTTCGAACGCACAAGCCCTTAAAAACGCCCGTGCGCTGGCGCTGTTTTCGTTCGGTCAGGGTGAAACGACTGTCTCACCGCTGAATTTGGCCGCTGCCGTAAACGCCATCGCCGCTGACGGCATTTATATGACGCCGCGGCTCGTATATGGCACAGTCGATACAAATTTATCCGTACAGGAAACCGAAGAAAACACCGGTGAAAAAGTCATGGAGCCGACGACCGCCGCACGCTTACGTGCCTATATGGAAAGCACAGCACGATTCGGTACAGCACGGATCGGCGCGCCGCAAAACTGTGTTTCCGGTATTAAGACCGGCACGGCGCAGACAGGTGTATATGACGAAAACGGGGAAGAAATCGAGAATTATTGGTATGCAGGCTACATCTGCAATGCACAGGAAGAGCCGCTTTATACCCTCGTCGTGTTGGAAGAAACTGCCGGCGAAATGCATGTGCCGCAGGCTTTCCGTAAAATCGGCGAAGCACTTGTCGATTTTAATTGACAAGCCGGCAAAAAAGCATTATAATAAGATACGTATGAGGGGTGGAGATATGGCAAGCCTGAATCTTGAAGATATGCAGCAGATTCAAAAAGAACTGCAAGCAAAATATCTCGAAAAATGGGGAGGCCTTTCTCCGAAAATCGGTCGCGATAAGCTCCTTTGGATGATGATTGAAGCCGGTGAAGTTGCCGACATCATCAAGAAAAAGGGTGACGATGCGATTTTGAACGACCCCGAGACCAGACACAACTTCACGGAAGAAGTGTGTGATGTGCTCATGTATTTAAACGATGTTCTGCTGTGCTACGGCATCACGCCGAATGAAGTCGAGAACGTATATCTCGAAAAGCATCAACGAAACATGAGCCGCTGGTGATTTTAGATTTTAATTTGTTTTATAGCAAAAGGCACGGGCAAATGCACATAGCTGTACCGAACAGAGAGTGGATCCACAGGCTGGAAGATCCTCGGAAAACACCATGTGCAGGCCAACCCGTATGACTGCCGCACAGTGATGAGCTGTGCCGTTTTCCGCGTTAAGGAGTTCAAAGTGGTGTATGAAGAAAAGCTTCATGCACAATTTGGGTGGTACCACGGAACTGTCCGTCCCATTGCGGAGGACAGTTCTTATTTTTTTGTAAGGAGTGGCAAAACATGAATATGGACTATTGCCTTTCCGAGCTCAAAGCCCTGCTTTCCATCGATTCTCCGTCCGGCTTTACGGATAAAGCGGCGGACTATCTTATCGGTGAACTGACAGCACTCGGCTACGCTCCGGAAAAAACAAGAAAGGGCGGCGTTTTCTGCTGCCTCGGCGGCGAGGGCAGCCCGCTTGTGCTGATGGCACACGTAGACACGCTCGGCGGCATGATTTCCACAATCAAGCCGAACGGCCGCATCACGATCACGCCGATCGGCGGCCTGCGCGCCGAAAACTGCGAAGCGGAGAACTGCCGCATTTACTCGCGCTTCTCCGGCGTTTACAGCGGCACCTTGCAGCTTTGCAATGCGTCGATCCACGTGAACGGCTCCTACGGTGAAAAGCTGCGCACATTTGAAACGACCGAGGTCGTGCTCGACGAGCCGGTAAAATCCGCCGATGATGTGCGCGCACTTGGCATTGAAGCGGGCGATTTCGTCTGCTTCGACCCGCGCACCGTCATCACGGAAAGCGGCTATATCAAGAGCCGTTTCCTCGATGATAAGCTCAGCGCCGCCATGCTGCTTGCGCTCGCAAAGGAGATCAAAGACAACAACCGCACTTTGAAGCGCAAGGTCTATCTGCACTTTACGGTGTATGAGGAGGTCGGACACGGTGCTTCCGCTTCCGTGCCGAACGATGCCGAAGAGCTCATCAGCGTAGACATGGGCTGTGTGGGCGACGGGCTCACCTGCACGGAGCGCGAAGTTTCCATCTGCGCGAAGGATTCCGGCGGCCCGTACAATTATGCCGTGACAACCGCGCTTGTGGACGCGGCGAAGTCCGTCGGTGCAAAGTATGCCGTGGACGTTTATCCGCACTACGGCTCCGACGTAGAGGCGTCGCTGCGTTCCGGCTGGGACGTGCGTCACGGCCTCATCGGCGCAGGCGTTTACGCTTCACACGGCTACGAGCGCTCCCACATTGAAGGCGTCGAAAATACGTTAAAGCTGCTTGAGGCTTATGTTTTAGACTGAGCTTAGGCTTTTTATATTATTCTATCTGCAAATTATAGAAGGAATGGTGAATACAATGCAGTGGACAGGATTAAATGATCTCAGAGAAAAGTATCTTTCTTTCTTTGAGTCTAAGGGACATCTGCGCCTGCCGAGCTTCCCGCTGATTCCGAAGGATGACAATAGCCTTCTTCTGATCAACTCCGGCATGGCCCCGATGAAAAAGTATTTTACGGGTGAAGTGACCCCGCCGAGAAAGCGCGTTACCACCTGCCAGAAGTGCATCCGTACCCCGGATATCGAGCGCGTGGGCATCACGGCACGCCACGGTACATTCTTCGAGATGCTTGGCAACTTCTCCTTTGGCGATTACTTCAAAAAGGAGGCGACCGCTTGGGCTTGGGAGTTCTTTACAAAGGTTCTCGAGATGCCGGCAGATAGGCTTTATATCTCCATTTATCAGGACGACGATGAAGCGTTTGACATCTGGACAAAGCAAAACGGCGTAGACCCGTCGCACATGGTACGCCTCGGCAGAGA
>OLPF01001621.1_pt1 | contig 17678 bp, 14 predicted proteins | sample 1673121 | NCBI WGS metagenome assembly OLPF01 (sample SAMEA3136756, study PRJEB25190) | human gut metagenome
CGTGTCCGGCGTGGAGCTCGTGGTGCAGGTGGAGCCTCCGGAGGACCCGAAATCGTTCCTTCACCGCTCCGGACGTACCGCGCGAGCCGGCCATTCCGGTGATGTGGTGACCATCGTGCTGCCGAACCAGCGCCGCCGCACCCGCGGAAGACGCGCCCGCCGACTCAGCCGATCCCACCCCTACGGAAGACGCATCCGCCGAGGCTGCCACCGTTCCCGCAGAAGACGCCTCCGCCGGCGCCACCGCGCCCGCCGCCGCAACAAGCGCGCCCGCCGAAGACGCCGAGCCTACCTCCGAAGCAGACGCATCCGCCGGCACGGTCGCCCTCGTCCACGACGGCGAGCGGACGGCGTACGGCTCGCTCGTCGAGGCGGCCCGGGCCGCACAGGACGGTGACGCCATCGAGGTCTCCGGCACGCTCAGCATCAGTGAGCCCGTAGCGGTCGACGCGGGCCGCTCCATCACACTGCGCGCCACCGCAGACACCACCGTCACCCGTGCGGAGCAATTCCCGCAGGAGGGTGGAAAGGCTGCGGGCATGTTCCGCTTGTCGGATGGTGCCTCGCTCACACTCGAAGCAGCCGACCCTGCCGCGGGCGAGCTCGTCATCGATAACGAGCGGACCGATTCGAACGACGCCGTCGTCACCCTGCGTGGGCAGTCCACCTTCACCATGCGCGCGGGCACGGCCATCGAAGGCGCCCAGTGCTCCTGGAAGCCGTGGGGCGCCGTCTATGTGCGCGAGGGCACGTTCGTACTAGACGGCGGCGAAATCCGCAACGGGTTCGCCATGCGCAACGCCGCTGTTGCGGTGGAGCGCGGCAGCACCTTCGAGATGCGCGCGGGCGCCATCACCGGAAACCGCACGAGCTATTCCGAGTCCATCGTATGGACCAAGGGAGTCGTGCGCATGACGGGCGGCAGCATCGCGGGGAACTCGTCCAATGTGTCGAGCGACGGCGTGGTGCACGTGCTCGAAGGCGGTGAGCTCAGCTTCACGGGCGGCACCATCGGCAACAACAACCCCAACAACACGTTCGGCGTGCGCGTAGACGCCCGCGGATCGCTTGAGCTGGGCGGACAGGCGCGCTTCGAGGGCACCGACCGCGTGAGCCTAGCGCAGGGAGCGGCGCTCTCGTTCGCAAGCGCGCCGGAGGCACACACCACGGACGACCCAATCGAGGTCGTGCTCGCAGGCGAGTGGCCGGCGGGCGGTGTGGTGGCAACCGCCTCCTCGCCCGAGGCGGCGCGCGCCGCGCTCGAGCGCCTCTCGGTGCGCCGCGCGGGAACGCCCGAAAAAACGGCCTCCGTGGGCCTCGACACCGCTGACCAGCGTCGCATCACCCTTGCCTCTGCCGACGTAGCTGCGCTTTTCGACCTGCTCGACAACCCCTTCGCCGACAACCTCGGCCTCCAGCTGCGCGACGAGCTCACAGGGCCCGATGCTCTCGATGACCTGCGCGCGACGGTAGAGGAGTACTTCGCTGGCGTGGAGACGCCCGAGAAGCGCGTACGCCTGCAGCAGATCGAGGACATCGAGCGCTATGCGGCCTACCTCGACGCGCATCGCAACGAGCTCGCGGACACGGTGCGCGAGCTCTCGCAGCTGGGAGACCCGTGGGCCGAGGCGCAGCGCACCCAGCAGGGCTATCAGTTTGACAACCTCGATGCCACGGGGCTCTACCTCAAACCCGGCCAGGTGAACGAGATCGTGGTCTACGTTGATGCCGACGACCCTTCGAAGCTCTCGGTTGCCTGGCGCCAGGTGGGCGTGACCGACACGAACAACTACCCGTCGCTCAACCTCGGCCAGAAAAGCGGGTTGGTGAACGGCGCCAATCGCATTACCGTGGACCTCACGGGGAAAACCTATGGCTCCATGCTCTACCTGCGCAACGACTCCACCGAGAACGCGGCGCGGGTGCGCATCGAGGCGGCGGATGCGGCCGCGGTCGCGATGGGCGCAGCGGGCGACGGTACAGAAGCTGCCTCGGCCAACGACGCGGCCAGCACGGGCGGCGCGGGCGGCACCGAGGCCGGCAGTGCGGCCAGCGTAGGCACCCCGGCCGACACCGAGACCGGCGGCAGCCCCGCCCTGGGCACGAGCCTAGGCGAACACCCCTTCTACGAGCACGATCCCGCCCACCCCGAGCGCTTCTGGACCTTTGTGCAAGACATCCGCGCATACGCTGCCCGGGCACAGGCGGGCCAGGTGGCCGACATGACGCTCATCCAGATGGGCGACCGGGGCAGCGCGCAGTTCGCCGTGAGCGCGACCGCCATGGCGAAGGCGTACTCCGGCATCTCGTCCGAGGCCGAGGCCATCGCCTATATCGAGAAATCGAACACCGCCATCCAGAACCGGCTTGAGTTCTATTGGGCGTTCGACGGGTTCGACTCGGCCCAGACAAGCGGCCCCAACGCCATCACCACCGCACGCGTGCACACGGCGTTCACCCGCACGGTCTCGAGCCCCTCGACCATGTACGCCTACGGGCGCTACTTTCACATGCCGGAGAGCACGGCCGCATCGTTCCTCGCGGGCGACGACATGTACGGCTGGGGCATGTCGCACGAGTACGGCCACATGCTCGACAACAACGTGATCGCGGTTGCCGAGGAGACGAACAACCTGTACTCCATCGCCGGCTCGCGCCACGGCGGCATCGAGGCGTCGCGCGCGGCGGGAACGGCGTTCAACCCCTCGGCGTACTACCACGTGAACGCCATGAACGCCACCAAGCGCCGCGATGCCGAGCTTGCGCAGATGGCCGCCGACCCGAACTACGTACCCGACTGGATGAACGACAACGTTTGGGGCACCTATATCTGGACGCATGTGACCACGTGGTGGAACGGTCTGCATTTCTTCGACGACTGGGATTACGCGGACTACGACTTCTCCGCGAGCCCCTACACCGAAGAGATCGCAGCGGATGTGGAGACGTACGGCGCCTACGGGGCGACCCTGCGCATCCTGCGCGGCAACCCGGCTGCCGTGAAGACCATCGAGGACCTGGCGAGCAATGCCACCACGGGTGTTAAGTACAACCGCATGGCCGTGGCCTTCACCATGGGAACGGGCTACAACTTCGCCGAGTACCTCTACGAGCTCGGCGAGCGCGACCTAGCGCCCGAGGTGCTGGAATGGTGCGCGCAATACCCCTCGATGCCGCGCAAGGTGAAATACTTCTCGCTGAACACCGACGCGCAGATCATCAACGGAGCGAAGACGTACGAGGAGATCGTGGGCGCAGACGGCACGGTTGGGCCCGAGCTTACGGTCGAGATCGTGGGCAACGCACTGCGCGTGACGGCCTCGATGCCGAGCGACGAGCTCACACGCGCCACGACGGCGTGGGAGCTCTACCGCGACGGGCAGCTCGTGGGTTTCTCGCGCGACGGGGCATTTGAGCTCACCGGCGACGCAGGTGACGGCGACCCGGCGTCCTTTAGCGTGGTGGCCTACGACGTGCGGCTGAACCCGCATACCGCGCTTGCCGGTGGTGATGCTGGCGAGGAGCCTGGTGATGGCTCCGGCGGCGAGGTGACCCCGCCCGAAGGCGGTGGCCAGGAACCGGGCGATGGGTCGGGTGACGGCGACGGAGGCGGCCAGAAGCCCGGCGGCGATGGAGGCGAAGGCGGATCCGGCGAGGACTCTGGGAACGGCGAGCAGCCGCCGGCAGGCGAAGACGGAGAGGACTCGGGCGAGAACGACGGTTCAGAAGGCGAAGAGCCCGGTAGCGATAATCCCGGCAACGGATCATCGGACGGAAACCAGACCACTCCCCCGCAAGGCGATAGCGACTCCGGTGAAGGCGCCGGCGAAGGCGGAGAATCCCGCCCCGGGGCCAGCGCAGACGCCGACATATCCCGTGCGGAAGAGGACGGCGGCAAGCTCGCCGCCACCGGCGACGCGCTCTCGCTGCCCATGATAGTCGCTGCTGCTGGAAGCGCGCTCGCCTTTGCAGGCGCTGCGATCGCCGCGCGCATACGCCGCAAGAGAGATTAGCAAGCGGTACTCGATTGCCGTAGCAGCCAGCAAACGAACGCTACGGCACGCACAAACACCATAGGACCATGCGGGCTCCGGGCACAGCGCTCGGGGCCCGCCTTCGTTTGCCCGCTCGCAAGATGCCCGCTCAAACCGCGCGCGTGATATGGTTGACTATCGAGCAGAGACAACGAGCTGGGAGGCGCCATGGCGGGAACGCTGCGCGATTGCATCTACGGACAGGCAGTGGCCGATGCGCTCGGCGTGCCGTACGAGTTTCGCCCGCGGGGGACGTTTCGCTGCACGGGCATGGTGGGCCACGGCTCGCACAACCAACCCGCGGGAACGTGGTCGGACGACACATCGATGGCGCTTGCCATCTGCGACAGCTACCGCGAGCTGGATCGTGTGAACGCAGAAGATATCCGCACGCGGTTTTGCCGCTGGTACCGCGAGGGCACCTATACCGTGGACGGCCTGTTCGACATCGGCGGAGCGACGGCTCGAGCGCTCGACCAGGGCTTTGGCTGCGCAGACGAATGGGACAACGGCAACGGCTCGCTCATGCGCACGGCCCCCTTGGCATTCACCGATGCGCGCGACGAGGACATCGAGGCGGTCTCGGCCATCACACACGCGCACCGCACCTCAACCAAAGCATGCGTAGAGCTCATAGCGATCGCCCGGCGGTTGGCGGCAGGCGTCCCAATGCGAGAAGCCACGGGCCCGTATGCTGCGCTCGCCGAGCGCCCTGTACGTGAGGTGCGCTCCGGAGGCTTCGTGCGCGACACGCTGGAGGCGGCTCTTTGGTGTCTGCTCACAACGAACAGCTACCGAGACTGCACGCTCGCCGCCGTCAATCTCGGCGACGATACCGATACCACCGCCGCCGTAGCCGGCGCGCTGGCGGGCATCGTATACGGCATTGAGGGGATTCCCGCCGAGTGGCTTGGCACGCTGCGTGGAAAGAACGTGATCGAGCGCTGCTTGTTCTAGCGCGCAGGGACGAATCTACTTCACGCCCTCATAACGCCAGACGGAATAATGCTGCGGAAACTCGTAGAACTTGATGCTTCTACCAGGAGCCGTTTGGAACATCTGAATGCTGCCCGAACGGACGAGCCGCCAGCCGGGACGTCCCTGGTAGGCGAACGACTCCCCGTTATCGGACATGTGGACGAGCGTGAAGGGCGGTGCCGCCTCGCGCTCGGCCTTGTCGAGGAAGCGCGTGAGCACCGCGGTGTCGAATGGATTGAACAGGTAAAAGCAGGTATAGGGCGCGAGCGAGATATCGAGCACGCTGCCAGCGATAACGTTGAGCTGAGGAGACGATGCTGCCCACGATGAGGCGATGTTGGCGAGACGGGCATCCAACTCCACGCCCGTTGCCCGGCATGGGAGCTGCGAGGTTGCATAGGCGAGAACCCTGCCCGTTCCACAGCCTACATCGAGCAGGTGGTCGTTTGCCGTGAGGCCAAGCTTGCCAAGTAGCTCTTCCAGCACGAAATACGGCGTCGGGGTTGGTTCGTGCGCGCCGGCGGATGCCAGGTCTGGATGCACCGGATCCGCCTCGCCGAGCGAGCGACCGCACAGGGCAATATCCCGCACCGCGTCGGCAGCAAGAAGGTCCGCCTTGCTGGCTATCGATGCATATGAGGCAACCACGGCATTACTCCCCCTCTCGTTGGGCTCTGGAGGATCGCTAGGCGCGCTCGATTCGAGGCGCTACTAACGAAAAATGCTCGCCTGGCATCCCCTTCGAACACTTGCTCTTTCCCAAACGGGACCGCCAAAACCACTCGTTCCAGTTTTGGGAACATCTTTTTGCCGCGGTCGCCTTGCCGCATGCCAACGTTCCCATATTGATAAGGATACCCGTTGATGAGGTCAGCTGCCGGCCAATCGACGAAGCGTAGCGATTAACGGCGCCACTGGGCATGTTTTCTTTATGCTACCGATACCCATGTTGCTGGATAGCGTCAAACCGCTCCTAGACATGTACCCGATCAGCTCATCCACCTTTTCATTATTGAAATGGAATGTCTGAGCAACTATACTACTGTTTGACAGAAGTATTGGAGTCGCTATGGAATTTGCCGACAAAGATCTTCAGCAATTCTGGGAAAGCAACGGAGGGGCATGTCCTAGGCGCATCCCTTCGGATTGCAGAAAAGTGCTGTTTCGCAAGCTGCAAATGCTCGACGCTGCGCACGCGATACAGGACCTTCGGATTCCTCCCAATAACAGGCTCAAGCGCCTTCAAGGCGATCGGTTTGGGCAATATAGCATTCGCGTAAATGACCAATGGAGACTTTGCTTCACCTGGTCAAACGGAGAACCAAAAGGGGTTGAGTTTTGTGACTACCATTAACAGCCTCATTTCCACGCCCGGCGAGATCCTACTCGAGGAGTTCCTTCAGCCCCTGGGTATCTCGCAATATCGTCTGGCCAAGGCGATCAACAAGCCACAGTCCGCAATCTCGGACATCGTCCACGGGCGCCGCGCCATTTCCGTCGAGATGGCCTGGCTCCTCTCCCGCGCGCTCGGAACTACGCCGGAGTTCTGGCTCAACTTGGAAACGACATACCAGATTAAGTCCTTCGATGAAGGCAAACTCCCGGCAGTCGAGGCACTCATTGAGTAACCTCGGAGGTCTGAAACCGTATTCCGAGGGGCACACGCCGCCCGGAACGCTACGACTGTCGAGCGAACACAGCACCCCAGGCTCGCAAACCCGCTCCTACCACTCATCCCCCGCACGGCCGCGTTGCCGCTTCAGCTGGGACCGATGGCGCTTATCCGCCAGCCGGCGTTCGCGTGCGGCCTTGGGTACCTTGGTCTTCTTGCGCACGCGCGGCGGCTGGGCTCGGCGCTTGAGGATCGACGCGATCTTTTGCAGGCAGAGCTGGCGGTTCTGGAACTGGCTGCGCGTCTCGCGCGCGGTCACGGTGATGCCCGTGGGGACATGCGTCATGCGCACCGCGGAATCCGTGGTGTTCACACCCTGGCCGCCCGGGCCCTTCGACCGAAACACCTGCACCTCGCAGTCGCGCGCAAGCTCGTCGATACTCTGCTGAGCGTATTTCGCATAATCGCGCCAGTTCACGTCACGCCTCCTCTCCCTGCATTGGAATGACACCGTGAGAGCCGGTCTCCCCGCGTCAGTCTGACCATGTAAAACCGGGTTTCTGATGGTCTAGGGACGTGCCCGTTTTGACTGAAAGTGGTCAATTTGGACCCGTCCCATATTGACCCGTTTTATCACTCTGCTGCCCAGCTGCTACTTCCCCTGCACCATGGTGAGCGAGATCTTGCCGCGGTCGCGATCGACCTTTTCCACCCACACCTTCACGGTGTCGCCCACAGCCACCACGTCGCTCGGGTGCTTCACGAAGCGCTTCGCCAGCTTGGAGATGTGCACGAGGCCGTCCTGGTGCACGCCCACATCCACGAAGGCTCCGAAGTCGACCACATTGCGCACGGTGCCGGTAAGCTCCATACCCGACTGCAGGTCGTCGATGGAGAGCGCCGCGCGGCTGAACACCACCTCGGGCGCATCGTCGCGCGGGTCGCGGCCGGGCTTTTTGAGCTCGTCGACGATATCGATGAGCGTCATGAAGCCGCAGCCCAGCTCGCCCGCGAGCGCGCCCACGTTGCCCACGCGCTTATCGATGTCCGGGATGCCGCCCGCCGCGAGGTCCGCCGCCGTCACGCCGGCACGCTCGAGCACCTGCGTGGCAACCGCATAGCTCTCCGGGTGCACGCTCGTCGCGTCGAGCGGGTTCTTGCCGCCGGAGATGCGCAAAAAGCCCGCGCACTGCTCGAAGGCCTTCGGCCCCAGCTTGGGCACCTTCTTGAGCTGGTTGCGGTCGGTGAACACGCCGTTCTCCTCGCGGTACGCCACGATGTTCTTCGCAACCGGCTGCGTGATGCCGGAAACGTAGCCCAAGAGGCTCGCGCTCGCTGTATTCACGTCCACGCCCACGCGGTTCACCACGTCCTCCACCACGTTGCCAAGCGTGCGCGAGAGCTCGGCCTGGTCAAGGTCGTGCTGGTACTGGCCCACACCGATGGACTGCGGCGGAATCTTCACGAGCTCGGCCAGCGGGTCTTGCAGGCGTCGGCCCAGGCTCATGGCACCGCGCGTGGTCACATCGAGCTCCGGATACTCCGCACTCGCCAGCTCGCTCGCCGAATACACGGACGCGCCGGCCTCGTTCACGATGGTATAGCGCAGATCGGGCGCCTGCTCGGCGATGAACTCCGACACGACCTCCTCGGTCTCGCGGCTCGCCGTACCGTTGCCGATCACGATGGTGTTGATATGGTGCTTCTTCACCAGACGCGCCAGCTCGCGCTTGGTGCCCGCCACGTCGTGACGCGGCTTGGTGGGGTAGACGACGCCGTGATCGAGCAGCTTGCCCGTCTCGTCCAGCACTGCGACCTTGCAGCCCGTGCGGAAACCAGGGTCAAGCGCGATCACGCGCGCGCCGCGCACCGGACGGGCCGAGAGCAGGCTCTCGAGGTTCTTGCCGAAGACCTTGATAGCATCCGTCTGCGCGCGGACCGTGAGTTTGGCGCGGAGCTCACGCTCGAGCGAAGGCGCCATGAGGCGCTTGTAGCCGTCGGCGATGGCGGCGTCGAGCACCGGGGCGAAGGGGCCCTGACGGCGCGGCCAGCGGGAACCGAGGCGCGTAACGGCAGCTTGCGTGTCCACGCCCACGCGCACGCGGAGCTTGCCCTCGCGCTCGCCGCGGTCGATGGCGAGAATGCGATGGTTGGGGATCTTGCGCGCCGGCTCGGAGAAATCGTAGTAGGGCTCGTACGGCGTCTTCTCGTCCGCATCCACCGCAGCCGCGACGATCTCGCCCGTGCCCTCGGTGAAGGAGCGCAGGTCGGCAACGTTCTCCGGGTCCTCGGCAACCGTCTCGGCCACGATGTCCTGAGCACCCGCAAGGGCCTTTTCGGGCGTGTCGTAACCGGCCTGGGCCGCCTCGGCGGTAACGTATGCGGCGGCCGCGTCGATCGGAGTCGCTCCGCCCTTGGGCGTGACCTGCATGATGATCATGTTGGCGAGCGGTTCGAGCCCCGCCTCGCGAGCCTTCTGCGCGCGCGTCTGCCGCTTCTTGCGGTAGGGCTTGTAGAGGTCCTCGACGCGCTGGAGCTGCGTGGCGGAGCGAATCTCGGCCTCGAGCTCGGGCGTGAGCTTGCCCTGGGCGTTGATGAGGATGATCACATCCTCTTTGCGCTGTTCGAGATTACGCAGGTAGGTAAGGCGGTCGCCCAGCGTGCGGAGCGCGACGTCGTCCATACCGCCCGTGGCTTCCTTGCGGTAGCGCGCGATGAAGGGAATCGTGTTGCCCTCGTCGATAAGGTTGATGGCCGCCTGAACGGCAGCAGGCTTGAGGTTCAGCTCTTGCGCGAGCGTGAGGGTTATGTCCATGCAATGACTCCAGACCATTCGATGTTGGAGTGACTAGGATACCCGCCCGTGCGGACAGGGGCAACCGGGGCCGGCCTCGACGTCTTCTCTTGCTATCTCCGTCATGCGCCCTTTTAGCACTTTTTTCAACTTCAGTAGTTTTTCCACCTCGTTGAGCAGGTAGTTCAGCTCGTCTTCCTTCCGCTGCTTATTGCGCTCCTTGGCGATCAACATCAGATCGCACGCCTTCGAGATCGGAGGATGGCTCTTGAGGAATTCTTCGTCTATCCGCGAGGGGTCGAGATCGAACACAGGGGCTCCCAGGGCCCTGTTCGGCTCCTGCAGAACTATCGCTTCGTTATAGGGCAGCAAGGCCCCCTCAATCGAAACAGGCGGCTTCGGCAGCATATCCTCGATGCTTCCAGCAACACTCTGGACGGCAAATATGCCTTCCTCCGATATGAGGATCGCGCGCTGGTCATGTACCCCAACATAGTGGTAGACGGAGAACAGCGCGTTCTTCCACTGCGCAACCGCTTCCGCCGCAGAGCGCGGAAGGCGAAACGCGTTGTCGCGAATAAAATCGTCGATGATATCGACATTCGCCCATATCTCCTGTAGCACGAGGAGGCACTTGCTTTCGAGAAATGGATCGTCGAGCGCGCTGGGGCGATTGAGGTCGAAGTCGAGCACGATGCGAAGCCGCTCGTTCGCATACATCATGAGCTCGCGCAGCAGCGCGTAGAATCGATTCGCAACCTCTTCATCCATAGGAGCACCCGCTTTCGGCGACAGGGGAATCGCAGGGCATGCACGGGAGGATGCCAGCGTACCACTAAGCGCTTTCTTGAAGTCCCGGCGCGCCAAAATACGCGAATGCGCTACCCAGGAAAGCGCGCCTTGCCGGCAAGCGGCTGCGTGCCGAAGATGCGCTCGACCGCCGCCTCGTACTCCCCCGCCTTGCGCACCTTTCGCACCGCGCGGTGCACCGCAAGCGGATCGGCGAAGGCAAACCTGGCGTAGGACCACCACTCCTTCATGCGGAACACCGCGTTGCCGCCCATCTCGGCCTCATATGCGCCAAAGAGCCTGTCGTGAAACTGCCTGAGTTCGGCCGCAGTGGCAGCCGGGCCACCGGCGAGCATGCGCGTCAGAGCGGGGTTGGCGAGAATGCCTCGCCCCAACATCACGTGGCGCGTCTCGGGGTACGCTTTGACCAAATCCGCCATGTCGTCGACGTCGAAGATGTCCCCGTTATAGGCCACGGGGAATGGAGCCCGCTTGAGCGTCTCGCCATACAGGCGCCGCCGCGGCGCGCCCTGGTAGCGGTCTTTCTGAATACGGGGATGAACGATGAGCTCCTTGAGCGGAAGACGGCAGTACAGCTCGAGGATCTGCTCATACTCCTCATCGCTTTGAACGCCGACCCTCGTCTTGACCGACACCGGAAGGCTCGACCGCTCACACACGTCCTGCAGAAAAGCTTCAAGCTTCTCGAGGTGACGGAGGAAGCCGGAGCCCTTCCCCTTGGCAACCACCGTCCCGGAGGGGCAGCCCAGGTTCAAATTCACCTCGGAATAACCCATGCCGGCGAGCTGGCGCGTCGCCCACACGAATGCATCGGCATCGTTCGTGAGCAGCTGGGGAACAACATCGAGGCCCTGGTTGCGCTCAGGGTCGACCTCTCGATACGCCTTGCCGCCAAACGAGGAGCCCACCTGCGGAGGCGCGAGAAACGGGGTGTAGTAGCGGTCAAGCGCACCGAAGCACTCCGCGTGAACCCTGCGGAATATGTTCCCCGTTATCCCCTCCATGGGAGCCAGCGAGAATATCATCGATCTTCCCTTCGCTCGAAAGCCATAGAATAGCAGGCGCATGCTTGTGAACCAAACCGCCTGTATGCCAAGCCAGTTGCGCATCAAGCCGGTTGTGCGCCAAGCCGGGGCCAGGCCATTGTCATGGTTTCTCTGTACGGCTGCATGCCGTATGCGCAACACGGGAACAGCTTAGGAGAGCTGCAGAGGAGGGGGCATTATGTCGAGCAGGAAGCCGTCAGCGCGGGCGAAGCGCGTCGCTGCGTTTCGTTCGAAGCTCGCAGGCGCGGACGACGCGTTCGATCGTGAATCCAAGCGATCCCGCGCGCTTGACGTCGAGCGCGAGCGGGCGCGCCGAGAAAAAGCCTGCGCCTCGAAGCGGCGATACCCCTCCCGCGATGATGCCCTCGACGCCATAGCTGCCTGCGAGGAGCATGGCCGCCGGGGCCTGAGCGTCTATCGGTGCCCCTATTGCAACGGATGGCATCTCACCTCTCACCCGTGGTCGAACGCGACGTGATTTCGCGTTCCGAGCGCCTCGCTCGATGATGGCCCGGACGTGCGGGCTCTCTAGGCATCGTGGAAGACCGGCGCTCCAGTGCGAAAGCTAAGCTTAGCTAGCAGCCCATCCAAGAAAGCAAAGCCCGCCGGCCGCTGGATAGTGCGACCGACGGGATAGTAGAGCAGATACTTCGCGCCATCACTGCCATACCTGAGGCACGGCGCTGGCGTTAACGGCGACGCAGGCGGAACGCCACCCCCAGGCAGAGCATCGAGCCGGCAAGAACAACACCGGCAATCGGAAGTAGGTCATCGCCCGTAGCCGGGATAGAAGAGCCGCCGGCGCTCGCACCACCTTGGGAGGCGGGGTCCGCAGCACCGCAGCGCGTGCACGCGCCATCGACATAATCATGGCCAAGGGCGGAAATTGCCTCACGCGATACCGCGGTGTACTCCCTGCCATTGAACTCGACCGTAGCAGGGCTCTACCGTAGCAAAAGGTGGAAGAGGAACAGGTGGGAATATGGCCAACGGGCAGCGCGCGCCCACGCGATGGGCACCTGGAGGTCACCGCTGCACGCTGGAAACCAACGCGCCCAGATGCTATTTTTCCCGGAACGTGAGCAAATCGCGATAATCCGTGTTGCGCGGACGCCGCAGGTCGGGGTCGCGGAAGAAATCCTGCGAGAGCCGCCTGATCACGGGCGCGAGTGCGATGAGCGCGATGAGGTTGGGAATCGCCATGAGGCCGTTGAAGCAGTCAGCGAACTCCCATACGGCATCGAGGTTCGCCACGCAGCCCGCGAATACCATGGCCACATAGGCCACCTGGTAGATGCGGATTGCCACACGGGCACCCCGGCGCGCGCGGAACAGGTACTCCACGCACTTCTCGCCGTAGTAGTACCACGCGATGAGCGTCGCGAAGGCGAAGAGCATGAGGCCCACCGTCACCACGTACTGGCCGCCCGGGATGCTCTGCCCGAACGCCGCCGAGCTCATGGCGCCCTCGGACATCATGGGATCGGCGCACCAAAGCCCTGAGGTGATGATCACCAACCCGGTGATGGTGCACATGACGATGCTGTCGAAGAACACCTCGAACGTTCCCCACAGGCCCTGACGGGCGGGATGGTCGGTGTCGGCGGAGGCGTGTGCGATAGGCGCCGAGCCCATGCCTGCCTCGTGGGTGAACACGCCGCGCGACATGCCCACGCGGCAGGCATACATGACCGTTGCCCCCACGAAGCCGCCCGTTGCCGCCGTACCGGTGAAGGCATCGCGGAAAATCATGCCGATGGCGGCTGGAATTTCGGCCGCGTTGAAAACGAGCACCACGAAGGCGGCGATGAGATAAAACACAGCTGCGAAGGGCACCAGCACCTCGGTGATCTGCGAGATGCGTTTGATGCCGCCGATGAGAACGAGCCCGGCGAGCGACGCCACGACGGCGCCGATAGCGGGAAGCGGAATGCCAAAGGTCGCATTCACGCTGGTGGCAAGCGAGTTAGCCTGTACGCTCGCACCGATGCCGAACGATGCCAAGAAGCCGAAGATGGCAAAGAGCACCGCGAGCCAGGAAACGCCTAAGCCGCGCGAGATGTAGTACATGGGGCCGCCCACGATCTCGCCGCGCTCGTTGCGGGTTCGATAGGCCACCGACAAGGTGACCTCGCAGTACTTGATGACCATGCCCGCGAGCGCGCTCAACCACAGCCAGAAGATAGCGCCCGGCCCACCCGTTGCCACGGCAAGCGCCACGCCCACGATGTTGCCGGTGCCGAGCGTGGCGGCAAGCGCGGTGCATACCGCTTGGAACGGCGAGATGGCGCCATGCTCCAGCTCGGATTTGTCGGGGCGGTTGAAGAGCGTCTTGGTGGTGTAGCGCATCACGACGTTGAAACGCGTGAAGACGACGCCCCTGGTAACGATGAGCAGGAACACGCCCGTCCCGATCATCAGCACGACCATGGGAATGCCCCATAGCACGTTGTTATTCAGTGCGGCCAGCATGGACATAATCTGGTCAAGCATGGATTTCCCCTCGATAGGCCTCTTGGCGGCAGCGCGCGGACAGCGCGGCCTAAGAATTCAATGTACATGCCCCGTGTTTCGGGGATGTGAACGCTTGAGCGTACGCCGACACACCGCAGTAAGATGCCAAAGGACAGATTTCCTTTTGAAACAACCTGTCGCGCCCAGGACCCAACCAAACGCTCACACACTCAAATCGCGGCGAGCAAAAACGGCGGTCCCCAGAGCGAAGAGCGCAGCGCCCGAGATGCCAAGCGCGGCAGCACCTGCGAGAGCGCCTGTTTCCCCCGAGGCCACTCCGAGCGGATCGAACAGCGCAAGAGGCGTGACGTCGGCGAGCCAGGAGAGCTCGTCCCCCACCCCCGAGAGCATCTGTACAAGGACGAAAAGCGAGCACAGAGCGACACCCGCCCATCGTGCTGCCGTGACATTCGGTAGCGCACAGGCGCCCGCCCAGCACGCGCCGGAGAGAAATAGCCACAGGCAAAACATCGCCGCATTGACAGCGACGAGGTCGGAGACGGCGAGCTCGCCGGGGAACATGGCCTGGGCGGCAACCAGTTCAAACGCAGTCAGCACTACCATGAGAAGCACGAGGCAGAAAGCGAGAACACCCGCCTGCGAGAGCATGAGCCTCGTGCGGCCAATGGGCTGCGCGAGCAGGTAGGAAATGCTGCCGCGTTCGATGTGCCGAACCACGAGCCGGCTGGCGAGCACCGCCACAAGGACGAGGGGAAGCACCACGAGCAGAAAGCCGTACAGGTAGTTAACGACGAACTCCAAAAGCGTCGTCCCCTGGTCGGCCATGCCGAAGGCGGCGAAGAGCTCGGGCATGGCATCGCGCATGAGGGCGAGCGACTCGCCGAGCTCGGGGTCGTACATGCCGATGATGACGCAGGCATAAAGGATTACCACCGCAGCAATGATGAAGGTCGGGAACAGGCAGAACCGAAGCTCGTGCTTGAAGAGAGGAAGGATCATCGTGGCCTCCTACCTTTGTCCTGAGGGCTCGTCGCCCTCGTACAGATGAAGGAACAGCTCCTCGAGCGTCTGCTCGCGGGACGTGACCGAGGCTACATCGTAGGAGGAAAGCTCCCGGATAAGCGCGTTCACGTCGCGCACATCGCGGAGCTCGACGCCGCGGGCCTCCCCCTTTGCAGGCTCATTCCCATGGGCGAGTTCCCAGCGCGAGCGCTCTCGTGCACTCGAGAACTCGATCGTGTAGCCGCGGCTGCGCATCGAGCGGACCTCGTCCATAGTGCAGGTCATAGCAACCCGCCCCGCGCGTATGAACGCCACGCGATCGCATGCACGCCCCACTTCCTCGAAGATGTGCGATGAAAGCAAGATCGCGACGCCACGAGCACGTTCCTCCTCGACCAGGTCAAGGAAGCGCTCCTGCATGAGCGGATCGAGGCCGCTCGTGGGCTCGTCGAGCAGAAGCACGTCTGAGCGTGCCATGAACGCAGCCACAATCGCAACCTTCTGCCTGTTGCCCTTGGACATCCCGCCGATTCGCGCCCCGAGGTCCAAGTCGAAGACATCGACAAGCTCACGCATCCGGGAACGGTCGCGCAGACCCCGCATCCCCGCCATGAGGTCAAGGAAGGAACGTGCGGTCATCTCCTGCATGCAGGCGTTCTCGCCGGGGAGGTAACCCAAGCTGGCTTGCACCTGCGGGCGCGCGCGAAAGCAATCGTGCCCGAGAATCTCGACCGTTCCTTTCTGCGGTTTGATGAACCCCATGAGATGGCGCATCGTCACCGTCTTCCCGGCCCCGTTGGGGCCGAGGAAGCCGAGCACTTCTCCCGCGGCCACCTCAAGGTTGACGTCGAAGACGCCGCGGCCCCGCCCATAGTCCTTTGTAAGTCCGCGCGCGCAGATCGCAGGGCCCGCTCCGTTTGCCGTCATAGGTATTCCTCCTTGTACGTGGCCCGTTTGAGCCAGTCGAGCCAGACGAGAAACTCCGAGAGCATCGTCTCCATGTCGAGCTCCCCTCCGCCGCGCAGCTGCTCGTGCAGGTAGCCGTCTCCGCACCACACGAGCATGCGCACCACGCGCATGGGATCGACGTCCTCCCGGAACCGCTCCCAACGCACGTGTCCCAAATACGTCTGCGCCATTGCGGGCACGGCATCCGTCATGAATGCGTCGAGCACCCCCGAGACGTCCCGATGGCCGAGGTAGAACGCCCGGACGAAAAAATCCATGATGCGCGGGCTCGACCCCACGAGTCCGGCCTTCTGCGTCGCGGCGTAACGCATGATCTCGAAGAAGTCGTCGATCTTATACCAGCGCTCGTCGACCACCGCATCAGCGACGCGCCTCGTGAGCGCTGTGAGCACATAGAGATATAGATCGCGTTTGTTCTTGAAATAGAAGAAGAGCTGGCTTTTCGACACGCCGGCGCGCCTGGCTATATCCGCCGTGGATGCGCGGGCGTAGTCCTCGTCGCCGAACACCTCGGAAGCAGCGTCCACAATCGCGCGCCTGCGGTCTTCGGGGAGGCTCTCGAAGCGCTCGAACCTGTCTGACATGGGGCCTCGCTTTCCCTCGCCTTTCGAGAACAAGGCTACCCCGTTGACCCGGATATGGAAGGGGTCCTGAACTCGCAAAACGATTCCTCGGGCGCGCTCTGACTCCCGGCATGCGATCCGGAGCCCAGCGGGCGGTCCCGGCGAGCCGACCCATCGGAAAACGCAGCACCCCGCAGGGATCTTGCGGGGTGCACGATAGCTGATGCCGATACACCTTCAGAGCCAAACGTCGCGCCTACTTCCGGCGCCTCCGCCCGATCGCCCAGAACGCGAGGAGAACCACCGCGCCACCCGCAACGGCGAACCAATCTCGAGGAGAGCCGAGGCCGCTCGTCGCCGCACCGAGGGCAAGGGCGCCCGCGACCCAGAGCATAGGCAGAATGACCACTGTCCACGTCGGGCGCGCAAAGCGCCCCAGGGCGAAGGAGCCGGCGAGCGCGGCGGCAACGGCGAGCATCATCGCCAGCTTTCGGAACGACGCAGGATCGAGGAGGACGTCGCCTACCACGAGCACGCCGATGCCGACTGCAAGACCGGTAAAGACCTGTAGGACGACCCTCATCCCCAGAGCGGCTCCGCTCGCGCGTGCCGCCTCCACGGACTCGCCCGTGGCCGCGCCGAGGAGCTCGGCCGCGCTTCTCGCCTCGTCGGAGCCCTCGGAGCGGCGCGCCGCGAGCATCGCGACCGAGAACGCCAGCACCAGCACCGCAAGCAGCAGGCGCAGCACCGGCTCCAAGTAGTCGCGCCCCGCGACCGCCGTCACGGCGAGCGCCGTGACCACGACCACCTCGACCGCTGCCAGCGCCACCGCGAACGTTTTCGTCCTCCGCTCGTTCTTCTCGACCATTTCGCGCATCTCGTCCACGTCCCCTCTCACCAGCTCGTCGATCGTAGTGCCGAAGAGGTTGGCGAGGAGCAGCATGCTCTGGACGTCGGGCAGGGTCTTCGACGTCTCCCAGTGGCTCACCGTGACGCGGCTCACGTAGAGCCTTTGTGCGAGCTCCTCCTGGGAGAGCCCGAGCGCCTGCCTGCGCTCCCTGATCTGGTTGCCGACGTCCATGTGCGCTTCCATCCTCCCGCGGCCTCTCCTGCATCTCCAACGTAGCCGAAGGGCGTCCACAACGCAGTATAAAGTGCTTTACATGCCATCTGACCTGCGAAGCAGTATCTGCCAACAAGATTGCACCGCGAACGGCGGGGCGGGTTGCCGGGGACTGGCCCACCGTGGGGACTTCTCGTGACGACACTCCCGCTGGCGCTACTCACCCCAACCGGGGCCCGGGAGTCCGCGGCGGGCGACCGCACGGAGGAACGCGAGCCCGCCGAGCGCGCAGACGGTCGGGGCGGCGAGGTTGACCGCGGCGGACGCCGCGG
>OLPF01001628.1_pt1 | contig 17604 bp, 14 predicted proteins | sample 1673121 | NCBI WGS metagenome assembly OLPF01 (sample SAMEA3136756, study PRJEB25190) | human gut metagenome
TCACGCGCACGATCGCCGGCGGGCGCTACGGCACGGAGCTGCCGGTGCAGCGCGACGATGAGCTCGGCCGCCTCGCGACCGCGATCAACGAGCTGTCGCAGGAGATCAGCCGCAGCGAAAAAATGCAGTCGGAGTTCATCTCGTCGATCTCGCATGAGCTGCGCACGCCCCTGACCGCCATCACCGGCTGGAGCGAGACGCTCATGTTCGACACCGCCATCCAGGGCGACTCCCGCCGCGGCATCGCCATCATCTCCAAGGAGGCCGCGCGCCTGACGAGCCTCGTCGAGGAGCTGCTGGAGTTCACCCGCATCCAGGACGGCCGCTTCAACCTGAGCATGGAGCTGCTCGACATCGAGAGCGAGCTCGAGGACACCATCTTCACCTATCAGGAGCTGCTGCGGCAGGACGGGATGCAGCTCATCTACAACCCGCCCGAGGAGGAGATCCCACTCGTGCCCGGCGACCCGGAGCGGCTCAAGCAGGTGTTTCTCAACATCCTCGACAACGCCGCCAAATATGCGCGCGACGGCAAGACAATCGAAGTGTCCGTTTTTTCGGACAGTGAAGCTGCTACCATTCAATTCAGGGACCACGGGCCCGGCATCCCGGAAAACGAGCTGCCGCACGTGAAGGAAAAGTTCTTCAAGGGCGAGAAGCACAAGGCCCGCGGCAGCGGCATCGGCCTCGCCGTGTGCGACGAGATCATCACCCGCTCCGGCGGCACGCTGACGATCGCCAACGCTCCCGGCGGCGGTACGCTGGTTTCGGTGCGCCTGCCGTTCGCGCCGGAGAGCGGCAATTAAATTCGTATTTTATTGTAACCGAGGTAACCATATGAGCAAAACCAGATCCGCAAAACCCGATACCAGTGTCTCGTTCCGCACATCCATCGGCGGGCAGGCGCTCATCGAGGGCATCCTCATGCGCGGTCCGACAAAGCAGGCCATCGTCTGCCGCACGCAGGACGGCATGGTCGAGAAGGTCGAGGAGCTGCACCTGGTCAAGGAAAAGCACCCGATCCTCGGCTGGCCGCTCATCCGCGGCGTCGTCGTGTTTCTCGACTCGATGGTCAAGGGCATGAAGGCGCTGACCTATTCGGCCGACCTGCTGCCCGAGGACGAGCAGGAGGAGCCCGGCAAGATCGATCTCTGGATCGAAAAGCACTTCGGCGAGGAGAAGGCCAAGGGCATCATCATCGGCACGGCCGTGGTGCTCGGCATCGCGCTGTCGATCGTGCTGTTCATCCTGATCCCGACGCTGCTCGCCGGCCTGACCGACAGCTTCATCCACAGCCCCGTCGTGCGCAACCTCTTTGAGGGCCTGCTGCGCATCGTCATCTTCCTGCTGTATCTCTGGGGCGTGGCGCACATGAAGGACGTCGAGCGCATGTTCGCCTACCACGGTGCGGAGCACAAGACCATCTTCTGCTACGAAAAGGGCCTGCCGCTGACGGTCGAGAACGTGCGGCCGCAGTCGCGCTTCCACCCCCGCTGCGGCACGAGCTTTCTGTTCGTCGTCGTCATCATCAGCATTCTCGTGTTCTCGCTCGTGAGCCTGCGCGTCGGGCTGTGGGACAATCCGTGGGTGCGCATCGGTCTGCGGCTGCTGCTGCTTCCGGTCGTCGTGTCCATCAGTTATGAGATCAACCGCTGGGTCGGCCGGCACGACAACCTCTGCTCGCGCATTCTGTCCGCGCCGGGCAAGTGGCTGCAGCGCCTGACCACCAACGAGCCGGACGACAGCATGATCGAGTGCGCCATCCGCGCGCTCGAGCTCGTCATCCCGGAAGAGAAAGGCAGCGACGCCTGGTAATCCGTCAGCAAAGGACTGGAAGATAGAGAGATGCCAAAGACCTATAACGACCTGTATCTGGCCACGCGCACGGCGCTGAAAAACGCCGGCGTGGAGGCTTACGCGCTCGAGGCGCGGCTGCTGGTGGCCTACGCCGTCGGCAAGACGAAGGAGGAATTCGTGCGCGACCTGCGCCTGTACACCTCCGACGAAAATGAACAGAAGATCGCGGCCCTGCTGCAGCGCCGCATCGCCGGCGAACCGCTGGCCTATCTCATCGGCGAGTGGGAGTTTCACGGGCTGCCGATCGTGGTCACGCCCGACGTGCTCATCCCGCGCATGGACACCGAGGTGCTCGTGGACGCGGCGCTGCGCGTGCTCGTCGGCCGGAAGATGAACGCCCGCATTCTCGACCTCTGCTCCGGCAGCGGCTGCATCGGCTGCGCGCTGGCGCACGAGCTGCCGGCCGCGCGCGTCGTCATGGTGGACATCAGCGAGGAGGCCCTCGCCGTGAGCAAGGAAAACCTGCGCCGCAACCACCAGAACCGCACCATCTGCCTCAAGGCCGACGCGCTCGAAAAGCCCCCGATGGGCATCGGCACGTTCGACCTCATCGTGTCCAACCCGCCGTATGTGGCGAGCATGGACATCCTCACACTCGACAGCTCCGTGCGCGACTATGAGCCGCTCGGCGCGCTCGACGGCGGCGAGGACGGGCTGATGTTCTACCGCGCGATCGTGCGCCACTGGACACAGATCCTCCGCCCCGGCGGCTGGCTCATGTTCGAGGTCGGCGAGGATCAGGCGGACGCCGTCATGGCGCTGATGACAGAAGAAAAATACACCGATGTGACCGCCCTTGAGGACACCGCCGGCATCCGGCGCGTCGTCGTCGGCCGCATCTGATACTTAGAGGTGAATCACTATGGCTGAAAAGAAGAAATCCGCACCCGTTTCCACCGGCCCCGTCAAGCCGGAGGATAAGAAAAAAGCGCTCGAGACCGCGCTCGCCCAGATCGAGAAGAACTTCGGCAAGGGCGCCATCATGCGCCTCGGCGACGACATCCCTGTGAACGTGGAGGCCATCTCCACCGGCTCCCTGTCGCTCGACCTCGCGCTCGGCATCGGCGGCGTGCCCCGCGGCCGCATCGTCGAGATCTACGGGCCCGAGTCGTCCGGTAAGACGACGCTCGCGCTGCACATCCTCGCCAGCGCCCAGAAGACCGGCGGCGAGGTCGCGTTCATCGACGTGGAGCACGCGCTTGAGCCCGCCTACGCCCGTGCCCTCGGCGTGGACATCGACAGTCTGCTCATCTCCCAGCCGGACACCGGCGAGCAGGCGCTTGAGATCACGGAGCAGCTCGTGCGCTCCGGCGCGCTCGATGTCGTGGTCGTCGACTCCGTGGCGGCGCTGCTGCCGCGCAGCGAGCTCGAGGGTGAGATGGGCGAGTCGTCCGTCGGCGTGATCGCGCGCCTGATGAGCCAGGCCCTGCGCAAGCTGGCCGGCACCGTCAGCCGCACGAACTGCATCGTCGTGTTCATCAACCAGCTGCGCGAGAAGATCGGCGTCATGTACGGCAACCCCGAGACGACGCCCGGCGGCCGCGCGCTGAAGTATTTCTCCAGCGTGCGCATCGACGTGCGCCGCATCGAGACACTGAAGGTCGGCGGCGAGATGATCGGCAACCGCACGCGCGCCAAGATCGTCAAGAACAAGGTCGCGCCCCCGTTCAAGGAGGCGGAGTTCGACATCATCTACGGCGAGGGCATCTCCAAGATCGGCGAGATCGTGGACCTCGGCGTCAAGCTCGACCTGATCGACAAGGCCGGCGCGTGGTACACCTACGGCGATGTGCGCGTGCAGGGCCGCGACAGCATGAAGGAATTTCTGCGCGAGCACCCCGACGTCTCGGACAAGATCGAGGCGGAGATCCGCGCCAACGCCCACAAGCTCATGAGCCCGCAGGCGCGCAAGGCCGCCATCGCTTCCGGCCGCGCCGTCGAGGTGGCCGCCGATGACTTTCAGGGCTGATGGCCCGGCTCATTGAGCTCAAACAGACCGCGCCGGAGCGCTTTCTGGCGCGGTTTGACACCGGCGAGGAGGTGCGCACGACGCTCGCTGTCGTGACGGATTTTCACCTGCGCAGCGGAAAAGAACTGACGGTGCCGGAGCTCGATGCGCTGCGCGCGGCCTCCGAGCGGTCACGCTGCCGGCAGCGGGCGCTGCGCATCATCGGCGCGCGCGCCATGTCGGTCAAGGAGCTGACCGACCGGCTGAAGGAAAAGGGCGAAAGCCCGGAAAACGCCGAGGACGCTGCCGCGTGGCTGCAGAAGATGCACCTGCTCGACGATGCGCAGTACGCCGCCATGTGCGTGCGGCACTATGCCGCCAAGGGCTACGGCGCCGGGCGCATCCGCAGCGAGCTCTACCGCCGCGGCATCCCGCGCAAGCTGTGGGACGACGCGCTGCAGGAGCTGCCGGAGCAGGACGACCAGATCGACACGCTGCTGCGCCGCCGCCTGCGCAGCGACACGCCCGACCGCGACGAGCTGCGCCGCGCGTCGGACTATCTCTACCGCCGCGGCTTCGGGCGCGACGAGATCCGCGCGGCCATCGCGCGCTATCAGGATAACTGTGAGGAGTATTGACCCATGCCATATCGAATCTGCCTGATCTCGCTCGGCTGTGCGAAGAATCAGGTCAACAGCGAGCAGATGCTCTATCTGCTCAACCAGGCCGGCCATGAGGTGGTCGGCGAGGTGGACGGGTGCGACGTCGCCATCGTCAACACCTGCGGCTTTATCGACAGCGCCAAGAGCGAGGCCATCGACCAGATCCTGCAGCTCGCCGAGGTGAAAAAGGCCGGCGGACTGAAGAAGATCCTCGTGACCGGCTGCCTGTCGCAGCGGTACGAAAACGACATTCTCGAGAGCCTGCCGGAAGTGGACGGCATGCTCGGCACCGGCAGCTTCGGCCAGATCTGCCAAGCCGTCGAGGACGTGATGCACGGCGGAAAACCGCTGTACTTCGGCGACAAGAGCGGCCCGATCGAGGAGATCGGCCGCGTGGTCACGACCGGGCCGGGCTGGGCGTACCTGCGCATCGCCGAGGGGTGCGACAACTGGTGCGCGTTCTGCGCCATCCCCGCCATCCGCGGCCGCTACCGCAGCCGCACGCTCGATGCCATCGTGCAGGAGGCGAAAGACCTCGCTGACCTCGGTGTGAAAGAGCTGATCGTCATCGCACAGGACATCACCCGCTGGGGCATGGACCTCTACGGCAGGCCGAGCCTCGCGCGGCTGCTGCGGGAGTTGGCGAAGATCGACGGCATCCGCTGGATCCGCCTGCACTACCTCTACCCCGAGATCATCGACGACGAGCTCATCGACCTCATCGCAAATGAGGACAAGATCGTCAAGTATCTCGACATCCCCATCCAGCACATCAACAACGACATTCTCCGCCGCATGAACCGCCACTGCACCGGCGACGAGATCCGCGCGCTGCTGCAGAAGCTGCGCGCGCGCATTCCGGGTCTCGTGCTGCGCACAAGCCTCATCACGGGCCTGCCCGGCGAGGGCGAGGCGGAATTCGAGGAGCTGTGCACCTGGCTGCGCGAGGTGCGGCTTGAGCGCGTGGGCGTGTTCCCGTTCTCCCCCGAGGAGGGGACGCCCGCCGCCGTGATGACCGACCGCTGCGAGCCGGACGAGGCCCAGCGCCGCGCCGATCTCATTCTCGAGCTGCAGGCCGGCATCATGGACGACTACAACGCCGCCTGCATCGGGCGGGACATGACCGTTTTGTGCGAGCACCGGGCCAGGAGCGGCATGTGCTCCGGACGGACGTATGCCGACTCGCCGGAGATCGACGGCACGGTCTACTTCACCGGCACCGCCCGGCCCGGCGACATGGTCACGGTGCATATCACCGGCTGCGACGACGGCGATCTCGCCGGCGAACAAATCCACGAATGAGGTGCTGACATGACAACTGCAAACAAAATCACCATCTTCCGCGTGATTCTCATCCCCGTGTTTCTGGTGCTGATGTACCTGCGCTTCCCCGGCCATACGTACTGGGCGTTCGGCGTATTCGTGCTCGCGAGCCTGAGCGACTTCGCCGACGGCTACATCGCGCGGCACTATAATCAGGTGTCCGACTTCGGCAAGTTCATGGATCCGCTGGCCGACAAGCTGCTGGTCGTGGCGGCCATGCTGCTGTTTGTCGAGCAGCACCAGATGCCCGCGTGGGCGCTGCTGCTCGTGGTCGCGCGCGAGTTTGCCGTGACCGGCCTGCGACTCATCGCCGTGGACAACGGCCGCGTCATCGCCGCCGCCTGGTCCGGCAAGATCAAGACCGCCTCGACCATGGTGGCCATCTGCCTGATGCTGCTGTGGAACATTCCCTGGCTCAACACCGTGTGCTGGGTCGTCATCGTCGTGACGACGGTGTACTCCGGTGTGGAGTACTTCGTGAAGAACCATGACGTATTTCAGAAAGCCGCCTGAAGCATAAAAAGGCCAGCGGGCATGATGCCCGCTGGCCTTTTTGGGGTTATGCCTCAGAACGTGAATGCCTGCAGCGGCTTGTCATACTCCGAGTGCCCCGTGGAGAACGGCTTGCCCTCGACCGTGACGCGCACGGTCGTGCAGTTGAAGTTATCGAGGAACGTGTTGACGAGACTGCCCATGTACATGAGCTCGCCCGTCGAGCCGCTCTCGCGCAGACCGGCGAGGAACGCCTCGTTCAGGTCGAGGCTGAGCGCGTCGCCATCCTTCGAGATGGCGAGCACCTGGCTGCCCTTCGGCAGGGCGTTGTGCGCGATGAGCTGCTCCGTGATCGCCTGCGCATACGCCGTCGTGACGGCCGGCTCCGCATCCGGGATCTGCGCCGCGTCAGCGTGCAGGTCATCGGCCGCGTCGTTCGGGAAATAGAGCTTGCAGGACGTGTCCACGCCGCCGGCGGCGGCCGTCTGCGTCGGCGGTGTCTCCGGCGCAGGGGTCTGCTCCGCCGCGTCCTTCCCGCCGCAGGCGCACAGCAGCGCCAGCGTCAGCACGCACGCGAGCAGGAGCGAAAGGTATTTTTTCATGTCAGTGCCTCCTGTGCGGCCACGCTTTGCTCCGGCCGCGTTTTTTCCAGCATACCACACCGGCGCGCGGCGCGCAACCTTGACATTGCCGGGTGCATATGCTAAGATGATGAATGCGATGAACGGAAAGAGTACGCCTGTTGCCCGGTCTCAGAGAGGCGCCCAGACGCTGTGAGGGTGCTGTCCGGCGGGGCGGAACGTGCGTCCGGGAGCGCGGCGGGAGGAAATGCCCGCCCGAAGGCACCGCGTTACGGTGCAGCGAGCGAGAAACGAGAGTGGAACCGCGAAGGACTTCGCCTCTCATGCCGGACGGCATGGGGGCGCTTTTTTATTGCAAATACGTCTCAAAGGAGCCTGAATATGAAACTGTACAACACCATGTCCATGCAGAAGGAAGAGTTCGTGCCGATCGAGCCGGGCAAAGTGCGCATGTACGCCTGCGGCCCGACGGTGTATAACTACATCCACGTCGGCAATGCGCGCCCGATCATCATGTTCGACGTGCTGCGCCGCTATCTGGAGTACCGCGGCTACGAGGTGACGTTCGTGCAGAACTTCACCGACGTGGACGACAAGATCATCAAGCGCGCCAACGAGGAGGGCATCTCCAGCGAGGAGGTCGCGAAAAAATACATCGCCGAATACTTCACCGACGCGCACGCGCTCGGCGTCCGCGAGGCGACCGTGCACCCGAAGGCCACTGAAAACATCCAGCAGATCATTGACCTCATCACGACGCTCATCGACAAGGGCTACGCCTACGAGGTCAACGGCGACGTGTACTACCGCACGCTGAAGTTCAAGGACTACGGCAAGCTCAGCCACCAGCCGATCGAGGACCTGCAGTCCGGCGCGCGCATCGACGTCAACGACATCAAGGAGAACCCGCTCGACTTCGCGCTCTGGAAGGCCGCCAAACCCGGTGAGCCGTCCTGGGACTCGCCGTGGGGCAAGGGCCGCCCCGGCTGGCACATTGAGTGCTCGGCCATGTCCAACCGCTACCTCGGCAAAACGATCGACATCCACTGCGGCGGCAGCGACCTCGCTTTCCCGCACCACGAGAACGAGATCGCCCAGTCCGAGGCCGCCAACGGCTGCAAGTTCGTCAACTACTGGCTGCACAACGGCTTTATCAACATCGACAACAAGAAGATGAGCAAGTCGCTCGGCAACTTCTTCACCGTGCGCGAGGCCGCCGCTGTCTACGGCTACGACTGCATCCGCATGTTCATGCTCATGAGCCACTACCGCAGCCCGCTCAACTACTCCGGCGAGATTCTCATGCAGGCCAAGGCCGCGCTCGAGCGCCTGCGCACCGCCAAGAGCAACCTTGAGTTCTTCATCGCCAACGGCCGCGACGGCGAGCTGAGCGAGGCGGACGCCGCCTTCGTGCAGGGGCTGGACCAGTACCGTGAGAAGTTCGACGCCGTCATGGACGACGACTTCAACACCGCCGACGCGATCTCCGTCATCTTTGAGATGGTGCGCGAGATCAACACCGCCGTCTCCCCCGCCGCCGACCCGAGCAAGACGCTGGCGCAGGCATGCCTCGACCGTTTCCTCGAGCTGTGCGACGTGCTGGGCATCCCGTTCGGCTCCGACAGCAGCGAGGACCCCGAGGCAAAGGCCATCGAGGAGAAGATTGCCGCGCGTCAGGCCGCTCGCAAGGCCAAAAACTGGGCCGAGGCCGACCGCATCCGCGACGAGCTCAAGGCCGCCGGCATCGTGCTCGAGGACACCCCGCAGGGCGTCAAGTGGAAGCGCGCATAAATTGACCCGATTGCATATCTGACGACCGCCCCGGCCATCTGGCCGGGGCGATTTTACCGTCGCAGCGTACAAAAATCCCCGATTGGAAACCCAATCGGGGATTTTCGCAGTTTATGGGGTAAGGGATAGTTCGCATCAGGGATGCTGCGGTGCATCGGAGTCTTCCGCTTCCGTGTCCGCTTCGTCCGTCGGGATCTCCGCCGTCTCGGTGCTGTCCTCAGCGGTCACTTCCGGCTCTGCTTCCGGAGCGTCCGGCTCGGCCGGAGTTTCCGCCGCTTCTTCAGCGGCCGCGGCTGCGGCTTCCGTCTCGGCGGCTGCCTTCGCCTCCGCTGCGGCAGCACGCTTGGCCTCTTTGGACTCCTTGGCAGCGGCGTGCCTGGCCTGGAGCTTCGCGTACTCCTCGCCCAGCCACATGCGCAGACCCTGCTTGCGCAGTGTTGCCGCTTCTTCCTCGGTCATCGTTCCCGCCGCGACTGCCTTCTTCAGCTTCCGGCAGTAGAGCAGGCGCAGCACCGCGACGATCACGGCCAGCACGATGAGCACGATGAGAATGTAGAACAGCGGGCCATGGTGCGCCTTCGTGACGGCAAACTGCAGGTCGCGGTCCATGGTCTTGAAGACGAGGTAGCTGCCGTCGCGGCTGCTGGACGTACTCGCCCAAGTGCCGTTCTGGTAGGTGTAGACCGTGTAGCTCGCGCCGGTATCTGGTGCGTAGACACGCAGGGAGACGGTGTTGTCCGTGTCGTCCTCGACCGTGTCGTTGAGGATCTCGACGTTATACTTCATGTACAGCTGTTGGTTGCCGCGCAGCGTCGGGCCGTCGGCCTCGGCGGAGGTGATGTGCACATCCGTCGCCGGGTCAAAGACGCCCTCAGCCAGCACGATCGGCGTGCGGCTGTTGTCGGCATACAGGTCGCCGGCCACGACCGTCGAGACAGCGGTGTACTCCGCCTTGACCTCGAGGTCGAAGGTCAGGTGGCTGTAGTCATGCTCCGGCCAGGAGCCATAGTTGCCCTCCACCGTCGGGCAGTCGGGGATCTGAGATTCGTCGATCGAGCCGCCGTAGGCAAACGTGATCGTCTTGACGACCTCACCGTTGGCCGTGAAGGTGACGGCAAAGCTGGAGAACTCCGCCGGGATGCCGTCGCGTGCCATGAAGGCCTCATAGCTCATACCCTCGGCCTTGCCCGCGTAGCTGATGCCGTCGATGCCGGCCTCCGTCTCGTGGACGAAGTAGTTGTCGGCCGCGCTGCCGTCCTTATCGATCTCGCCCGCGATGGTGCCGACGCAGTTGCCGGAGCCGTTGAGATTCACGAGCGTGTTGCAGCCGCTGACGTTCATGCCGTAACCGGCGATGCCGCCGATGTAGTTGCGGCCGGTCAGCTCGCACTTGGCAAAGCTGTTGCGCACGGAGCCCTGTGACTGGCCGACGATGCCGCCGACGTAGTCGCCCGCCGTGCTTTCGGCCGTGCCGTAGCCCTCGCAGCCGCTGATAACGCCCAGATCCGCGTAGCCGCAGACGGCGCCGACACAGTCCTTGCGCGAGGTGGCATTGCCGTAGTTCTTACTGTCGAGCAGCACGCACTTGGTAAAGTACTTGGCCGTCAGCGTGGAATCTTTGATAACATTGGAGTCGCTCTCGGGGTCGAAATCGTACTCGATGTCCATCGTGCCGGCAACGCCGCCGACATTCACATCGCCATCGATCTTGCCGTAGTTATCGCAGTTATAGACCTTGCCGTCCGTCGTGCTCGAGAGCTCTTCCTCCGAGACGTCCTGAATGATGTCGTCCTTGTCCTTGCTCAGGGCAAGCTCCAGAATGTCGCACAGGCGCATCATGACGACGTTGAACTGGTCGTTGACCGACTTCATGTCGCTGATGATCTGAGTGCTGTAGGTGGCCGTCTCCACGCTCAGGCGGGACAGGCCGGCCGAAATGCTGCCGAGATCGTCGAACATCTGCTCCATCGCGGTGCGGTAATCGCTGCTGATGTCGGGCAGGTTGAGCGGATCGTTGCTGGCGAGGTATTTCGTGACCTGGTCGAGGTAGCTCATGCCGGTCGAGAAGTTGCCGCTCGAGGACTTGAGCGCATCGAACGCGTTTTTGAACGCGGCGCTCATATAATCCAAGCGGGTGTGGCCGGTGGAGTCCTCGGTGAGGTAGTACAGGTTGATGATCTTCGTCATCGTGGAGATGTCGCCGGAGATCGCGCCGATTGCCGAGGCGGCGTCGCCCATGCCCTTGAGCAGGGCATCGCGCTGCGACTCATAGGTGCCGAGGTTGTCGGGATTGTACTCATAGCCATACTTGTCGGACATCTGCTGCCAGTTGTCCGGGCGGCTGGCGATCAAGTCGTAGGAGCCGGTGCCGTAGGTGTTGTCCATGACCTTCATGAGCCAGGCACAGTAGTCCATGGCCGCGTTGAGCTGGTCGGACGAAACGCTCAGGTCCTTGGCCGCGTCCTTGAAGGCCGTCTTGTCGGCCTCGGTCATCTCATCGACAATGTCGAGATAGTCAAAGCCCTTGTTGAAGTAATCGATCGATTTGTCAAGCGACACGGCCGCCGTGGAAAACTCCGTGATCGCGGGGGCGAGCATTTTCTCCGCCGTGTTGATGCGGATGAACACTTCGTTGACGGTCGTGACCGTGTTGTCCACATAGTCCGTGGTGCGCTCGGCCACATAGCGCGCGCTCTCCGTGGCGCGGGCCGCGCTGTCGCTCAGCACGCCGACCGTGGCGGCCAGCGATGACGCCGCGGCGCCCGAGTGGTTGAGCAGGGTATCCATCAGATCATGGAGCGTGTTGAGCTCCTTGGCCATGGCGCCGATCGAGCCGGACTCCACGTCCAGCGTGATGAACGGCTCCATCTGGCCGCAGATGCCGCCGACGTCCTTGCGGCCGGAGGCCGTGCCCCAGTTCGTGCAGCCGGAGACCAGACCGCTCTGGCGGCCGACGATGCCGCCGATGTTGTAGCCGACGTGCTCAAAGCCGACGCCGCCCCAGTTCGTGCAGCCGATGATGACGCCGGACGAGAAGCCGCAGATGCCGCCGACGTCCGTGGAGGTGTTGGCCTTTTTCGGCGCGTCGTCATCCTCGTCGTCGGAGGCGGTCGGGAGCGTCAGGGAGTCGAGATCCTCTGTGCTGCCAACGGCCTCGCTGGCGTTGATGTTCACGCCTGTGGTGTTCGAGCAGTAGGAGATGGTGCCGATGTTCTGACCGACGATGCCGCCGACGTAATGGTCGCCCTCGACAAAGCCTTCGGTCTTGCAGTTATAGATCATGCCGCTGCCTTCGTTCGTGCCCGCGATGCCGCCGACGTTGTTCTCGCCGGAGATCGTGCCGTTGAACGAGCAGCCGGAGATCGTGCCGTAGTTCGTGCCGACGATGGCGCCGATCTCGTTGAGGGTACCGGCGGCGTCGATGTTGCCGGTGACCTTCAGGTCACGGACGGTGCCGACCGCCTGCACATAGCGGAACAGGCCCATATGGGACGCGTCGCCCGAGAGCTCCAGCCCGCTGACCGTGTGGCCCTGCCCCTCGAACGTGCCGCCGAAGGTCGGGATCGGCACAAAGTCCGACCCGCTCAGGTCCACATCGTTGTCCAGATAGACCGTCTTGCCCTGCGAGTACGTGTCGAGCTTGCAGCTTTTGCTCAGCTGCACGAGATCATCCGCAGAGTAGATATGGATCTCCTTGGTGTTCGGCTGGGCAGCTGCGCCGCACAGCAGGCACAGAGCCGCCACGAGCACCAGCGCAAGCAGACGACGCACATTATGTCTCTTCATCGGAACCCTCCTCACCGTGCAGATCTGCCGCCGGCACAGTCTGCGCCGGAGCCTCCTCCATCTGCACATTTCCGATATCGATCGATGCGCTGACCGTGCCGCTGACACGACCGTGGATCTCCGCATCGACGTAACCGTTGATATAGCCGCGCACGTGTCCGTTGACACGCATGGCCCCCTGCAGATGCTGCTGCGCGGCGTGGTGGCCAATCGTAAAGGATGTTTTTTCAACCAGAGAATCGCCCAGCAGCAAGATCTGCGGCAGGACGCACATGACCAGCACCATCGAGATCAGCGTGCCGCGGCCCAGGCAGATGCCGATAGACGCGACCGTGTTCTCCGAGGACAAAAAGCCGATGGACATGCCGGCTGCGGCGAGGATGGTGCCGGAGGTCACGACCGTCGGGAACGCCTGGTTGAGCGCCTCGATCATGGCTTCCTTATAGGGCATCTCCTCCTTGAGCCGGAGGTACCGGCTCGAGATGACGATGGCGTAGTCGATGTTCGCGCCCATCATGATGGAGCTGACGATCAGGTACGCCAGGAAATACAGATTGTTGTGCAGGATCGTCGGGAACGAGAAGTTGATCCACACACTGCCCTGGATCACGAGGATCAACAGCAGCGGCAGTGCCACGGACTTGAACGTCAGCAGCAGCACGAGGACGACGAACACGAGCGTGAGAATGCTGATGAGCGTGTTGTCCGTGCTGAAGGCATCGGAAAAGTCCTTGTCCTTGGCCGTCTCGCCGACGAAATAGGACTCGTCGTAATACTTGCCGACGACACCCTTGATGACCGTCAGATAATCGTAGGTCTCCTCACTCTCGACCGGGAGGTTGAGATAGAGGATCATGCGCGAATAATTCTCGGAGTGGAGCTGTTTTTCGCCGTCGATGAGGCGGTCATACATCTCCTCCAGGTCGCGCATGGTCGCAGCGTCGATCTTCGAGCGGTAGATATCGCGCTGCTCATACAGGAACTTGAACATGTTAATGAGCGGCACGGAGCAGTTGTCGATATTGCTCAGATCCACGAGCTGGCCGATGGCCTTCGTGTAATCGTCATTCGCAGTGCAGTAGGCCGTGTACAGCGCGCGCGACACGCCGATGTCGATGTCCGTGAGCTCGGCAAACTTGCGCGGCGTGAGCGAGTCGGTGACCATGTAGCCGTCCTTGGCCTCCTCACCCGCGAGCGCCTGAATGTGATCAACACCCTTGAGCTCGTTGAGGTCATCAAGCAGATCTGCCTCGCTCTCAAAGTCTGTGAACGGGAAGATGAGCACGACCTGGTTCGTCTCGCCGAAGGTGGCGTTGATCTTCTTTTCGGCGATCTTGTAGTCGTTTTGCTTGATGGTGTCGAGCGTGCTGTAGCCGAACACGTACGGGCACTTGCTGCTGAGCAGGAAGCCCGCGATGATGATGACCAGAAAGATCGGCGGCACGATGTAGCGGCTGCGGATGGCAAAGCGGCCGAGCGCGTCGATGCGCGGCAGGAACTGGCGGTGGTGCGTCCTGTCGATCCACGGGCTCATATACATGATGAGCGCCGGCATGAGGAAGAACACCGTCAGCATCAAAAACAGGATCGACTTGATGAGCACGAGGCTCATGTCCTCGCCGATCTTGATCTTCATGAACGAGAGCGCAAGCAAACCCGAGATCGTCGTCAGGCTCGAGGCCGAGATCTCCGGAATGGCCAGCGTCAGCGCGCGGATGGTCGCCTCACGGGGCTCGAGATGCTCGCGCTCTTCCGTGTAGTGGTGGCACATGATGATCGCATAGTCGATGCCGAGGCCGAGCTGCAGCACCGCCGCGATGGAGTTGGTGATGAACGAGACCTCATGGAACCAGTAGTTCGTGCCTTTGTTGACCCAGACGGCCACGCCGAAGGTGATGATAAGCACCGGGACCTCCGCGTAGGTGTGGCTCGTGAGCAGGAGCACCACAAAGATGGAGCACATGAGGATGATGAGCACGATGCGCATCTCGCGCTCGAGGATCTCGCCGGTCGGGTTGCCGACCTCCGTTGTGATATAGGTATCATAGCCGTCGAGCGCCGCGCGGACGTTCTTCACGCCCTGAATGCTGATCTCGTCGAGCTTTTCCCCGTCGAACGTGACCTCAAAGAGCGCCGAGGCACTATTATAATGGTGTGTGTCTTTTTCAAACACCACGTCCTTGACACCGTCCACACCGCGCAGCATCTCGGCAAGCTCCTCCGCCTGCGCAAGCGTCACATTGGACACCATGACCTTCGCATCCCCGTAGGTGATGAACTCGCTGTTCATGATCTCCAGACCCTGGCGCGTCTGCGTGGAGTCCGGCAGATAATCGGTCAGCTCATTGTTGACGTCCGTCTTGCTCGCCGAGAAGATCGACAGCACGCACGCCACGGCAAACAGCACCACGAACAGCCGCCGCTTGTCCACAATGAACGCCGCCAGACGCTCCATAAACGATTTCTTCATACCCTAGCCCCTCATCGGGCGGCTCCCCCGCCCGGGATCTCTCTGCGCGCCCGGCCGGAACCGGTTACATCAAAAGTTAAAAAACAGTAACAAAATGTGTTTTGCTGTCGTTTTCGGGTGTAACTGCGCAAAGTTAACATAAACAATTACGGATTCTTTTGTATCATACGATATCCCAAACACGATGTCAACCGTGAAAACGGATTTTCCCGCGATTTTCCTTAATTTTTTTCCACATTTTCTTGAAAATGCGCGCATTTTCACGTCGGTTCCGCAAAAAATCAGACGTTTTGTCAAGAAATCAACCGCGCATTGATTTTTCGTCCCGCGTGCTGTGCGGTAACATATTTCTGCAAAACGGCGTCGAAAAATGGTAACAAAAAATCGACCCGTCGGAATCAGAACCGGATTCCGGCGGGTCGAATTTTGTAACTTTTTCATGCTTCAAAGATCTTCTCCACACGGCGGATATACGCTGGCAGCGCCCCCTCAAAGTCCACGCCGAAGCGGCGCGGCGTATCGCGCCAGAGCGAACGGCAGATGCTCTCGTCCGTGAGCGCGGTGGCCGTTTCGAGCGCGGCACTCAGCGGCGCGCCGCGCACGAGCAGCGCCGCGAGGGCGGAGGCGAACACATCGCCCGTGCCGTAAAACACGCCGGGATGCGCCGGGCGCATGCTCGCGTGCATCTCCCCCGTGCGGCAGTCGCAGGCGACGTTGCCGATCACGTCCGGCTGCGGGCGCACGCCGGTGACCGTGACGACGCCGGCGCCGAGCGCGCCGAGCGCCTGAAACAGCTGCGCAAGATAGGCATCGCTGTGCGTGCCGGGCTCATACGGCAGGCCGGCCAGCAGCGCCGCCTCCGTGACGTTCGGCGTGATGACGTCCGCGCGCGAGAGCAGGCGGCGGAAGGCTGCGCACATACGGTCGTCGATCTGGGAGTAATAGCTGCCGTTGTCAGCCATGACCGGGTCGATCACGACCAGGGTGTCCGGCGCGGCGATGCAGTCGAGCGTCTGTGCGAGCAGCTGCGCCTGCTCGGGCGAGGCGAGGTAGCCGGAATAGACCCCGTCGATGCGCGCGCCGATGCGCTGCCAGTGGTGCGCAATGGGCAGCATATCGTCCGACAGGTCGCGGAACGTCCAGCCGGTGAACTCGCCCGTGTGCGTGCTGAGCACGGCCGTAGGAATACAGGCGCACTCCACGCCCGTGGCGGAGATGACCGGCAGCGCCACGGTCAGCGAGCACTTGCCGAGCCCGGACAGATCGTGGATGGCGGCAATGCGCTTGAGCGGCGGTAACGTGTTGTCCATACGATGACCTCGGTTCGTTTTAGAATGGTGCACAGCAGACGGCCCCCGGCAAGGCACCGGGGGCGCGTGGAAATGGCTCAGCCATCGGACGACGGGAGCGCGCGCAGCTGCGCGTCGATCTCCGCGAGCGAGTCGGCCGTTAGGCCCGACTGGGCAAACCCGGCCACCTGGCGCAGCGTCATGGCGGCGGTCATCTGCAGGGCCGGATTCTTCAGGATCTTGGGGAAGAACCGCTCGAGAACCGCGACCGCCTCCGGCGCGCTGAGCAGCTTCTTCATCGTGTCGTCCACAGTGTATGTCACGTTGCTTTCCTCCCTGTCTCCGGATGGCCGGAGGACAGATTTCACAAAAAACCAGAGATTTTGTAGTGATTATACACAAATCACGGCCGATTGTCAAATCCCGTGCTTCCGGCGAGTGCCGCCGGGGCATCGCGCCGGTCCAGATAGCGCAGAAACTGCCGGTGCAGACCGTCGCCGTATGCGGGTATCTTGAGCCGCTGGCCGCCGTCGTGTTCGCGGCCGCGCTGCTGCACGAGACGATGCAGCCGCTGCAGATACTCGGTGCGGTGCTCATCCTCTGCGGTGCCGCTGGCGCCGAGTGCATGCCCATGCTGCTGCAACGGCACCAGAAGTGCTGAGCCGATTTGCATATCGGCAAACTGCGCAGCGGCGGGTGCGCAGTTTTTTCCTGCGTCCGGCCGGTGTCCGGGAGAGCACCGGCGCACAGGCGGGACAAAAGAATCGCCGGCACACCTCCGTGTGCCGGCGATTTGTGCATTTGGCCCTGAGAAGCCGCGAACCGCTCATTGACGCCCGGCGTACCATGGTGTATTCTGAACGCGCGGTGTGCACACGCGCCGCGGGAGGAGGCCACCCGTGATCGGTGCACTGACATATGAAGAAGTCCTGCGGGCCACCATGCGGAGCAACTGGATCCACGCGCTGTGGCTGTTTGCGGTTGTCGTGCTGATCTGGGTCTGCACGATCCTCCTTACGCTGTACGGCAATCGGAAGAAAAAACCGAAAGGCAAAGATGACAGCTGGCAGGTGTCGGTTTTTCTGCTGGTGCTTGTCGTGATTGGATATGGTATCTGTGTTGGCACATCGGTTCCCGAAGAGAACGCGCGCATCCAGCAGGACATTGACGAATACGCCTATGTCACCGTGCATGGTTCCTATACCCGGAACACAGCCTCCCGCCGCAGGTGTCTGCAAAAAAAGAGACACGCTCTCGCGTGTCTCTTTTTTGGAGGCGCCACCCGGATTTGAACCGGGGGTCAAGGATTTGCAGTCCCATGCCTTACCACTTGGCTATGGCGCCAAAAAATGGAGCGGGCAACGAGATTCGAACTCGCTACCTCCACCTTGGCAAGGTGGCGCTC
>OLPF01001629.1_pt1 | contig 17593 bp, 17 predicted proteins | sample 1673121 | NCBI WGS metagenome assembly OLPF01 (sample SAMEA3136756, study PRJEB25190) | human gut metagenome
TGCACGGGGCAGGGCCTTGCGCTGCTTATAGGCCAGGCTTGTACATGGCGGCCTCTGCAAGCGTTGCATCGGTAATCCGCTCGCCTTGTGTTGCGTACAGGCACAATTCCAGCATCTTCGTGTAGGTGCCCATACCGCCATGCGCGGTATCCGCGGCCATGGCTGCCAAGCGTTCCACCACGCTTTCATCCATGTTATATCCCCGCAACGCCTGCCGGATTTCATCCTTTCGCGCCCCGCTAAAGCTATACTGAAACATTCTCCGCGACAGCTGGGTGGTGTCCCTCCGGTTAAGAACATTAGCAATCGCTGGTGTGCCAAACAGCAGGATCGCCACCCCCGCGTTGTCATGGAGCTTCCGCAGCACATCCAGCTTTTCAACGTTCCACTTCTTGAGGTATTCCGCTTCGTCCACCAGGATAACCGTATCCGGCTGCTGCCTGAGCGCGCGGATGATCTTTTGCGTGCGACTGTTGATCGTACCGTTCACTTGCAACCCCAGTCCCGCTCCAATTTCATCCAATAGATCGCCCAGACGCATGCTCAGCCACGCCTCGATGTGAATAGCGTGGACTTGCTTTCCACTCACGATCTGCACCACTGTGGTCTTGCCTGTTCCCGGCATTCCCATTACCACACCGATCTCCCGGTGCTTGATGCAGAAGTCGCAAAAACCCAGCGCTCCCACCAGGTCCTTTGTCAGGATGATTTCCTGTGTAGTCTTGCAGCCGCCTTCTGCGTTGGATACTGTCATGGCAGCAGGGGCAAGGCCCTGGCTGCGCTCCCATTCATCCACCCAAGCCCACAGTCTGGCGGCGCTCTCCGGCTTTAGGCTGGCTGTCCCATTAAGTGCTAGGGTATTGATTGGGCTGCGGTTGATGCCTGTCGCCTCGCTAATGGATTGATACTTGATCCCATCCCGATCATGGATTTCCTTCAGCTTTTGTCCCAGTTCTCGCAGGGAGCGGCTTTCTGTTTCTACCCGTAATGCTTCCATTTCATATCATCCTTTCCATTTCCACCGTCGCGTCCTATCCGGGCGTGATTTCGCGCCGTTTTGCTGGCGCGAAGGCGGCGTCAATCCGCATCCGGCTGGCGGAAAAAGGCCAGTCCCGCCATCTCCTGGCGTTCCCGGATGGCGCTTGATACCTTTTGCTTGGTTTCCGCCTTCCTTTCCTCCTTGGCCATAGCCTCCTGAGCCCCTCGGTAGGCCCGTTCGTGTACTAGGCTGGTAATTGTTGCCCCCTGGGCCATGTCGGGTATTTCCATCGCCATGTCGTCGATCATCCGCACACGCTCCACAGGCAACCGTAGCGCCGCCATTTTCTCCTTGCGCGTCCGGGCCTGCATGGCTGTTAGCTGCGCTATCTTTTCTTCGTCCTCACCCAGCAGCTTGTATTGTTCCGCCGTCTTCGCGGTGCAGATGTACGCATTGTCCTTCATCACGGTGATGTACCCTTTGATGTGCTGAAACATCACCACCTGCACTCGTGCGCCGACAATCCCGGCCATCGCTTCATCCCAATAGCGCATATGGCTGATATAGATGCCGTCTGGCCGTACAACTCGCTCGCATTTTTCGCTCATTGCAATGGACAGCGTGGGCCATCCAACGGTTTCCGTTCGCGCCTTGCTGTGACTCTCATACATTTCCAGCGGGCTTGCTTCCCGTCCCTCGGGCCCTCTGTAGGCATGGTATTCCGGCAACAAGGAGTTTGCAAAGTAGGCCGCAAATTCTTCAAAGGTTATTAGTCGCTTGCGCCGTAGATCTTCCATCAGCTTTTCCGGTTTGGTGCCAATCTTGTTGCCGCAATAGCCCGGCATCTCCTTGATCCATTCCTCCATCAGACCGAATGCCCGCTCAATGGTCTTGCTCCGTGCCCGCCAGGGGAGCGCGTGGTGCACGCCGATCCCCAAGCATTTCAGCAGCGCATTGTCCGCCGTGATTTCGCTGTTGAGCTTGCCTGGCTGATAAGCCTGCTCACCTGTGCCCTCAATCATCCGGGAGCGGTAGTCCTTGCCGTTATCGATATACAGCCACATCGGCGGTCCCTCAAAGGGCGATCCCGTCTTGGCTATGGCCAGCGCCAGCGATTCTCCTATGGTCTTGCTGTTGGGGCTGAAGCTCAGCAGCCATCCCACAAAGCACCCGCTGCAAGCGTCCATCCAGGCTGTCAGCCACGGTCTGCGGGCCACACCCTTACTGTCCAGCACAAAAAGGTCAAACACGTGATGGTCTCCAAACCACACTTCATTTACTTGCTCCGGCCTCTCACGCCGCACCTTGGGAATATATAGATCGTCAAACCGCTTGTTTCCATACCTTCCCAATGTGACCACGGCGGGATCAAGTGTCTTGACGTACCGGTTGATGCTGCTGTGATGCGATGGGATTACCATCCCGCTCCCCGCACACCGGCACGCTTCGCCTGGATCGGCCCCACGGGCCAGCATATCTGCCCGGTTGCAGCTCTCCGGGTTGTGACAGCACTCCTCGCATATGGCGGGACCAAGCCTGTCACGCAGCTCCCTGAGCCGCATATACACCCGGTTCTGGCTTGGCCTGCCATTGGTCAGATAGCTGTAATTGATCCGGTCCTGCGCCAGTAGGCACAGCGTCCGGCTCTTCCCTTTGTCGCTCCGCATGGTTTTGTCCATCAGCCCTTCCAGCCCTTCGGCCTCGTATTTCCTTTCCCAATCGTAGATGCACCGGGGCTTTACCCCCATGGCTTCCGCAATCTCCGCCCGCCGCTGTGCCGATCGCTTGTCGCCGCGCAGCAGCTGCATTTCCTTGACTGCGTGTAGCTTGTCCATCAGGGTGTCCAGCTTCTCCTGCCCAAAGCGGGCCAGATATGCGGTGATGTCGCCCTCTTTGACGCCTTCCTGCTGCAGTGCGCGCCGCACTCTCACATCATCCGGCAAGCTGGAGATAGGAACTTGATAAACACTTCCTGATTTGCCTCCACGCCCATGAACTTTTACGACCTCAATGCTACCGTTTGTGGCATATCGTCTAATTGTTCTTAAAGGTGTGTTTGTTAGTATTGCTGCATCTTTCAGATCAATCATATCATGATCAACCTCTATGGAGGTCTTGCTGCTTATCATGATGCCACCTCGCTTTTTGGATGTACCAGATCATCCAACGTGCATCTTAATGCCCGCGCAATCTTATCTGCAGCTTCCAGTCCTGGCATGACTTTTCCGCGCTCATACTCGCAGATTTTGCTTTGAGATACTCCAGATAGAGCAGCCAATTGTTGCTGGGTCATCTTCTGTAACTTTCTGATTTTCTTGATCTGCAGCTCCATAATTGCCGCTCCTTCTCTGTCATTTGCGAATAATATCATTAAACGAATATTATCCACAAACGAATATTATCACAGATATGAATTTATGTAAATACTTTTTTGGTCTTTTCATGTAGAGCTTTTTATGATATTATCCTCAATAGGATAAAAGGAGGTTTTTTCTATATGCTGATTGGTCGGCAGATCGCGCGACTCCGTTTAGAGCGTGGTATGACTCAAAAAGATTTGGCAAAGGCAGCCAACCTTGGACAAAGTACTATAAGCTGTATAGAGAGTGGCGACCGCGACCCAACGCTAAGCACCATTGAGCAGTTATGCAATGCTTTGTCAATTTCTCTTGCAGAGCTTTTTTCAGGAGAAGCGACAATACCATATACTGGTGAAGATTCTGAAGTATTCAAGAGACTGTTTGCCTTGTCGCACGAGCAAAAACTATTGGTTTTTGAACTCATTGATGAATTCTATCGGTCAAACGAAAAAAAGAAACCCAAAACTAAAAAAGAATATGTAAAAGCTGTGCTTGGAAATGCCGCAGCTGGAGTTCCACTAATTAATCCAAGTTATGATTCAGACTATATTTCTGTGCCTGCCAAGTATGCAGGAAATAACTATATTCTTATTCGCGCTCAAGGGGATAGCATGGACCCATCAATTTTAGACAATGATATTGTAGTCGTGCATCGTGATCAAGTTCCTTATTCTGGAGAAGTCGCTCTTGTCTTGGTAAAAAGCATGGGCGAGGACGAATACACCATTAAGCGATATTATGAAAATGACGACACCGTAGAATTGGTTTCAGAAAATTTTCATTATCCTCCTCTTATATATAAGAAATGTGACATTGTTTCCGCTCGTAAGGTAGTTGATGTCATTCACAGTAGGTCAAAACAAGACAAATGAATAAATATACATTTTATTTAATTTTATTGCAGTATATGTGCATATGATTAGAATAAAGGAAATATTCCATCAAGCCTTTTATTTCTTAGCATTTAGTTTAATATTGTGTGGCCGCAATCGAATTTTATCTGGCCGCAATCTGTTGTGCTATACCAGATTGTACATTATTGTTTTGTGCCCTGAAAAATCCCTCAACCTGTTGATATAACGGCGTTTAACGCGATTTGTCTTTTCGTTTAACGCTTTCGTTCTTTTCCTTCCTGCTCTCCACGCATACGCAAAAAAGCGGCCTTTTCGCCGCTTCATTGTTTTGGAGTTCGCGCCATTTCACTTTTTCCTTTCACTGCCGTCCATGCCCGGAACCCGTTGATTTACCGGGCTTTCCCCGGCTTTCCCTGCACCTTTTTCCTCAGGTCCCTTTTGTTTTGGAATTCACACCGTTACAGCCAGGGCGGGCTTGCCGCAGCGGGGGAATGGCAGCAGCTGCGGGCGCTTTTTCCACCGCTTCAGGGCAAACGGGTGCTGGATCTGGGGTGTGGCTATGGCTGGCACTGCCGCTATGCTGTGGAGCAAGGGGCAACACAGGTGCTGGGCATAGATATAAGCGAACGGATGCTTGCGGTAGCCCGGCAGCGCAATGGTGACCCGCGCATCACTTACGCGGTGTGCGCTATCCAGGACTATGCTTACCCGGAGTCCTCCTGGGACTGCGTGATATCGAACCTGGCCCTGCACTATTTGGAGGATCTGGCGGCAGTTTACCGGCTGGTACATCGCACCCTGGTGCCAGGGGGATACTTTGTGATGAATATAGAACATCCGGTGTTCACCGCAGGGGTTGGGCAGGACTGGGTTTATAACGCGCAGGGCGAACCGTTGTACTGGCCCGTGGACCGGTATTTTGATCCGGGGGAGCGGGTTACCAATTTTCTGGGATGCCGGGTGACAAAGCAGCATCACACGCTGACGCAAATTCTGAATGGATTGTTGGCCAATGGCTTTGCCCTGGAGGCGGTGGAGGAGGCGCAGCCACCTGCCAGCATGATGGATTTGCCGGGTATGGCAGATGAAATGCGCCGCCCCATGATGCTGCTGGTCAAGGCGGTGGCCCGATAAAAAGACATCCCCTAAAAAAGGAAAGGCGCTTCAGCGGGCGCAAAACGCATGAGATTGATGCAGCGAATGGGCGAGAGCGCGCATCCAGTGGCTGAAAAAATACCCAAGCGGTAGCCAATCACGCGGGACAAGTGAATGAAATGAAAAAAGCGCGGCGTGCATATTTTCGGCACGCCGCGCTATACGGTCGAAGTGGGAACAGAAGCCGGAAGAGGTCGAATCCCCCTCGAATCTATCCGCGTAAATCGGCTTTGCGATTACTCGATGGTTCTCCAGGCGCTGAAGGGGAACGGCACGGACTGCACATGGCCCACAATCTGATCCCGGGCAATGGGGCCCACGTCATCGGCCCGGCTGTCATGGGAATTGGCGCGGTTGTCGCCCATGACGAAGTAGTACCCTTCGGGCACGGTATAGGCGGCAAAGTCCGCGTAGGGTCGATGCTCGATGTAGTCCTCCTCATAGCGCTCGCCGTTCACATACAGGTAGCCGCCGCGAATCTCCACCGTGTCACCGGGCAGGCCCACCACGCGCTTGACAAAGTTGGTGGAACCGCGGTTGGGATAGTGGCAGATCACCACGTCAAACCGTTCGGGGCCGCTGGTCAGGTAATCATACTTGGTGACAAACATGATTTCCCCGTCCTGTAGGGTTTCCAGCATGGAGCCGCCGTCCACCCGCACCGGCTCAAACAAAAAGGTGCGGATAACAAAGGCGATCAGCACCGCCGCGGCAATGGTAACCACCCACTCGAATATTTCCCGTTTCAGGGTTTTCTTGGGCTTTTCCTTCTGGCCGCGCTTGGCGGGTTGCGTGCTGTTCTCGGGGGTCACGGGTTCCAGTTCGGACATGGGAGTACGCCTCGCTTTCTGACAATGGTATGATTATATACGTTTAGCGCACAAGCGTCAAGGCCGCGCTGGCGGCGGGATAGAGCGTGACGGAGGCGGCCAGGGCCGCGGCAAGCAAACCGCGCCACTCCCGGCGTGGATCAGGGGTGGACAAGGCATGCCCTGCTTTTTCCAGCGATGCAAGGCGCTGGGCACGGCGGAGCACCTCCTGAGTATAGGCAGCCTTCATTCCGCTGCATCCTCCTTTCGGCGTAAACGTTTGCGGATGCGGTGCAGCCGCACCCGCACCTGGGGCAGGGACAGATGAAGGGCATCGGCCAGCTCCCGGTAGCTACGCCCTTCCATGGCGTAACCCAGCAACAGGAGCTGATCCACCTCGCTCAGCTCCTCCAGCATTTCCCATAGACGCAGGCGTTCTTCCTTTTGCAGGGCCAGCGCTTCCGGGGAAGCCGCAAGGCCCTGGGGCACAGGGTCATCCACGGGAATGGGCTGCCGGGCACGGCGGCGCAGCTGATCCAGGCAGCGGCTGCGCACCAGTACCCGCAGCCAGGTCTGGAAGGCAAAGGCGGGCTGATAACGCTCCCGCAGCAGGTATACCCGGGCGAAAGCGTCCATCACCGCTTCCTCTGCCGCGCCCGCATCCTGCAGCAGGACGCGGGCATACTGCTCCGCGGCAGCGCGGTGGCGATGGATCAGCAGGTCCAGGGCGCTGTCATCGCCCTGGCAGAGGCGCGCCATTAGCTGGCTGTCGGTTTCGGATTGCTGGGTCATGGCGCAACCTCCCTTCATCCATAGATACGCATGATGCCATGAAAAGTTACACCTGCATTGCGAAATTTGTCAAGGCGGACGGTATTTCCTTCAAAACGAAAACCAGAAACGGAGAAGAATGACAAAAAAGCCCGGGAAGGTAACGGAGGGGCCGCCACCCCTCCGACTTTCGCCCGTAGCCGGCAGGTCAAATCAATGCCTTCTCCGTTCGACCGGCCTATGCTGGACGAATGGTCCTTCCTTAGAAAAAGTGGGAGGGACACTTTTTCGACACACTGCTGAAACGGAGTATTTCACTTTTTTACAATTGTATGCTATAATGTGCGAAGCCCACCACTGATGAGGAGGAACCCCCTATGTTTGGAAAGCTGATGAACAATTTTTATTACGGGAAAAGCGGCAAGGGAGATTACCGCAAGGAGGACCTACCCAAGAACCGTTGGCAGCTATTCTGGGAAATGCTGCGCATTCGTTTCTCTGCACTTATTCGGCTGAACCTGATGTACGTGGTCGTATGGCTCCCTGCCATGGCGGTACTGATGATTGCCGCATTATCGGCGCTTACGTTGCTTAGCGAAGCGGCCACCACGGAAGAAATGATGCAGAGCCTGTCCCAAAACATGGGGAGCATCGTTATGTCCACGCTGCTGCTGCTGGTGCCCTGCATTGCCATCACCGGACCGTGCACTGCGGGCGTGTGCTATGTAACCCGTAACTGGGCCCGGGACGAGCATGCTTTTATCTGGTCGGACTTCAAGGATGCGGTGAAGGAAAACTGGAAGCAGGGGCTGGCTATCTCCGTGATTACGGGGCTTTTGCCGCTGGTGGTGTATGTATGCTGGAATTTTTACAGCGCCATGGCAGCGGAAAATCCTGTGATGGTGGTTCCTCAGGTGCTCATTGCCATGGTCGGCTTCATCTGGGCATTGGCCGTTACGTATTTTTACCCGCTGATGGTCAGTTATAAGCTGAAAATGCGGGAATTGCTGCGCAATGGACTGCTGCTGGCGGTGGCGCGGCTGCCCTTCAGCTTTGCGGTGCGCCTCCTGCATGTGGTGCCCACGGTGATTGCGCTGATTTGCGCCTTTTTCTTCAGCCCTGTATGGTCGGTGCTGGGCCTGTTCCTGTATTATTTGGTATTTGGCTTTGGTCTGAGCCGCTTTGTCACCGCCAGCTACACCAATGCGGTGTTTGATCGCTTTATCAACAGCCGTATTGAGGGTGCGGTCATCAATCGCGGCCTGAGCCAGGAAACCGATGACGACGACGACGAGGAAGAGGAAAATCCCCAGGCGTAAGCACAGGTATGTTTTTCCCCCAAGGCACGCAAGCTAGCACCGGAGGTGGTGCGCAAATGGCACGATGGCGACTGACCGAGGAGGAAAAGCGCAAGTATGCCCTGGCGGAACATCTGGGGCTGCTGGAGGAGCTTCAGGAAAAGGGCTGGGCAGGGCTGCCGGCCAAGGAAACCGGAAGGATCGGCGGTATGCTGCACCGCAGCAAAAAGCAATAGAGGCATTCGGGAGGCTGGCGCCCCCTGAGGGAGAATCAAAAGACGCGAGGAATACGGATGTATACGGGATTTGCGGAAATCTACGATGAACTGATGACGGACGTGGACTACGACGCGTGGGCGGATTTTTATTGCAAAATGATGGAAGGCTTCGGCATTCGGGGAGGAAAACTGGCGGAGTGTGCTTGCGGCACCGGCGGGCTGACACTGCCGCTGTTTCGCCATGGCTTCCATGTGACCGGCGTGGACCTGAGCCAGGACATGCTCTGGCGTGCCGCCCAGAAGGCCCGCGCCCAGGGTATGGCCATTCCTTTTGTGCGTCAGGACATGCGGCAGCTGCGCCTTCACCGGCCCATGGACGCGGTGCTGGCCACCTGCGACGGGGTCAACTACCTGCTGGATGACGTGGACGTGCTGGAGTTTTTTTCCTCGGCCTATCAGGCACTGCGGCCCGGCGGCGGGCTTTTCTTTGATATTTCCACGCCCCATAAGCTGCGGGACGTGCTGGGGAACCAGATTATCTGTGAGGATCTGCCAAAGATTACCTACTTCTGGCAGAATTCCTTCAATGATAAAACCAAGGTGCTGGACATGCACCTGTGCTTTTTTGTCAAGCAGGAAGATGGCACGTACAAGCGCATCGACGAAACCCAGCGCCAGAAGGCCCATACCCTCCGGCACCTGTCTGACCTGCTGTACCAGAGCGGTTTTGACCGGGTGACGGTGTTTGGGGACGGCCGGCTGGAGGCTCCGCGGGAAAGCGAGCGCCGGTGGCACTTTGCCGCCATCCGCCGGGCAGATCCCACGAACATGGCCTAAGAAAAGAAAACCAAAGCAGGAGCTTATAACAAAATGGAAGAAATGTTGCATATATCCCTCATGGACGGCCAGGCCCGGGCCTTGCTGTGCGAGAGTACGCAAATGGTGCAGCGCATGGCGGACATTCACCGGACAACGCCCGTATGCGCCGCGGCCCTGGGACGGCTGATGACCGCTACGGCCATGATGGGCGTGATGATGAAAGGCGAGCGCGAGTCCGTCACGGTAACCATTAAGGGCAACGGTCCCATGGGTACCCTGGTGGCGGTGGCGAACCATGGCACGGTGAAAGCCTATGCGGATAACCCGCGGGTAGAGCTGCCCCTGCGGGAGGACGGCAAGCTGGATGTGGGCCGGGCGGTTGGACATCAGGGACGCATGAGCGTGGTGAAGGACCTGGGCCTGCGGGAGCCTTACATTGGCCAGTGCGAGCTGGTCAGCGGTGAACTGGCCATAGACTTTGCCAATTATTTTACTACCAGCGAGCAGCAGCCCTCCCTGGTTTCCCTGGGTGTGCTGACCCACGGGGATGCGGTGCTCAAGGCTGGCGGATTGCTTATTCAGCCCATGCCCGGCTGCACCGAGGAGACGCTTGAGCAGCTGGAGCTGCGCACGCCCATGTTCGCGGACATCAGCCGGGAGCTGACCTTTGAAAATCCCGAGGGGCTGATGGCGGGCTGGTTCCAGGGCATGGACCCCAGGATTCTGGAGCGTACGCCCATCGCCTGGGGATGCGGATGCAGCCGCGAACGCATGGAGAAAGCGCTCATTTCCCTGGGACGCAAGGAACTGGAGGAGCTGAGCAACGACCCCAAGGGCGCGGAGCTGGGCTGCCACTTTTGCCACCAGCACTATACCTTTACACCGGCGCAGCTCAAGGAGCTGCTGGCCCGTGCCACCCGGCCGTAAGGCATGGCGGGCGGACCCGGCGCATACATACCAAGGCTGGAACGGGGCGCGCCCCGGAAGGGGCCGGACTGGACAAAAATCCCCGGCGGCGGGGTAGGAGGATGGATGACGAAATCGCGCAGACCCGAAGGACGGGTCGTCGCCTTTACCCGGTCTGCGCCCTACCTGAGAAGGCGGGCGCAGGAGCAGCGCAAGCGCGGCGCGCGCATGGAGGCCGTGGAGCTGATGCACATGGCCCTTCAGCAGCTCGATACGCCGCAAAACCGGCTGCTATTGGCGGAAATCCTGTGCGAAATGGGCAATCTGCCCCAGGCCATGAAGATCCTTTATCAGCTGTGCTCCGAAGACGAAGCGCTTCCCGATGTGTACTATCACCTGGCCCTGTGCCTGCATGGCATGGGCAATCACAGCGGCGCCATGGACGCGCTGTACCACGAGCTGCGGCAGAACCCAGACGCCGATGACGCCCGGGAGCTCATGAGCGAGTGGATGTTTCAGGAGGGGGATGACGAGGCCTTCCGGTTGAAACGCCTGATTCACCGGGCCAATGCAGCGGCGACGGCGGGGGACATGCGCCTGGCAAGACGGCGCATGCGCCGGGCCGTGCGGATTGCCCGTGAGCCGGGCGCCACGCTGATTGCCTGGTCGGCCATTGAAATGGAGGCAGGACGTCCCCAGCAGGCGCTTCGTCACGTGGCGCAGGCATGGCGCGAAGCCCCCCAGGACCCGCGCACCTGGAGCCTGACCTGCCTTTTGCTGCATCGCTTGGGTAAGCCGCGGGCGGCACGGGGATTTCTGCGAAAGGTTTCCGGGAGCGGCCCGGAACACCCGCCGGATGATCTGGTGCAGTATACGGCGTGCCGGGTGGGCGATTATGTTTTCTTGAAACGGTATATGGAGGCCAGGACGCGGCGGGAGAATGGCAATGTCCGTTTGCTCAGCGCGCTGGCGGATGCCTGCTGGCAAACGGGGGAGCGGGAGCGTGCCCATGCGCTGTGGGGACGGGTGCTCCGCATTGACCCTGAGGATTTGCGGGCGTGGGGGCTTTTCCATTTTCCCACCCAGCGCTGGCAGCCTTTGCCCCCCTTCAACAGTCCGCCGGATGTTACCATGCGCCAGGAGCTTGCGCGCCTGGCGGATGCGTTGGGGTCGGGCGCCGGGGCACGGGAGCTGCTGGCCCGGGGAAGCCGTTTGCGGGCGGTGACGCTGTGGGCGCTGACCCTGCCCAGCGCGGAGATTCAGCGGGCGACGCTGGCGGCATTGGCTTCCGGCGAGGACGAGGATACGCGGCGCGCCTTGCGGGACATACTGGTTATGCCCGATGTTTTGCCCCAGGTGCGGCAGCTGGCGCTGGGACGGTTGGCCATGCTGGGGGAGAAAGGCCCCTACGCCATGCTCCTGGATGGCTGTCTTACCCTGGCAAGCTGCGAGGAAACCACGCAGACCCAGCGCAGCATGTGGAAGCTCTTTTTACGCCTGCTGCTGCTGGAAACGCAAAGCTATGGCCAGAGCAGGCAGATCGCTGAATTTGCTGCCGGCGTGTGGCGGCGCATGACGCCTGAACAGCGGGGCCAGGCTGCGGGAACGCAGGCATATACCTGGATCAAGGCCATGGAAGCGCTCTACCTGCATCACACGGATCAGGAGGAGCGTCTGGGCCGGATGATGCGGCGCCTGCCGGTATCCGTGCGGCGGATCGGGCGGTCAGTGAGAGCGCTGGAACCGGAAACGAAACTGCCGGAAACGGCGGAAGGAGACAAACAACCATGAAATGCATCAATTTTGACGAACGTTTTGCCGATTATACCTCCCAGTGGATGAAGGCACACGGCAAGGAATATAAGAATTATCAGGCCATGGAAGCGGATATGCCCCGCATCTATATGAACTTTCTCAATACGCCGGCCAGCTGGCTGGAGGGCATTACCCCCGGGGCGTACTTTACCCAGTTTGAGGATGCCAAGGTACTGGTGGACTGGTTCAACGAGTATTGCACCAAGGGCATTCCTGTGCCCGACCTGCTGCTGGATCAGATTCAGCAGGTGGGCAAACCCTGCGAAAAGCGGCTGGTGGCCCTGCTGAAGGACGAGGAGGCCGGCGAGGAAGCAAAAATGACCGCCGTGGGCCTTTTGCGGGAGATGGAGTCCACTGCCCCCAAAATGCTCTACATCCAGTGGCAGCTGGACCGCGCGCCCAAGGATGAGCTGCGGGACAATGCCCTGGAGAGTCTGGCTGCCATGGGCAAGGAAGCGTTGCCGCAAATGCTGCAGGAGTTGCCCCACGCCAATGAGGCGGGCAAGGAGGCGCTGCTGGACGTGCTGAGCAATTTCCCGGGAAACGAGCAGGTTTTTCAGCTGGCCATGCGTTTATTCCGTGAGAACCCGGAGCGTCGGGCACTGTTCGCGGGATACCTGGGGAAGCTGGGGGATGAACGCGCCCTGGAGCCGCTGATGCAGGCTGCCCAGGACGACCGGGTGCGTTACCTGGACTATATTGAGCTGCGCAATGCCATTGAGGAACTGGGCGGCGTGGCGCCGGAGCGGGAGTTTGACGATGACGATCCCGACTATGCGGCGCTGCAGGGGATGCAATAAACCGCTACACAGGAGGAACGTATTGATTACTTTACAGGATATCAAGCAAAACGAGGATATCAAGGCCATGATCCGCGCGGGCAACCGCTATCTGGAGGCCTTGGGCTACACGGATCATGGGCCCCGGCACGTGAGCTATGTGAGCCGGACGGCCTCGGGCATTTTGAAGGCGCTGGGATATTCCCCACGGGAGGTGGAGCTGGCCGCCATTGCCGGATGGGTGCACGACGTGGGTAACTCCGTCAACCGCCATAACCACGGACCCAACGGCGCCATTATGCTCCTGCCCATCCTGAAGGATGCGGGGATGGAAATGAACGATGTCATGGAGATCATCACCGCCGTGGGCAACCATGAGGAGCAGAGCGGAACCATTTCCAGCGCCGTGAGCGCCGCGCTGGCCATCGGCGACAAGAGCGACGCCCACAAGACCCGCGTCCGAAACGGTAAGCCCGATCCCACGGACATCCATGACCGGGTGAACTACTCCATCTCGGAAAACAGTGTAACCGTGGACCGCAAAGCGCGGGTGATCCGTCATGAACTGGTGATGGACAGTACTTCTTCGGTACTGGAGTATACCCAGATTTATACCCCGCGGATTATTATGTGCGAGGAAGCGGCGGCTTTCCTGGGCTGCTCCTTTGAGCTGGTCATCAACGGGCAGACGGTAAATAACCGGCCCACACGGCAGACAAACAAGTAAACCATCCAGCGGGAAGCACGCTGCGCAGGCATGCTTCCCCTGACGTGCTTTTGGAAGGAGGCTGCGCCATGCTTTGCCAAAGATGCGGCGCTTATGTAACATCGGAGGATATTCTGTGCCCCAGCTGTGGCGCACTGCTGGATAAACATGGCCAGGATAGCGGCGTGCGGGCCATACGGCAGGGGCGGAAGCAACCGGCTCAACCGGTGGAAGAACCCAAGCGCGTGACGCACCGGCGCAGCGGCGCCAGCCGCGCCTATACCCAGCCCGCAGCGGAGAGCACCGGCAAGGTGTATGTGGATTCAGCGCTAAGCGGCGGCACTTCTCCGGAGATGCGTGCCCCGGTCACCTACGAGGAGAACCAGGCAGAGGGACAGAACACGGAAAGCTATGACCGTCCGGGAAGACGTTCCTATGGGCGGAAGGCAGCACGGGTGCAGCCGGTGGGAGCGCATGCCGCTAAGCGGCGCGGCAATGTACACAAGGTGACCCGGCACATGATCAACTGGGCCCATATGGCCATTGCCATGGCATGCTTGGCGGTGCTGCTGATGGTGGGGGCGTATTTCTACCTGACGCGCACGGCAGAGGGGCAGCGCATCATGGCGCGCATGGGCTATAAGGCAACGTCCACTGCCCTATGGGAAGTGGGCGAGGAAAAAATGGACGTTGGAGACATTGATGGGGCCATTGCGGATTTCCTGCAGGCCCGGGAACAGGATGGAGAGGAAAACATCAACGTGGATGGGCTGCTGCTGCTGGGCAGCGCCTATGAGGCCAATGGTATGGTTACAGAGGCCATGGACCTTTATGAGGAGATCTACACGGATATTGTGCCAAACAGACCGGAAGCATACCGGAGTATGATCCGTCTGCTGCAAGCGCAGGACCGCGATCCGGAGGCGGCGGAACTGATGCAGGTCGCCTATGAAAAGACAGAACAGACCAGCTTCCGGACCATGCGCGCGGAGCTGCTGCCCCAGACACCGGTGGCGGATCTCACCGCGGGATTGTACTCGGAAAAGAAATACCTGACGCTGACTTCCCCCCAGGGCTATGACATTTATTACACCATGGATGCCGAGGCAGAGCTGCCCACGGAAGGAACCCTGTACACGGAGCCGATCTTCCTGGACGAAGGCATCTGGGCCTTGCGGGCGGTGGCCATCAGTGATGACCTGGTCAGCGATGAACTGACAGGCACCTATAAGATCATCATGCCTTCTCCGCAGAAGCCTTCCAGCTCCCTGGCGCCCAATACCTACAAGCAGCGTCAGCGCATCTGGTTGCGCCTGGGAGAGGAAAACAAGAATGATACGGACATTACCATTTATTACACCATTGACGGTTCCACTCCGGATGCGGACTCCCCTGTGTATACCGGCGAACCTTTCTGGCTGCCGGGCGGCAGGGTTACGCTAAAGGCCGTGGCGGTGAATGGATACGGCAAGGCGAGCAACGCCCTGGAAATTTTGTACAAGATTGAAACCGGCCCCTTCCCGCTGGATTCCTATTCCACGGAGGATACGGCAAACGGCCTGACGCTGGGCGTAACCACCAAGGAAGAATTCCAGGAGAAGTACGGCACGGGAGAGAGCACCGAAGAGGTGAGCCTGGAAGGCTTCGATGACCCCGGGGAGAAAATCACCTACAGCTGGGGCTATGCGGTCATGGGCAAGATACAGCGCACCGGCTGGGTGTTGACGGAATTGTACTTTACATCCGATCAGTTTTCCGGCCCCCGGGAAACAGGCATTGGCGACAGTGAAGAGGAAGTGGTGGGCCAGTTCCGCGATATGGGCCAGGTGGAAAGCCCGTCCGGCAACCGCGGCCTGTACGATAACGACACGGGCAAGGGGAAAATTTACCTGATGGAGGACGGCACCAAGGAAATCCGCTACGAAACGAACACGGCCGACGGTGCCACCTGGAACCTGACATACTATGTGAGCAAGGCCGATGCAGTGACAGCCATTGACATGCTCTACGAGCCATAAGGAATCTGTGTGCGGGGGACAGCCGCAAAATACGCGCTGTCTTCCGCTTTAGCGTGTCGAAAAAGTGGGAAACCCACTTTTTCGAGGAAGCAACTTCGGCCAACCAGAGGTCGTCCGAAGTTGTAAGGAATTGATTTTGCAAGCAAAATCAATGACCCGCGAAGCCGGCAAAGCCGGCTTACACGAATGGAAGTCGAAGGGGCTGCGGCCCCTCCGACGCCTCTATAGAAGTTTTTTGACAGTTTGAGAGGGGGGGACAGCCGCAAAATACGCGCTGTCCTCCGCCTTTTTTTGTCGTATGGAACAGCGGAATTTGTCAGAAAGCTTCGGAACATAGAAGATTCCATCTATTTTTCAGGTATTTCCCTTTCAGAAAACGGAATGTGCTATAATGCATGCGGATCAGCCGTGAAGCGCCTGGAAATCTTGCCGGATGCGGAAGAACAAACCGCACGAAATCGGTACAATACGCCATTGTCTGGAAGGAGTGGAGAGAACCTTGGAGGAACTGAGAGTGCTTTTGGTGGATGACAACGCAGAAATGCGCCGCGCCATTCGCGAGCAGATCAGCAAGCAAGAGGGCATGAAGGTTGTCGGAGAATGTGCCAATGGATTGGAAGCACTGGAATTCCTTGGGAAGACCGCGGTGGACGCCATGGTGCTGGACATCATAATGCCACAGATGGACGGGTATGCGCTGATGGAGGAAATACGCCGCCAGCAGATGGACAACGCGCCGCAGATCATCGTTACCACGGCACTGGGCCGGGATGATTTTATCATGCGGGCGGTGGAGCTGGGGGCAAAGTACTACATGGTCAAGCCCTTTGAAATACAAACATTGGTGGCGCGAATCCGTGAAGTGGTGGGCCACACCGGCAGTCAGCCGGAGATTGTTCACCTGGGTACGCTCCAGCGCAGCCAGTCTCTGGACGAGAAGCTGTCCAGCCTGTTCCTGACCATTGGTATTCCGGCACATATCAAGGGCTACCAGTTCCTGCGTGAAGCGGTGAAGATGGTGATCGAGACACCGGACATCATCAACCGGATTACCAAGGAGCTGTACCCGGGCATCGGCAGACGCTTCAACACCACTGCCAGCAAGGTAGAACGGGCTATCCGCCACGCCATAGAGGTGGCGTGGAGCCGGGGCCGCATAGATACGCTGAACCGGGCCTTTGGCTGCAAGGTGGCATCTAAGGAAGACAAACCCACCAACGGGGAGTTTATTGCCATGATAGCCGATAAACTGTCCATGGAGCAGCGTTCCGCCTGAAGTACGAGTTTGATGGATGGCCGTATCCATTCCGGTGCGCGGGCTTGACAGGGCCCGCGCACCGCTTTCTTATGCGGGGGAAAAATAGGAGAGAATCCGAGAGCAGAGCAAGAAATTCTCCTGCCAAAAAGAAAAGTAAAAAAGAGCCGAAAAACTGCTTGACAGAACAGGAAAGATCTGCTATACTTTGATCTCGTCAGCGAGGCAATGCGGCTGGATAGTACCGGCCCGGCAGCGCAAAGCCCTGATAGGGCCCTGATATGCGGCTTGCGCCTGTAGCTCAGTTGGATAGAGCAACGGCCTTCTAAGCCGTGGGTCAGGGGTTCGAATCCCTTCAGGCGCGCCATTTATGGTGGGTATAGTTCAGCGGTAGAGCGCCAGATTGTGGCTCTGGATGCCGTGGGTTCGAATCCCACTACTCACCCCATTTTTTTCTTCTTTTCCTTGCCGCTGGTGCGGTGGACGCACTACCTGCGTTGGGGTGTAGCCAAGTGGTAAGGCACGGGACTTTGACTCCCGCATTCGCAGGTTCGAGCCCTGCCACCCCAGCCAAGCATGACCCATTAGCTCAGTTGGCAGAGCACTTGACTTTTAATCAAGGTGTCTGGAGTTCGAATCTCCAATGGGTCACCATCTGCCTTCTGACAAATCGGACGTGCGGGCATGGCGGAATGGCAGACGCGCCAGACTTAGGATCTGGTGCCTTCGGGCGTAAGAGTTCAAGTCTCTTTGTCCGCACAGTCTCTTTTGTTCTTCACCCGGGGGGTTGTGGTGAAACATGCGGTAGTAGCTCAGTGGTAGAGTGCCACCTTGCCAAGGTGGATGTCGCG